>RCUS01000608.1_pt1 | contig 22602 bp, 18 predicted proteins | sample 2166221 | NCBI WGS metagenome assembly RCUS01 (sample SAMN09932758, study PRJNA488358) | compost metagenome | isolation source: compost soil in cyclohexanecarboxylic | place: Germany: Experimental Botanical Garden | reverse complement strand
ACATACTCGGTATCGATGGTGATGCCCGAATAGTTCTTCGGCTCGATGTGCACCTTAATAGGCGACGGAGTCGGAGTACCGGGTGGGAGTTCATCATCATCGACTTCACGGAAAAGACCAGCCATGATTCACCTATTTGTTTCGGAAGGTCAGGATGTCAAAGAACATCACCGTCAACGGTCCAATGGACGTATGGTTAATGTAGTTGTCGCTAATGGTGTCAGTGTCACGGATAGCTTGTTCCATGTCCTTGGCTTTGACCATCCCGTTCTTAATGAAGATGTCAGTACCACGGATACCCCAGTTCACTTCCACCGGGCGAGTCTCTGGTAACAGGTAACCTTCGCCATAGCACGGCGCTACGTTAGCCCTTGGGGTATTCGGCGCCAGCAGTTCGAGGTCTTCGAGCAACGCAGCCCCACCCAACCGTACACCAATCGCCTTAAGCAATGTATACGCCACGGTAGGCCAGTTCCGTAGGCACTGGATCACACGAGGATGCACCAACGCCCAGTTACGCTTAATGCAGATCTGGATGTGGTACATGTACTGTGGATCGAGAGGCTCTACGGTTTGGATCTGTAGGGTCCCAGGTTTGAAGCGGAACTTCTGCCCGTGTTGGTGGGTATTGTTCTTCCACAGACGGAACTCAAACATCCCCTGCAGGTCATCCAGTGCAGCATCACCTTGAGCATAGAAGTATTCGAGGAAGTGTGGCATAAACCGGCAGTTACCTAACGCTGACAGATCTACCAAGGTCTGTTGATCATCAGCGCTGAGCATCACCAAACCCGTGAACAGCGGCAAAGCGTAGCCAAGCTTCTGTGTCGGTGGTGGATACCAGTCGTTGGTGTTTGGGTAATGCACGTAGGGCACAGTACCCGCTTGGTCTTGGATGAAGCGGAACTCATCGAAGGCTTCTTTGGTAACACTGACCTTACGCAGACGATCACGATAGAACCAGTACGGCTCGGTAAAGCGGAACTTCTTCGAGATCGGGTATTGGTTCAGGACGAACGGGTAATCCACGTAGACATGTGTAGGTCGCCCGTATTGCAACTGGTAGTTCAGGTTTACGGTGAAGGTACCTGAACCGTCACTGTTACGTTCTGGGGTATCTGGAGTAGTCGTCCAATCAAACCAACCCAAGGCGTCGTACTGATGTTCAGCAATCGCCAAGGTGTGATGTGTGCCCGCCAGTGTAGTGAGATCCTTAGGATACGCCCCATTAACCAGCTTGCTCAGGACCCAGTCTTCGAAAGTATCAGTCAAAGGCCACGGAGACTTCATCAGAGCGTCGTGGCAGGCCTTTAGCACAAAGGTCATGCCATCGGGCAGCTGATAGTAGTATTCGAGGTCATGCAGCTGCTCAGTGCGTCCTGCAGAGAACATAGCACGCATGTCATCCAGCCAGCGTTGTGCTTGCGTGGTGGATGCGGCAACGAACTCGATATTGCAGGTCATCTTGACGTAGCGATACACCGGAGTCACTGAGACGTTGTGAATCTTGTCTTCAATGATCGGTCGGCTTTGTTTGTCGTTAACCGAGGTGGTGAGGGCATGGTCTTCCTCAGCATCTTCTACCACCGTCACGATCATGCGACTGTCACCCGGATAGGTGTGCTTGGCAGAACAGCAATTACCGAACTCGGCATTGTTCAGGGGTATCGCTTGGGTATTACCCGGCAGAAACACCTGTGTGGTTTCTGGCAAGCCCATCAGCTCAGTCAAATGCTGAACTACATGAACCGCTACCCGACGGCCAACAGAGGTGTTAGAAGCCGCTAGGGGGATAAGGGCCTTAGGCATGACTGGTCCTCGTTCAAAGTCTGTCTATAAGATCAGGGCAGCACGGCATAAAGGAGCCCGAAGGCTCCTTTATGTTTAAGGCCGATTACTCGGCCTTGGCGTCTGCTGGAGCAATCGCCTTATCGCCGCCTTTGGAGGTGGCTTTCTCAGCAGTGTACAGCGCGCTTTCGATGGTGTTGAATGCAGTGTGCATCATGGTGAAGAGCAGGGTGAACTGCTGCTGACCCAGAGCCATCAGGCTGGAAGCAACGATGTTCAGGTCCTTGTTCTCGCCCCAGGTGGTGGTGTTCGCACCAGCACGGACACGCTTCTGCACGTCAGCGATGTGACGGTAGAAATCTTCTACCGATTTCAACGCCGAACCGTTGGCCAGTTTCAGGGCCAGGGCAGCGTAAGTTTTGCAGGTACGCGCGATCTTGTCGGCGGTGGCTTTGTCCAGAGTAACGTCTGGGGCATCGCCTTTCCAACGATCGCCATCGATGTCAGGAAGAGCCGAACGCGCGATGTCTTTGTAGTTGCTACGGTTGTCGCCTTCTTTGCCTTTGGAGGCTTTCTTGACGAACTTCAGGCCGCCAGCCATTGCGCCGGTGAAAGCTTCTTCAGGCAGAATGTCGACTGGACGCTTGAGTTGCAGAACCTTGGCCACGATGTCGCCGGTCTTGCCCTTGCCGCCGTCTTTGACGCCTTCTTCCAGAATGGCAATGATGCCGCTCAGGTAGTCGTCGGTGCCTTTGATCAGGGCAGCGCCTGGACCGGACATGAAGCGCATGTCTTTGGTCAGTGCGGCCACGATGTTACCGTCGAACTTGCCGCCGAACTGGAAGTCCCAGGCCACGTGCTTGCCCTTCAGGGTAACAGGTTCGTCTTTGCCAGTGGCAGCCAGGATCTGGTCAGCCTTGGCGTTCATTTCAGCAGCGAACTTGCCGTAGGTTTCCGGGTTCCACTTCATCTTCAGCTTCGATGCCAAAGCATCGGCCGCGCCGGCCAGGGTGTCGCTCAGACGCTTGGCGAAACCTTCGAAGGCTTCGATCGAAACGTTGTAGTACTCACCCAGGCTTTCGCCGTTGAAGTTTTCCAGCGACGCTTTGCCGGTGCCTTCGTCGCCGAACATGGCGGCCAGGCGGGTCAGGCGCTGTTGAGCCAGTGCAGCGGTCTGTGGGGAGAACGCTTTGGTGCGAACGCCGTGGCGCATTACCTGCACGAATTCTTCGATCGAAGTGATTTCGTCGGTAACCATTTCTTCGACTTCGGAGCCTTCTTCAACAGCAGCAGGCAGCTCTTCCAGTTCTTCGGCCGCTTCTTCGGCTTCGAACTCGGCATCGTCGACGATTTCTGGGGTGATCTCGGCATCCGGCTCAGGGATTTCGAGTTCCTGTTCCTGGATGATTTCGTTTTGCTCAACAACTTCAGCCGGCAGGGCTGCCAGCTCGGCTTCGGCGTCTTCGTTCGAAACGCGCAGGAGGTACTGTTGCAACTTGCTCATGGTGTTCAACCTTTTTCTGTACAGAAGATTGCCAGCTAGGGGATCAGCTTAGCCGGTTGGGAATGACTAAGGCCTGGTGGCACGTAGCCTATATGATTCGCAAATTATTGAGCATTCAACTCACACACGTTGAGTACAGCTCTCAGATCCCGGCACACTAAACCATACAATTCCTTATACGGACTCGTGATCCAGTCGTTGTACTGGTTCACTACCGCGATCACTTTACGGTGACGTTCTGGATCGAAGTTACCGGCTTCAATCTCTTTGGCCACTCGTGAGGTGATCAACGCCAAGCGATCCAGTCGGGCCATACGCCGCTGGCGAACCAAGGGAGTATTGATTTCCTGTAGATACTCGGCCAGATCCATCACGATGTTTAGGACTTGGTCCATGGTCTGGATAGTGAAGCGTTTGAACTCGATCTTGTCCGGCAATGGGCGTGGTGTAATGTCCGATTGTACTAGCCGCACGGTATAACGCTGGTCCAACATCCCAACGCCATCTTGGGTACGTACGCTCAATCGATGGCAACCCAACAGGTGGCCAGATTGTTGTACGCCTGGATCAGCCCCTGGGTAGAAGCTACCGTTACGCAGCAGCTTAGCTGGACTCACGCCGGAGATAGCCGATTCTAGGCTGTCTGCATCAGACAACAGGCTAGGTAGGCGATCGACGATCTTCAACAGGTCGTCATTGTTGTAGTCGTAGTAACCTTTGGTAGTCACCGCCAGAATGCGAAGGGCCGTCAGCAAACCAGCTGCATCACGCACTGGAGCATAACGCACCGAGAGGTTAGCAATACGGGTGCTGACGATCAGAGGTTCACTGGTGGTGAATGCCGTGGTGCCACGACGGTCACGAGCCAAGGTCTGGATATTCGCCGCATGGAACGACAGGTAGCGGGCTACCATTTCCAAGTTGGTCATTTCGTTGAAGACTTGTTTGGCTACAGTCTTGGTCCAACCGAAGATGGTCTTCAGTGCTTTCAGACTGGTAGCAGCCATGTCCTCCTGTGAGATCTCCAGAGACAGGAGGTCTACATCAATTGGATGTGGTTCGAAGTCTTCGACGCTATCGATCAAACGCAGCACGCTCATGGCGCGCTCGTCATCAACCGACAACAATTCAGCGATGTACTTGGCATTGTTGCCAAGCTCTTCATCGGTCTGGGTATTGGCATCTTCACCGGAATAATACCCGGTGTTCATCCCACCAAAGAAACTGGCAGCCACACCAAGCGTACCCGGTGGATTCAGACGGTTGTGGAGACGCTCGATATCCGAGTCACCCGTCATGACATACCGCGTGTCTTCAGGAACTTCTAGTCCCACCAAAGTTGGGTCAGTCATACTCACCTCTATTAACAGACAAACATAAGGGCGCCCGAAGGCGCCTTTATGCCGTTAGGCGTTGCTGGTAGCATCGTTACCAACATCGGTGGTGCCTTGCGAACGATCGAACGATTGGCCGCCATTCAGAATGAAGCGCCCCAGCCCAGTACGCAGGCGAGTTACTTCACGCATGGTTTCCGCGATTTCGATGTCGAGCAGGCTGGTGATCATCGAAAGGTCGTTGCTCAACGCAAAGGACAAATTACCACCTTTGGCCTTGGACACGATCCCACCCAGCAATTCCAGGTTAGCCATCGCCGAAGCGTAGGCTTGAGTGTTCTTGCGGGTCTGCAGATTGAGAGTGAATGTTGCATCAACCACGGCCTTGAATTCAGCCTTGTTCATGGTGATGGTCTGTTTCCCACGCTGCTCGTAGTTGGACGTGACATCAATCGAGTAAGTCAGAACCGGGGAGCCAGTGCTTTCCTTACGTTTTACGGTGTACGTGAGCAAGGTGCTGAGTTGCTTCGAGTCAGCACCTTTGATAACCGAGGTGAGTGGGCTATGATCAACCCAGATCGCACGCATGGCCTCACGGTAAGCGACCACCTCGCCACGTTCTGGACTGGCAGCGTAGTCCATGAACACACGCTTGGTGGCAGAGACTTGGGTATCGAATGCAGCAAGCAGTGCACCCACAAACACACCGGCTTCTTTCAGCTTAGCCAGACCTTGGGTGTTCAGGTCTTCAGGACTGATCGCATTGTTGAGCGTCGTCTCGAAGGTCATTTCACCCGTGCGCCATTTGTGCATGTTCGATTTGACTGCCTCGACGATCTGGCCGACCTTGGTCGACTGCAGATCAATGCTGGCAATCATTTCCTTGCCTTTGGCGATCAACTTCTTGATCAGCTCGGCGATCTTGGCAGCAATAGCCTTGACGTCGACGTTCAGAGCTTCTTGCGAGATACGTGTAGCCTTGAGGCAAGACATCTTCCCGCCGAAGTCTTCGACCGATACGCCTTCACCCACACCGCTGCTAAGGCCGGCACGCTTACGGCAGAAGTTCACACCAGCTACCAGCAGACGTGCTTCTTCTGGACGAATCCCGCCACGAGCTTCCGATGCCTTAAGCAACTCGGTGTATTGCTCCAACGAGAACTTGATGTCGGTCAGTTCGATGATCTGATCTTTGGTGACATCGTGTTCCGGTTCAGCATCAACCAAGCACGATGGATCAATCTCTTTGATCTCTTCGGGTTCAGAACCCACACCTTGTGTTTCTTTGATCTCTACCGCGGTAGAGGCAGCGTCTTCTTGAGAGATACGCTTCAGGTAACCACCCAACTTATTCATCACAACTCCTCATAACAGCGCCGTCTCTCGACGGCGCCATTAATGGTTACAGATTAACGTTTGTTAACAACACTGACAGAGTCTTGTTCCCGGGCACCGCCGAACTCTTTGCCGATGCCCATCAAAGCGTAGCCCACTTCAGAACGGCTACGGTTGATGTATTCGAACAAACGGTACACATCGCCATCCAACAGCTCGGAGATGTAATGCATGGTGCCGGACATGATCATGCCCGCCGTATTGTTCTTCGCCGTCATGGCCACTTGGCCCAGTTTGGCGATATCGGCACGGATGTTGTTGAACTCGGTGCTAGTTTTACGCACCGCGTCGTTCAGCTTTTCCGTCTTGGCCAGCAATGTCGCGAATTCAGCTTTGCTGAACTCTGCCTTGACTGGAGTCGGCTCGCCCTCGATAACCGTATCGATGCGTTGGGTCATGACGGAGACGCTACCACGTGCATCTTCTTTGTAACGTGCTTGCGCAACCGAAGACAACGTGATTTCGGCAACACCGCCGAACGCCAAACGGAATGGGTGATCTTTACCCCATTGGGTATTGACCTTTTCCTGGAAGTCGCGCAGATCCGCATCGGTACCTTCAGACATCGCGAACGTCTTGTACGCCGGCACGAGACCAGTGATAGCACCACGCATGTCTTTGCACAAGTCGTGCAGCCATTCATTGCCATGCATCAGCATTTCAGGACGACGCAAGTCTTTCTCGGTGATCCGAGTGAACTTATCGCTTTCGTATGCGACTTGAGCGGTGACGAACAGGCGGAAGTTCTGTTTCAGTTTGGTGCAGATCTCAGCGACCTTAGCAGCCTGCCCATCGAAACGGGCGACGGCTTCTTTCACGAACTGAGCCAGCTTAGCCAGTAGTTCCATGATCTTCTTGCCAGCGGCCTTGGCGGTTTCACCAACCGACTCTTGCGAGATCGTGGTGGCTTTGGCACGAGACATCGTACCGCCGAAGTCTTCCAGACCCAACGACTGCTTAGGCGTGATACCCAGACGTTTGTTGAAGTGGGACATCGAAGCTTGGAGCATTGCGCCTTCTTCAGGACGCATACCACCACGACCAGCCGCATCTTTCAGAATGACCTGGAAGTGTTCCAAGGATTCCTTGATGTCGCCGACTTCTTCCAGTTCTGCACGCACGTTATCGGCGGTAGGTTCTGGAGTGACCAGTTCGTCCGCTTCGATCTCGTCGAGTTCTTCAGGCTCAGCGCCAACAGCAGCTACCTGATCCTTTTGCAGATCCATCTCTGCGTTTTCAGCGTCTTCTTGAGAGACGCGTTCAATATAACGACCCAACTTGCGCATGGGGAGCTCCTAAATAAAGGGGCGGGAAGGCCCGCCCTTATTTCGATACCTGTACGACGCGATCGCCGAAGAGGATGTTCAGCGTCAGCATGAGGTCATCAACCCCACCCTTCTGCGCACACCAGCGCTGGATCAGCGTAACCATGTCGTTGGACAGAGCCAAGTCACGGAACAGGGTCCGCACTTCAGAGTGTTCCTTGCGGATAAACCCTGGCTGGTTGTGGCCGATGAGGTCAGGCCAGCTATGGATGCTGATGCGACGATGGCCAGTGGCGATAAAGCGAACGGTATCCAGGATGAACTCGTAGTTATATTCCTGAATGTCCTTATCTTCATCGATGCCGATGAACCAGTTGGTACGCCCGGTGAACAGACGGTAAGCCAACTTGATCACACGCTTGCGGAATTCCCAGTTACCGACCAGAGCCCCTGGGCCTGTGTACTCTTGGTAAAGGGCAACAACATCACGTTGCCCATCACGAAAAGCAGATACAGGCAACGAGTCAGCTTGGCCGCCGTGGTAACCTGGGGTAGCACGGTGTTCCTTGACTGCGTTGGGCATGATCATGCTGGCATCACTCCACGTTCATCACGAGCTTCTTCTTCGATCTCGTTCAGTTTGGCGTCGAGCTTACCGATGCGCTCTTCGAGGCGACCGATGGCTTTCTGCACGGCAGGGCTGGCCTTACCGCTGGCTTGCAGCTCACGCATCTCTTGCAAACGCATCTGCAGAGCAGCGAGGTCTTCCTTACCAGCACGGTAGCGGTTGACCTGCCATTCAGCGAGTGCCTTGCCCAGAGACAACAGCCAGTTCTTCTGCGGAGAGAAGTTGGCCAGTTTCATCGGGTCGATCTTGTCGTTGCCCAAGGACTTCAGAGCGAGGTCGCTGGTAGCTTCGTCGACCATGGCGGTGGAGACCTTACGGAACACCTGACGCAGTTCGCCTTCGGACTTGAGCATCGCAGTCAACAGACCGGCGAAGTTGTCCAGGTTCTGGTCGAGGTATTCGAGTTCGCCACGAACCCAATCCGGCTTGGTGCCGCCCAAAGCAGCAGCTTCGTCAGCTACGACCTTAAGTAGAAACTTGCGAGCGTAGCGGATATAGAAGGCAACGCTGTCCAGGTAACGCAGCACGTTAACGCTGTCGTAGGTCAGGGACGCGGTAGCGATCTGTGGCCCGAAGTTGGATTGGATTTCCTTCTCCAAGAACGGGAACACCGATTGCAGGTTCTCGATGGCTTTGATCACCAGGCCGATAGCCGGCTGGTTGAACTGGACGTGACGGCGCAGACGGATCTCGAAGTTCTTGTACAGCATCGACTTGAACTGGTGATCTGTAAGCAGCTCACGGACTTCGTTCACCACCGGCATCAGTGTGTCATTGTGCTCATCCCGCAGGCCAGCCAGTACGCTGAGCATCTCACGACGCTCGGACGAAGGCACCAGGGATTTCAGGTATTCAATAATCGAGTTCATTCTGGTTTAGCCCTTATTCAGATGTTCGAGCCCATGGCACCGAGGATCATCTTGTACACATCGGTGATATCCTGACCACGACCCTTCTCGGAACTTGCGATTTCCTTGAAGGAGTACTTGCTCGGGATTTCCAGACCGCGGTGATAGACGGTGACTTGTTCGTACTGCTCATCAACAACGATCAGCAGCAGCAGGTAGCTGTTGTTGAAGACGCGTTCACGCACGGCAGCATTTTCCAGCTTGCCGTACAGCTTCTTACCGACTTCTTTGGCAGTTTCTTTGGTGATGATGGCGATGTTCGACGCATCAGCGGCAGAAACCACGCCAGACAAGGCGGCCTTCTTCACGTTGTTGCGACGGCGATCAGTGATAGCCTTGTAGGCACCACTGGTATCGTTCATCAGGGCACGGCGATGTTCGTCGATCAGATCGATGCCGAAGATCAAGTCGCGGATCGGACGGATCAGACCAACGCGGGCCAGTTGGAAGCGCTCACCCCAGCTGTCGCGGCCGCCAGCGGTAAAGATATGTGTCATGATATCGGTCTTGACCGTAGTGGCCAACAGACGAACCAACACAGGGATCTTAGCGACGGCGTCGCCATCCTTGAGTTCAACCTGAACCAGCTTACCAACAGACAGGTTCTCGACTTCGTACAGCTTGTCGACTTTAGCGCTATAGTTGATCTTGTCTTCTTTACCGTTGTTGTCTTCGATCGAGATAGTACCGATCAGACCTGGTACGGCAGGACGGTCATACGCTTCCAACGAAGGCAGGCCGTCTTTAAAGTCTTCTTGGGACAGGATGGTGCCTTGCAGCAACGCACCTTGACCCAGACCCATGTTGCGGTTCGGGTTCAGGCTATCGAAGACCTTGAGGGTTTCGATGCGGCCGACGTTCATCAGCATGCTGAATGCTTGCAGGTAGTAAGCGGTGAATTGGGTCAAGCCCATCTTCATCACGTTTTCCATGAACGGTTGGTTCTGCAGGGTTTGTTCAACCAGCACCAACGGTTCAACCCGCGCTGGACGCGAGAGGTCGGCGAGCGAGCTGATATCGGTGCCATTGCGCACTGCAGATACCAGCGACCCGATCAATGTAGATGCGGTGTTAGCAGCGATCTGCGCGCCAGTCGTCTTTGCGACGGCCATAGCGACGGGGATAATTGGGGCCATGGTTTTTTCCTTTTACACAAGTGGTGTGCGACATGTCATATGAGAACTATCTAAATCAGATCACACAGAATAGTGGGTTTTCTCCTGCAGATCGGGTTCTGTCTGATACGTTGTACGGGAACAACATGGTTGGTCGGTTCGCGCCCAATCAGCTTAACACAGAGAACCACGGCTTCACGTTCTTCACGAAACCCGATTTGAATTTGTCATACGATAACTTACAGATCGACCGGGTGATGTCTAACATGCTCATGGAGGCCCCCAGCGGCATCCAGCGGGCGCTGCGTTCCTACATGGACCCTGAGGCCCATCGCAGTGGTTTGACCTGTGAGAACGTGGATCCACTCAATCCATTTATTCCCTTGTTGGGGAACAATCTGGTGAGTATCTCAGGTTGGGAAGACTTCACACTGGGGACTTATACCTCAGACCCTGGGTTGTATCGAGAGGTCTATACGTACGTCGATGACGTGCCGTATATGTACGGCAGTTTCGACTTGCAATGCACGTTCAAGAACCTCATCGGCGACCCTATAACATTCATGCTGTTGATGTGGGAGCGGTACCAAGGTCTGGCCCGTGAAGGGCGCATTCTGCCGTATCCCGATAACGTGATGTACAACGTCATCGACTACAATACCCGTATCTACCGACTGGTCATGGATGTCACCAAGACCTACGTGACTCGTCTCTTCGCTTGTGGTGCTTCGTATCCGATCACGGCTGGGTTGGCACAACATGCTGACTTCGATGCCTCGGGTAACAACAGTCCATTCGCTGGTGTCGGTGACAACATCACCTTCGTATTTAAAGCCGTAGGTTTTACCTACTACGACCACATTCTGATTTACGAGTTCAACGAGCTGCAGCAGGAATTCAACCCTGCGATGCGCGATGAGAACCGTGCTGGTCAGATGGTCAAGTTGAAGACATGGGAACGTGAGTACTTCAACCACAAAGGTTCCTACCCCCGCATCGAACCATCGACGATGGAGTTGGAGTGGTGGGTATTTAAACAGACTTACGAAACACAGAAGGCCGGTGTGTTGCGTGTAGAACTCCCAACCAATGCGGCTACGCCGCAGCAACAATAAAGGTGCGCGATGAGCGAGTATCTTGATAAACTGGAACAGGTACGGACGAATCCGAACCTAATGATCCAGCTTGCCTTAGATGAACTGGATCGCCAGGTTAATGGTCAGGGCACGTTTGAGGTTCCTGACGGATCCCATCCATTCGTCTTTGCCATTGAGAACGGTACGCTGGTAGCCGCCATGGCAATGAACGAAGGCATCTCACTGGTGCGTCGTCTGTATGCCAGCAACGTCATCAGTGCAGAAGATCTTTATCTGCACATGTCCGATGACAACTACCTGAATCGGTTTGCTAACCCAGCACCGACTTACTTCGAGTTCTACTTCAATAAGGACGAGATCATCTCGAAGATGGTCCCTGAAGGAGACACGGGGATTAAGAAGGTGGTGATCCCTCGTAACACGGTGATCAAAGTTGCTGGTCACGATTTCACCATGCAATACCCGATCATCATTCGCCAGATGCGCCATGGTGGTTTGCAGATCGTTTACGACCTCGACAAACTATCACCATTGCAGACGCTCGATTCGAACATCGTGCAAAGCAAGGAACTGTTGATCAACCGTAAATGGTATCTGCTGCTGCGGGTGCCGGTACTGCAGTTCAGCATGAAGACCTACACGGAGACGTTGAACCCAACGTTACCATTTGAAGGTACGTTCAGCTTTACCGACCAGTACTTCCATGTGCGGGCTTACATCAGCGACTCGGTGCTCGGCTGGCGTGAGATCAACACGACCCACAGTGATCAGGTCTATGACCCGACTCGCTTAACGTTGGTGCTCAAGGTTCTCAACGGTAAGGTCTTCGCTGAGTTCCCATTGGTCTACACCACTAACGGTTCGGCAGCGGGTGAACTGCGCATTGACGTATTCACCACCAAGGGTGTGATCGACGTCGACTTGGGTAGCTATGACCGCAAGGCATTCGAGGTGGACTTCAACACCATCGATGACGACAAGACCTTTACCGATCCACTCAACCACATCGGTGAGTTCTCGGCAATGAACCCATCGCGGGTTCGTGGTGGTAGCAACGCGGTGGACTTCGAGACTCTGCGTAACACGGTGATTGATGGCGTGATGGATGGTGCACCATTCCCAATCACTGACGTGCAGCTGAACTACTTCCTGCAACGTAAAGGCTACAACCTGGTCTCCAACGTCAACAACATCACCCACCGTCAGTTCTTGGCCTCGCGTCGTTTGCCTGCACCCTCGAACAACTCGGTAGCTTCAGCTGTCGGTACGATGATGGCACAAACCCAGCTCTCGATGGAAGCACTGGCGCTGAGTGCTCACGTGGCGGACAACGGCGCACGGATTACACTGCTACCCACTATCCTGTTCGATTATAAGGACGGGGTGATCTCAGTGGTAGAGGACGGTCGTATCGCCCAGCTGCGTAACGCCAGTCCGGAACAGGTCTCGCGGTTGATCCTCGACGGCAATTACCTGTACACTCCGTTCCACTATGTACTGGACTCTGCCAGTGCCAACTTCGACGTCCGTCCGTATTACTTCGGGGAGCCGAGTGTAGTGCGTAAGACTCACGTTGGTGACAACGACAGTAGTCAACTGCAAGCCACTATTGATACCTACTCGATCGAGCGTATCAGCAATGGCTTCCGGATCAAGACCAAACTCAAGACAGATGATCAGTTTAAGCAACTGGCTGATGAGCTCGTTGTGGTACAGATGGGTTATCGTCCGGTGGGTGAGAACAACTACGCCAGCTTGAACGGCACGTTGATTGGTATCGAGGATAATGAGCGCATCTATCAGTTCGACATCCTGACCAACTTCGATGTTGACTCAGCCAACAGTCTCTACACCACCAACATGTCGATGTTTGACTTGGCACAGAACCACTTCGCTTTGGCGATGGAACACGATATGGACTTCACTGTCATCGTGGATCAGATCCAAGGACCGGACTACGTGGGTAATGAGATCGACGCGATGCTGCAAGAGCATCTATTGGATCACACCTTCATGGCGGTTATCCGCGAACGTCTGACTGTGCGCTTTGGTTATGAACTCACTGACCTGTGGCGTCGTAACCGTACAGTGCTGAGCCAAGAGTCCTACCAACATTACGGGGCGGATGTCCCAGCCGTCTATAGCGAGAACGTTTATCTGCGTGATGAAGATGGCAACATCGTTGTTACTGCAGGACCTGGGGACAGTTTGGTTTACACCATCCTGCACCACAAGAACGATCCGATCTTGGACGCACAGAACCAACCAGTCATGCAGTATCGCAAAGGTGACACCGTACTGGACGCACAAGGCGACCCGGTGCTGTTGGCTCCGCGTAAGATCCTGCGTGAGTTCACCATGTTCTTGGTGGACGGCATGTACTACTTCGCTACGGAAGCGGCCTCGGCAGATTACCGAGACGAGATCCCAATGCAAGTAGTTGAATGGGTGCAAGGTGACATCGCTAACGTCCGTAAGCAATTGCTGGATGAAGCGGAAATCTACTTCTACCCAATCACCACCTTCGGTAACACCACGGCTACTGTGCGTGATGGCCTGAAGGCGGATATCTCCTTGGACCAAGGTCTGAACGTTACTTACTACATGGATGCGGCTAGCTATCGTAACACGTCGCTGCGTCCTGCTCTGATCGAAACCACCAAGAAGATCATCACTGAGATGCTGGCACAGACTCGTGTGGTGCGCTCTGACATTATCTCTGCGCTGAAACTGGCTGCAGGCGATGACGTTAGTAGCGTGGAGGTTTCGGGTCTGGGTGGTCCTGCTGACTTTGCTATCTTGACAGTGGAAGATGACTCTGTGCGTCTGTCTCTGCGTAAGAAGCCAACGATCCTGACTAACCAAGAGTTGATGATTGAAGACGATCTGACGATCAACTTCCTGCGCCACTAAGCGGCATAGGCCCCTCCCGGTAAAGGGAGGGGCTTTATGTCGTTACAGACCGTACGTCTTCAGCTTCTTCTCCAGATCGGTGAAGATACCTTCGACTTTCTTCTTGGTGAGGTCAGACACCGCATTGTCACGGCAGTTCAGATACAGCAACGACGCGTGGCGATTGAGGTACTGCAGTTGGAGCTTGAGCACCTGCATCTGCGTGTTCTTCAGTTCAGCGAAGAAACCTGCGATCAGACCGAGATCTTCGAACGCTTGGGTCAGTTCAGCAATCACCTCGTTGATGAACCGTACTGCTTGCTCATCGTAGGCATCGAGGTTGTACTTACGGATACCACGCAGTTCATCGGCTACCGAGTAATACCCTTTGAGGATATACTCGTACCGCGCGATTGGTTCGGCTTCTTTGGTCAAGGTGTTATTGACGAAGTAGTCCGGCTTGACGTAGGTTTGCAGGAAATAGACGGCTGGGTCGATCTCCTGCAATAGCCCGATCTGATCACGCACCAATGCCAAGTCTTCCATCATGGTCACATCGACGTTCAAGTCGGCCGATGGATTGGTCAGGAAGATGCGTAGCGACTTCACCGACTGACGCAAGAACATAACCGAGCGTTCAGTCTTAGCATGGATGCTCTTGACCACGTCTACAGTGGGTTGGTACATCAACGCAGCAACGGTGACGCGGTTGCGCGGCAGACCGCCTTGAAGCAGCAGGGTGTGTGCGTACTTCATGGCTTCTTCATCAACCTTGCTGGAATCAGCCATGTTGACTTGGTTGAACAACGCGATGGCTTTCTGTACGTCCTTGGACTTATCCTTGGCACGTTCGAAAGCCGCTTCGATGGTTTTGTCCTTAGCACCCATCACCTTGAAGAAGCGCACGGTCTTGATCGAGTACTCGATCAGCTTCTCGATCACCGCTTTGATAACGCTGACGATCGTTTCACCGATGCCTTCTTGGGAGATGGTCTGGTTGACCATACTGCGCCCAGGCGTGTAGTGGGTAATCTCGAACTCTTCGAGCGACGCACCCACACCGACTTCAATACCGGCTTCGTTCAAACGCTTGATGATGGTGAACACCGAACGGACGTCTTCTTGCGAAACACCCTCGGCTTTGATCGTGTCACCGATCTCTACCAATTCATTCAAGCTACCCGATGCCAACTGCAGATCATTCAGATCCGGGATGTCAACTTCAACTTCCCCGGTGATCTGTTCTTCCAGAGCTTGTTCCAGCTCATCGATACCCTTAATTTCTTCGTCCATCTTAATCACCTGTCTTGGACAACTTCTCTTCATGGAGATGGCGGCGGAGCACGTAGTACTCACGCTCCCTGATTGCGGCCAGAACTTTAATCAACGCGTGCTTCTCACCAGCTACCGGATCGTAGAGGTCGGGATTAGGACACACCACCGATTCGGTGATGGCATAATCGATCTTCAGCATGACCGTACAGACCGTTGTGCGGGCCGACGGTACGTGATTGAATTCGATAGTAGCAATCAGAGACTTCAGATACTCCGTGGTAAGGCGAGGATACACTAGAGTGCCCTCGCTAAGCGTTTCAGAGTTCATCGCCACACACTCAGCTGTTTTCGGAAATCAGATCCCGCACAGCTTCGCTGATGAGAATTTGTTCTTTGGCGTAGCCTGGACGGCTGGTCATGTATTCGGTCATGGCGAGATCATCGGGACCTTTGAGCTCGGCGGCAGCTTCCGAATTCAGGACCATCTTGATCAGCGCAGGATCGGTGGTGCCGTTGATCAGCTCGTAACGCAGCTTCAGGGTGGGCAACAGCAGGCCCATGCACAGACGGGTGTCGATCGACACGTGTTCGTTCACTTCGTTGATCAGCTTCTTCAGCAGCGGCTGGGAAGCTTCGGCCGCTTGATCGGCGTTGGCGTAGTTGCCACACGGGATCACCATGGCGAACGCATGGACCAAAGTCAGGCTGCGGGCCAGACGAACGTTGGTGTTACCAGGCTCGATGTTACGGAGCATTTGTGCGAATTGATGCGCAGTGGTCATTACAGTGTCCTCGACAGGGTATTGAATTTAGCAGCAGCAACGAACAGGTCGTTGTTGAGTAATTGCTCCAGCTCTTCTTCACGAGCGCGCTGGTGGCGGTTACGGCGGAAGCTCGGGTTGACTAACAATTGGAAAGCTTCCCAGAGCGTGGTGTTCTTACTGTAGATAGCTAACAGATCATCTATCACTCGGATGTCTTCCAGAATCTTTTCTTCGAGTGATTTGTCTTCACCCAAGATCTTCAACTGGGCCACGAGGTCACGACGGAACTTCATCGGGCGTTCGATGTCGTTATCGTACTGCTCAGGCTTGGTGACATTGTAGTCGGTCATGCAGAGTGCGGTGATACGCAGCGCCAAGGCGGCAACCAACAACGGTGGTAGAGCGATAGCTGCGACCGCGGTAGCCAGAGCACCGACGTTCAGCAGAACCTTGGTGGTCTCCATGAATGCCATGGCGTTAGAACCGATGGTGTAACGACTACCAAATTTCTTGGTGGTCTTCACATGCAGGCTAACCGACGCACGGGCGTAACCCATACGGGAAGCGAACATATCGGCCAGCTGTTCTTCGCGCAGTCGAGAGATATTGGTTTCCGTAGCGGACAGATGCTGACGTGGGGCTTTCATAGCAGCGATCAGAATCGCACGGCGCACGTTCTTCGCCGTAGGTGCTGCACGCATGGCCTCTAGAGCATCCTTGTCATCGCAGTACTTATCCAAGCCTGCTTCGGTCAGAATCTCCAGCTTATAGATGTTGGGCTTCTTACCCGACAGGACTTCCAAGCCATCCTGCAGATAGTAGTTCAACCAGACGTAATCACCCAGAGCGAAAAACTGGTTCCAGACATGACCCAGCTCATGCACGATCACCGCGGTGATCTCTTCGGCAGTCAGAGCGATCGGGTCGCTGACCAGACCGGCAAAGAGGGTAATCCGGTTGCGCATGTCATTGATGATTTCACCAGTGATCTTCCCTTTGTCCAGATCAATCTTGATCTTACGCAGGGCTTGCGGAACGTCACGACCGACTACAGTCATCGGCTTGGTGCCTGGGCCGTTGTACGTACTGCCACTGTGGCCAGGGAGTTGGATGATGCTGGCCGCGGCATTGACGTAAGGATTTGGGTTCATTACGAATTCAACGTTAACACCCATCTCTTCTTTGACGATGGTCGCCAGCTCGACGAGTTGTTCGCTGGTGTAGAAATAGGAGAATTCACGACGGGCGATCCATTGTTCAACAATAGCTTCGATTCGGATACCCAACGCACGCTTAGCTTTTACGTTCAAAAGCTCAAGCGATACAGTTTCTTTTAGCATGGCACGATCCCAATGAAGGATGTTGTAATCATATTCATAAGAAATACTTTGCCGTGATATGGTACGTAGTCAGACCCCAAGGGGATCCCCGTGAGTGTTATTAAACCAACAGGCTTTGAAGCGAAACACATTACCTACGTCGTAGACCAAGAACGCGGTCTGAGCGATATGTTGGTAATCAAAGAAGTCGTACACTTAGAAGATGGTCGGCGTGTGCCACGTCTTCGTTTTGAAGAGAACTATAAGCGTCCTTACTGGATCACCCACAAAGGCCGTCGGAATCACGAAGAAAAGAAAGACTACGAATTCGCCAGCAATCTGCAAGAGTACTCCTCGACGCAGCTGGACCTGGTTAAGTCCATCGCTCGTACCTTGGGTATGGGTACCGGTGGCCCCCACATGCAACAACGTGTTCTGCAACGTAACCCGTACGTCTATGGAGCTGATGTTAGCTCGGCGTGCTGTGCTAAAGCAGAGTACCGTACCAAATATCCAGAAACCATCAGCTTTAACACAGTCGGTGGTGGTGACATTGAGACCGACGTAGTTGATGGTACAGATGACATCATCTGCATGTCGGTTAGTCACAAAGAAAACGTACGTCTGGTTTACCTGAAGCGCTGGGTGTCGGATATCGACGACCCGATTGGTGATACACACCGTACCGCTAAAGAGTTGATCCCTGAACTACTCGAAGAACGTGGCTTGAATATTGAAGTGTTGATTGCTGACACTCCGGGTCAAGTTGTTATGCGTTGCATCGAGAAGCTCCACGAATGGAAACCGGATTGGTTTGCCTTCTGGAACATGGACTTCGACATGAGCAAAATCATCCGTGCTCTGGAGAAGGAAGGTATCGATCTGCGTATGGTGTTCAGTGACCCTACAGTCCCGGACAAATACAAATACTTCAACTACCGTAAAGGCAACACACAGAAGACCACCGCTTCTGGTAAAGTAATGTCGATCAACGTGGAAGACCGTTGGAACTGGGTAACCCATCCGGCTACCTTCCAATGCATCGATGCCATGACAGTATATCGCATTACTCGACTGGCAAACGGTAAAGACCCCTCTTATGCCCTGGACCGCATTCTGAAGAAGGAACTCAATGGCGATTATGAGTCAAAGATCAGTGCGGTGGGTGACATTCAAGCATTCCTCGATAAAGCTGATGACTTGACCAAAGGCAAAGGCGGCTTCGTTTATTACAGTTTGAATGAGCAAGACATTAAGCGTGCTGACATCACACCTGAGAATGTTAAGATCGGTGACGTGCTCGAAGTCCGTAACGACTTTGGTAAACTCAAGTACAAGCCAACTGATCACCTAACCGGTCTGCGTTGGCACGAAGTGATGCAAGCCAAGCACAAGATCGTTTACGGTGTTTACAACATCGTCGACAGTGTGCGCTTGGAACAGTTGGACGAGAAGACTAAAGACTTGGCTTCGTCGATTACGATGTATTCGAAGAACTCGGACTTTAAGAACTTTAACTCCAACCCGAAACGTCTTTGCGACGATATGCACTTCTGGTATCTTAACCGTCCACAGAAGTCGGTGATCGGTACAGCGTCTGACCAGATGTCTCACGAGCTCGATAAGTTCGTGATTGGGCATGACGATTGGATTGTGACACTACCTTCGTATATGGCTGCGGCTGAGGGGATGTCCTGTGTCGAAGAGATGCGGGACTATCTAACGTTAATCTTCACACACGTAGCCGACCTCGACATTGTATCAACCTATCCTAACGTCTCACAGATTCTCAACATCGCACGTGAAACTACGGTGATGGAGTTCTGCCAGATTCAAGGACTCACTGAAGCGATCCGTCGTGAGTTCGGGGTGAACCTGACGGGTGGACGGGTTAACGCCGTTGAGATTGCACAGAAGGTACTTAATGCGCCATCAATGGATCGTATCCTCGAAGCTTATCTGGAGCATAAAGGAAAAAAGCCACCAGCCAGTCCATCCAGTTCCGATTCGCAAGATTTGGCGGCATAGAGGTCTCCACCAAAGGAGACCGTCGCTTCTCTGCATTGGTAGCCCGTCTCTCTGACGGGTTCACCATCGAGGAACACTATCAGCTCGATGAGGGAAAGGGGTACCGTAAGTACAGTAACGATTGGCGGTTCGGTAAGGGTAAGCCACCTTTAGATCCTTCGGTCGATCTGTACGGTGTCTATAAGCAGCTATGGCGTCAGTGGGTACTGGAGAATCCGGAGTTATTCGAGGAGTTACGCCAACTGGCTATCGCGAATAACTATCTCCTTTCTGATCGCTTTGCTACGACACCGGTATCGCAGGCAAGAGCACTGGCTGAATTGTTGAATGAGACTGCATAATTGAAGATGTCTATCATATGGAATTATTCGGAGGTTTCATTGTGATAGACATCATCGATTCAATTATGTTACTTAACTCTGATTTAGGTAAGAGGAAGCTAATACGTCTTTCATTTGCCGACATTATCAAAGAACATAAGAATGACTTCCCGGCGGCGTACTTCATTCGCGCTGAGGATGGTCGGTTCTATGTCGGTGGAACAAAACGCATCAAATCACGGTTGAATCAACACCGTGGCTACCTTCGCGCTGGTACACATGTCAATGATGGTCTTCAGACGCTCTACAACACCCTTGGGGAAGCAAAGCTATCATTCTGGCTAATACCCTGCACCACACGTGATGAGGCACAGGAGATCGAGGCTGAGATCCTTCGTGGAAATCATGGTCATTTTCTCTGCTTAAACATTTCCTCTGATCCACATGCCCCCGTGCGGGGTTACGATCGTACTGTGGCTATCAATAAAATCAGGGCCTATCAGCAGAGCGAGCAGGGGAAAGCGGTGAAGTCAGCTCAAGCTAAAGCAATGTGGCAAGACGCTGACACCCGTAATACCATTCTTGAGAAGCTAGGTGAGACAATAACCGTTGATGGTGTTTCTTACCTATCTGTTCGTGAAGCCTCTCGTAAAACAGGGTTCTCAATTATGGCCTTGCGTAACCACCTAAGAGATGGTGTTGTTCTCACGGAAGACATTAAAGTGTTTAGAAAGAAGATATCCATTGCAGGTGTTGTTTATGAATCCATGGAAGAAGCTGCACGTGTACTCGGTGTTAAATCAAATACACTGCATTGGCGTATAAACCATACAGCCGATAGATGGGCTGATCATTTCTATATTGATGGAGCTGTTAAATGAGCATGACGTGGACGCAATACCTCTTAAGCAAGTTGGCTGAGGAAGCGGTGGAAGTCGCTAAGGAAGCCATGAAGTGTCAACAGCAAGGTGTGGCCAGTCAATACAAAGGTCGCAATGCTATCTTTGAGTTGCGTAATGAACTCATCGAGGTTATGGCTGTGGCACAACTGGTGGGTGATGAGACTGATGTCGTTAATGCCCTAGGGCAGTACCGCATTGTTCACTTACCGAGTGAGAGTGAAGACGACGACTTCCACGACATCAAGTTTGCCAAAGTTGGCCGACTGTTCTACCATGCCATGTTTGCATACCAAGCCGGTACGGTAGATGTGTCACGCAGTCGTTTCCAACACATCAAAGACGCGGCCATTCGTTATGGGGCTAAACACAACCTGCCGTACTGCGGTGACATTACCTATCGGGGTGACTCCAGTGGACCAAATCTTTGAGATTGACTCTTACACAACGTTCAAGCCTGAAGATGGTTATCGCAACATCACCATGGCTGACGATGATCCGGCTTGGCACGCTGTAGTTCACCAAGCAATGGAGAATGCCGGCTACACCAGCTACGGTATGAATCGTACGAGTAATGAGGGTAAGATCACCTTTACCTTCGTAACCCACGCAATGGCTGCGGTGTTGAAAGAGCGACACATGCATTCCTGCCGTAATTCGTTGAGTACCATTATCCCAGGGTCTCTTGGTGAGATCGTGCGTAAGCTGGGTGATCTACAAACCGGTTCCCATGAAGCCCTCTTCAAAACTGTGACCGTACCAATCACGGAGTAGCCGACATAAAACCCCTCCCTTGACGGGGAGGGGCTTATGCCGTTACGGAACGAGTTCCAGCACAGGACGCCAACCGGCGTATGTCTGTACGGTAGCACCAGCAACATACCAACCGGCAAGCAGCTGTGCAACACCAGCGTTATCGCCGTCGTTATAACCACGAGCTAGGTAACCGCCGTTGGTTGTGGCTTCTTGACAGAATGTAAGCGTACCAGTACCACCAGCAGCTGCGTTCTTATCAGAGCCGAAGCCAAGCGCAGCATCCGAGTAGGATGCCCAACGTGGGTAGGCTTGTACCACCGGTTGTGCAGAAGAAGCACCACCAGTGATAGGGTAGAAGATATCGTTGAACTCACCACCTGAGGCGGTGGAGTCCCAAGCGGTCGGCGTGCCCTTAGCACCTGTCATCAACCGAACCTTGTACGTAGCACCACCGATAACGATGGTAGTCGCACCAAACACGATTCCAAGTGCGTTCATTGCGTTCCAAGTAACCGCATGACGCAATGGTAGTTTAGTAGTGTAGAGAGTCTTGCCCTTGATCTTAAATTTCAACCAAGGACTGTCGGCGTTAGTAACTGTACCTACTGAACCCATACCTACGGCCGTAGTCAATGCTGCTGCCGTAATGAAGTCAGCCGAAGCTACCTCACCGTAGAATACATCAGGATCTGCTGGCGCAGATACTTTCTCCAGCATAGGGCGCCAACCGTACTGGTTTATACCCGTACCAGCGTTACCTTCACCGGGGTTACCTTCGTTATAAACGGTTCTACCTACAACACTCGCTACAGCTGTACCGCCACTGTAGTTACGACCACGAGATGCCCTAGCAGGTAGCGAGTTGTGTCTCTCCAACACATGGGTAATCGAACCATTCGGTTGAGTTCCCCAGTTAGCAGATAACCCGAGATCAGTCTCGGTGAAGTACGACCATACATCGGCCGTAATCTGTGCCCGAGCTGGACCAGTTATGAGTGGATAGATATACGCATCCCAATCGCCACCACCGGCGTTGCCGATGATTGTTGTAAAGGGGTCGACCGACATACCGGTGATTTGTTTGACTTGATAGTAGTTCTCCCCAATCTGAACCGTCTTGGGTCCTACCAGAGCTGTTTCGATCGGGGTGAAACCTAGACCGTAGCGGAACGTAGTGCGCGCAATATAGAACTCACGCGCGCCATCGATGTAGTGTAGCCAACCACCATCGTTGTTATGTGAGATCCCGGCAGTAAGGCCAATGGCTGCCGCTAGGTCATCACCAGTAATCAGATCAACACTGGCCACGAATCCC
>RCUS01000607.1_pt1 | contig 22605 bp, 19 predicted proteins | sample 2166221 | NCBI WGS metagenome assembly RCUS01 (sample SAMN09932758, study PRJNA488358) | compost metagenome | isolation source: compost soil in cyclohexanecarboxylic | place: Germany: Experimental Botanical Garden | reverse complement strand
CGATATAAAACAAAATAACCTCTCTTGTATTTTTACTATTGGCCAATTTCATATGCGCTGTTCTTGCCTATGAGCTCCCTGGAAATAACCCGGATAGCAGACTCGGATTTTTGCTTTGCTGGATCGCTCTGCAGTACATCATCTGCCGCTGGATACAGCGTAGGATCTGGCGCTCGCAAGTTCGTCAGCGAAGCGGGCGATGAGATGCCGCCAGAAAGTCAGGCCCGGCGGACCTTGAAGTAATACGTGTTCTTGCTGTCGCAGTCGATGTCATGCGGCTCCAGGTATCGAGGGGAAAAAGAAGCTGCACCGTTCTGATCGACCACAAAAAAGCCCGCTCAACGGCGGGCTCATTCAAGCGAAGCAAAGTATCAACGCTTAATGGTATGAGTACTTATCTTCAACCTTGCGCTTTTCAAGCGTGTACAGCTTGATGTCGATTTCATCCATGGCCAGCCTATCATCAAGTGTATCGAGCTCGCGTCTTTTGAGGCGGCTGACATGCGCTTTGCTGGCTTGATAGTTCAAGCTTTCTGCTGCGCTATACCCGCTTACCGGGTCCCAAAAGATAGAGATTGGCCAGAGCAGGAGATTCACTGCACCGTAGCCATAGGCGCGCCCATAGAAAGAACCTCCTCCAGGTAAAAAGCCCAGGCCTGCTGCAAGCCCAGGGCTCTTTTCTTCTGCCGAAAGATTCCTCGCGCGATAGCTGGCGAGTTCCGCTTCTTGGGCCGAGTTGAGCCCATTTGCACATCCAGTGGTGAGCGCAATCAGTATGGCTGCGGTCAGACGTCGAACGGTGTACATCCCAAATTCCTTTGCTGTTTTCATCCAGATCCCTGCCAGGGACGAGCGGCGGAGAATCCTACATCAGGTGATGGCATTTTGCCTTATTTGTCGTCTTGTAGAGGCTGTAAAGTGGCTGATGATGAGCGGCGGCCTCGATCGTTTATCAGCCTGCTTCTGACTCGGATAGGGGCCCATTGCGCCGTGCGGCGGGTGGCATGATCTGTCCATCGTAATAGTTTCGTTTTAGGCGAAAAGTGAATGAACCCAGTCATTGTTCTGGTTTTTTTGTTTGAGAAAAGTAATTGCACCGGTGGTCCGGTATAAGCCTTATTAAAAGGTATGACGCGCATACTCCAAGCAGCTCAGAAACTCTGGGCAATTGAGAGGTATGTATGACCAGCAAAAAAAATGGAAATGGAAATCTTCCTCAAGGCACTGAAAAACAGGATGAGAAGGCGCTCTCATCAGGTGCTAAAGGCCATCAATCACTGCATCAATCAGAAGAGCAGGACGACAACCTCGGCTACACGCCTGACGTGAATGAAAAGGCTCTTGAAAGTAACCGTATTACTTTCCTCGCCGCCTCAAACGCAGAGAGATACAGTTACGAGAGAGCACCATCCCCCAAGCGGCGTAACCGTTAGCCCACTGAACCATGATCCTGCTCTTTTGAGCGAGCAATGGCATTGATTGCTACTGCGCTCCAATTGGATGTGAAGGCCCGGCCGTTGAGCCGGGTTTTTATTGGCTGCCGTTCGTTCAATGCCCGGGCCCGAGAATGCACAGACCACCTCAGGGTGAGCTGAACGTTTCAATGCAGTGGATTGATCTGTCGGTAACCGCTACTTTGAGACTTCACCCAGGAGTTCGGACATGGCAGATAAATATGTTGGAAAAATAGTTGGGGTTGGCACGGACAACTTGGAGTACGTGATTAACATTTATCAGGACGAGACCGTTGAGCGCTCGCCACATGGCATGGTGCGACATGAGGGCCTGAAGCATTTCGAAATGCAATTTGGAGGTGACGTGAAAAAGATTTCCGAGACGGAGTACGAGATTGTGGCTACAGGCGTGAGGGTCACGGTGCATGAGGGCCAGCGCTAAGAGCGTCGGCCTTTCAGTTGTGCACGTGAACGAGCCTACCGGGCAGGGTCTGTTGCAGTTGAAATCTTCGCAAGGTCGACGGCTGCAGTGATGGCGGCTCGAGCCTGAGGGCTGTTCTTCCAGCAGGTCGAGCCTAACGCCGCTGATGCTTGTGCCAAGATGTCGCTGACATCCGATTTACCGAGCTCAGCCAGCGATTCGATTCCCATCTGCTCAAGCCGGGTAATGACGGTTGGGCCTACGCCTTTGAGCGCAAGCAGTGCAGTCCGCTCGTGAGGTGGAAATGGCATCCGGGAACTCCTTTTCTGATCCATGAGTGTTTGGAAGATTGCCCTATGTTGGTGATTGCCTCAACAGCGCAGCCAAACGCGCAGGGAGCAGGGGCTAGGATTAGCATGGTCAGCTATGTCGGTTGTTGCCCAAAGGCGCTACCTCGACGGACTAGCAGCGCTGTTCAACTGAGAGATTGTGTAAAAACAAAGTCGGCGCTGGAGCTTCCCAGCGTCGCCGCAGATGAGCCTTTGCGATTGCGCAACGACGCTGTGAATCATCAAGGGTGGAACAGCGCTCCAGCCACTGCGCGACGACCTAGAAGTCGTACTTCAGGCCGAGCGTAGTGTTGCGCGGGGTGCCGTAGTAGCTGCTCCCGGCCGTGCTGGTGTAATACTCCTCGTCGAACAGGTTGTTGACGTTGAGGGTGGCGCTCAACTGGCGGGTGATCGGATAGCGTGCCATCAGATCGACCACCGCGTAGTCGTCCTGAGTGAAGCGCACGCGGTTCGGGCCCTGGTTGTTACTGTAGATCTGGCTCTGCCAGTTCACTCCGCCGCCTAGGGTCAGGCCGTTGCCGATGCTGCGCAGGGTATAGGTGCTGAACAGCTTGAAGGTGTTCTGCGGAACGTTGGTGTTGAGCTTGTTGCCATCGGCGTTCTGCACAATGTTCCGACTGAAGCTGGCGCTGGCCTGCCAGTCCGGGGCCAGTTCCCCGCTGACTTCCAGTTCGAATCCGCGGGTCTTGGTGCCGGACTCGGCGCGGTAGGCGAAGCCACCGCCGGGGACCGGAACATTCGGCTGGATGAGGACTGCCAGGTTGTCCTGCTTGATTTCGTACAGTGCCAAGCCTAGGTTCAGCCGGTCATCGAAGAAAGCGGCCTTGCTGCCTACCTCGTAACCGTCACCTTCAAGCGGGTCGATGTATTTGCCGCTGATGTCCTTGTTGCTCTGCGGTTTGAAGATGCTGGTATAGCTGGCATACACCGACCAGTGCTGGTCGAGGTCATAGACCACGCCGGCAAATGGCGTGACCACACCGGTTTCCTGGCGGCGCTCGTCGGTGTCTGGCGTCTGGTCGTAGTAGTCGGTCTTGACGGTGTTCTTCCAGTCGTTGACGCGGGCGCCTAGGATGAGCGACAGATCGTTGCTCAGGCGCAGGCGCGTGCTGCCATAGGTCGCAGACTGATCTTCCTGATAGTCGATGCGGCTGGTAGCTGGCAACGGTGGTTTGCCCGGGGTGTCGCCGTTCCAGGTGTAGATGTTCGGGATGGCATTGCTCCAGCCATCGAACCACCACAGCGGATAGCCGTCGGTGCGGTACTCCGTGTGCTGGCGGGTATAGCCCAGCACGGCATCGTGTTCGAGGCCCCACAGGTCGAAGCTCCCCGCGATGTTCAGGTCAATGCTCGTTTGCACAGGCTTGGCAGCCCAGCGCCCCGCCCACAGATTGACACCGGCCCCGGTTGCCGGATCGGGGTTGCCACCGGCGGCGTAGCCGAGCACCTCGTCATATTCGTAGCGGTCCCGGTTCAGGGTCAGCTTGGTTTTCCAGCGTTCGGTGAGGTTGTGCTCAAGGGTCGCGAACGCGGTGGTGAAGTGGCGGTCGGAGTAGGCCCAACTGGCGGCCGCCGAATCCGAGCGAGACCATTTGGCCCGTGAACCGTCGCTGTTGAACAGAGGCCGACCGCTGCGGGCATGGTCGTCGGCCTCGTGGGACTGCGAGTCCATGCCGAAAGTCAGCAACGTGTCGGGTGTCAGGTCGGCCTCAAGGATGCCGTAGAACACCTTCTTGCGTTCGTTGAAACGATCGATGTACGACTCATTGTCTTGATAGGCACCGACCACCCGACCACGCAGGGTGCCGCTGTCGTTCAACGGGCCGCTGGCATCGAACTCGCTACGCTGGTAGTCCCACGAGCCGGTAGCGGCCGAGACGCTGCTTTGGAAGTCGGCGGTCGGGCGCTTGCGGATCAAGTTCACCGTGGCCCCGGGGGTGCCCACGCCATTGGTCAGGCCGGTGGCACCGCGGATGATCTCGACGCGGTCGTAGAGAATCATGTCGTTGCTCTGAGCCACGGATTTGTAATTGCTATCCAGGCGCTGCAGGCCATCGACCTGATAGTTCTCCACCTCAAACCCGCGCGAGTAAATCTGGCTGGAATCCGAACCGGCGTTGCCACCCTGGTTGACGCTCAAACCGGGTGATTGCTTGATCACGTCGAGCAACTGAGTAAGGTTCTGGTCTTCCATGCGCTGGCGGGTCATCACGCTGACCGCCTGGGGTGTTTCGCGGATCGACAGCGGTAGTTTGGTCGCGGTGGCGGTCGAGCCGCTGGTGTAGGAGCCGGTGCCCTCGGTGGTGGCGCCGAGGGCGGAGCCGTTGATGCTGGTGGCGCCGAGCTCCAGCGCATTCCCGCTGGGCTGACTGACGATCAGGGTGTTGCCGCTCTGCTGATAGCTCAGGCCACTGCCGGCGAGCAGCAGTGTGAGTGCGTTGTCCACGTCCAGCTGGCCGCTGACGGCCGGGGCCTGGCGGCCTTGGACGAGGCTACTGTCGACGGCGATGGTCAGGCCAGCCACTTCGCCGAGCTGACGCAGTGAGGTCGCCAGCGGCTGTGCTGGCAGGTCGAGATCGATGGGCGCGGCCAGGGCGTGTGTGGCCAGCGTCATGGCCACCGCGGCCGAGAGGGCACGCAGGGTCGATTGCATCGGCATGCAGATAATCCTTCTTGTGTTTGATAGCTGTAGCAATAACGCGCGAAGGGAGGCTTACCCTGATGTTGTGATTGCGAATTATTTGCGATGCCGACGAGCGGTAATGCCGTTGCTGGATGCTTGGGCCTAGCGGGGCTGCAGGAGGGTAGTGCCCGCTTCGTTATGCAGACGCACAGGCACGACCCGCGGAAGCGACTGGAGGAAGCCTTCGACGTCGCTGAGCTGCACCACTGCGCTGATTCGAGGACCTTTGCCAGGGGCGGCCCGAACAGGGGTCTGACGGTAACGTGACAGGCTGGCGGCGACTTCTGCGAGGTCGGCTTGCTCGAATACCAAGCGGTCGTTCTCAAAGGTGAAGGCGTCGCTGGCGGCGCGGGGCAGGCGTTGCACGCGCCCGTCGGCGCTCACCTCGGCGACCTGGCCGGCCTCCAATACCTGGCTTTCGCCGGGTTTGGCAAGGCTGTCGACCTGCACCACGCCATGATCGACGCTGATCCGCAGTCGATCTGGCAGACGGTTGATCACGAAGCGGGTGCCGAGCACGCGAATCCGTGCCAAACCACTGTCGATGACGAAGGGGCGTTCGGGCTGTCGCGCAACGGAAAAGATGGCCTCGCCGCGCAGCAGTTCAACCTGGCGCAAGTGGGGGGCATAGTGCACGTGCAGGTGGGTATCAGCATCGAGCATCAGTTCGGTGCCGTCACGCAACTGTTGCACCTGCCGTTTGCCGATGTCGGTTTGTAGATCGAGTTCCAGTGCGCCGTAGCGGTGGGCGTGCCAGCCGAGCACGCTACCTAACGCGAGCAACACCGCCAGCACGCTGCCCTGTAGCAGCCGACGACGTTGCCGCTGACGGTTCTGCTCCATGGACTGGGCCAGCGCTTCGGTGCGTTGAGTGCAGGCGAAGTCGCCCCACAGTTCAGCGAACTCATGGTATTCGGCCGCGTGGCGTGGGTCGGCGGCCAGCCAAGCCTCGAACTGCGCGCGTTCAGGATGGTCGGCGGCGGCGTTATACAGGCGCGCAAACCACAATGCTGCCTGTTCGCGGGGTGTACTCATGAACGGAGCAATTCGCGTGCGTTGCGCAGGTCGACCAGGGCACGGGCCATGTGGCGTTCGACCATGTTCAGACTGATCCCCAACTGCTGGGCGATCTCGTTTTGCGTGCAGCCCTCGATGCGCGCCATCCAGAATACTTCGCGGCAGCGCGGGGGTAGGCAGTCGAGAATGCGTTGTAGGGCGATCAGCCGTTGCTGGATGTCCAGTAAATGCTCGGCGGACGGGGCGAAATGCGTATCGCCGGCTTCTTCATGGTACTCAGGCAGTGGCTGCAGGCGGGCGTTACGGCGGAAATGGTCAATCAACACCGACTGTGCGACCTGCCTGAGGTAGGCGTTGGGCTGGGTCAACGGCTGGGAGGGCCGGGCCAGTGCGAAACGCAATAGGGCGTCATGCAGCACGTCATAGGCCAGCTGCACGCAACGGGTCTGGCGACTGAGGCTGAGTAGCAGGTCACTGTACGCCCAGCGCAGGTCGATGTCCTGCCAGTTCAACGACGGGCTCCGAGGATTGGCGGGAAGGCGTGGGCAATCGGCACGATCGGCTGCTCTGTAATACGACCGGGCTAGTCGCGCAGGAAAGCTTAAATACTTGCCAGTGATATGTAAATAAGAAGTATTGCTATTAATGTTTCGCTCGGACAAAACGAGACAACTGTCCGAGCGCTCAATCCCTAAGAGGTGGTTTCAAGGCTATGATTGTTAAGGTTTTTTCAATCTAGATTCGTTCGATCCTGGAAAATCAACTACTACCTTCGGGCAATTCGCCCACGCTTTCTGATTGCCCTGCTTCCTCAGTGATCACACTGAAATCACTGACCTCAACAGCGCCGAGCCCATAGCCCAGTAGGTGGAAAGAGAAGGCCTTGCGCGGCTCTGGGTTATCAAAACTGAAATCCATCTGCAGCGGCTGATCAGCTGTCACTACCATTTCTTCCGGCAGGCCCAACGGTACATCCTGCTCCAGCTCCTTGGCCTTGAGCAGGATGTAGGCTTTCTGTTGTGGATCTACTGAGCGTACGGTCATGCGCACCCGAGTATGGGAGCCTTTGGGCATTTCCAGGTACTGGGCACCGATAAGGTTGTCGGCCCAGTCATCCTTGATCTGCGCTTGCAGCGGGATGATCGCCGGGCTGCCGAACTGGTAATGCTGATTCAGTGGCGTGCGAAGCAACGAATGATTCAGCGCTGTAGCTTTTGCCAAGGTCTGTCGAGCACGTTTGCCACGGTACCGCTCCGTCAAGGTGACCTGTTCGGAGATGAACCCCTCGCTCGCGTAATTCCGGCAGCGCTGTTGGAAGTCACACTCCGTCAAGGTGCCACGGCCATTGTGATAACGAAGCTTGCCGTTGGTGTACGACATGATTTCGCGGCCTGTTTGATAGTCGCGAAATAGCGAGCGACCGCTCAACGCGGAGGGGACAGGCAAGCCGAAATAGTCGAGTATCGAAGTGCTCAAGTCGACATGCCCGTAAACGCCGGACTTCACATGGGGTAACTGACTTTGTTCGGGGGAAAGCGTCAGGTTGAAGCCCCAGGAGGAGGCCAAGCGCACGCCATCAATGCCGTGGGACTCATCCGAGGTGATGACCACCAAGGTGTCTTTCAAGGTGCCATTACGTTCCAGTCCGTTGAGAAATTCACCAAGAGCATCATCCAGATAAGCAACGGCCGCCTGCTTGGGGGTTTCATAGCGTTGCAGGTAATCGTCCGGGGCCGAGTAAGGTTGGTGAGTACCAACGGTGAGTAGGGTCAGCATCCAGGGCTGCTTCTGTTTTTTCAACTGGCCGACGTAGTCCAAAGCGCCTTCAAAAAACGCTTTGTCATCTTTGCCCCAAGGGAACTCCAGATAGTTTTTATTGGTGAACCATTCCAGCCCGAGGGTGGTATCGAAGCCGATGTGCGGCATGATTTTGTCTTTGGCCATAAAGCGCAGACCAGCACCCTGCAGGTAGTGTGTCGAGAACCCGTTTTTGCGTAACTGGGCTGGCAGGCAGGCCTGGTTGCGTTCGTTTTGGGTCAGCATCTCGACGCCTTTGGGCGTGCCGTTGTCGAGCTTGTCGTAATCGCCGCAGAGCATGGCATACAGGCCACGAATGGTTTGGTGGCTATGCAGTACATAGTCTGGCGTGTTCATGCCGCGTTCAGCCCAGCGGCTGAGGTTGGGCATGAGGTTTTCTTGATAGCTGCTGTGCAAAGCCTGACGGTTGACCCCCACATAGGCACCTGGGATACCTTCGAGGGCAATGATCAACACGTTGCGTGCGCTTCCCGGTGTCGCCAGTAGTTTCTGGCCATCAAGATCCAGTTGGGTGAGCCCAGCCATGTCGGGTGGGGCTTCTTCCGTGTCACCCTCGAGCCATTCTTCTGTGCGCATTTGCACATCGCCAACGCTCGCGGCCAGCAGTTGATGGGGTAGGTTGTATACGTCCCACTGGTCTGCCTCAGAAGGCTGCAGGTGTTGAATGCCCCAATGGGTTATCAAGAGCAGCAGCGGCGCTGCCCATGCGCTTCGCGGCAAGCCAGGTGCAGGTGTGGACCGTCCCATCCACTGGCTTACCAGCCAAATCACCAGCCCGAGCAGCAAGGTGACGGCAAGCCAGGGTTGTGCGAACCCGCCACCAGTGGAGTTTTCCAGAAACTGAGGGTCAACCAAGTAGTGCAGGTCGGCAATCGTTGGCAGTCTGCCCACTGCGCTGACCAGTTCGACGGTAGCCAGCGTCATCAGGCCCCATGCCAGCAAAACAGGCAGTGATTGCCACCAGGGACGTTTATGCAAGAGCACGATCAGCAGGCTTGCAATCCCAAGGTCGGAGAGAAAGCCGAGCGGGTTCGACCACCCCAGCGCTACGCGCAGGCACACAGGGATGAACAGCACCAGCCCGGTCAGGGCGATAAGGCGCGAAATGGGGTGCCGTAACAGGCGACGGATGACGTTCACAAAAGTCCTTCTAGCCATCAAAACTTCACATAACTGTGCTTCATAGTATCAGCTCTGTGAAAAGTATCCGGGATAGCCGAGGGATTTTGCGGGTATGGAGCGGCGTGGTTTTTGTTACGAAATTGAACACGTTTGGCAGGAATGGGTGAACAGGAGGGGCGTTTCTTCCAATTAGGGGCAGGCTATCCGACCGCTTAATGCCCATTAAGCGTAATCAATATAGCGAACGAGAATGCCTTCGGACTACGCCAAAAGCTAAAATTCACGGACGTGGAGTTTCTTGATCTCGGTAGGACGCTATTACAAAAAATGGCCGGTCTTATCCCAGGCAATCCAATGCTTTTAACGGGGGTAGTCGGAGGATGTCGTATGAAGAGTTCAACGTCCAACGAAGTGATCCTGGCGTTTGTTGTCAGCCTTTTTCTGGCTGGATGTGCACAAAATCAAGATATCCGTATGGGAGATGATTACACCGCTGGTACTACCGCGAAGAGTTCGAGTGATTATGTTGCATGTGTGCAAAGTGAGCTTCCAGGAAGTTCAAAAACTTACACGGTAAAGGAAGATAACGGGCTAAAACTCTTTGTTGATAGCACAGACCCCACTACAGCCACAGGCCTGATTGAAGTCTCCGCTGCAGGGAGTCAGCATCAATTTTCTGCCTATCAACGAGATGCCTGGTATGACAAGGGACGGCTGCTTGACGCTGCGTTAATGTGTTCAAACACCTAGCCGTCGCCAAAGCCCAGCCCCGCGCTGGGCTTTTTGGTGCAGCTGCGCAATGCATGCATTATCGGCAATCCCTCTCCTACCGAGTACCGCATGCGGTAATATTCAATTCCTTATAAAATCTGATAAATCGGTCATGAGCCGCGAAACGGAATTCAACAACGCAGGCAGGTCGTCCAATTGGAAAAGCTACTATGACCATCATGAAGGCCGCCCAGCCTCAGCGCTGCTCCAATCTGCCTTACACCTTGTTGAAACGGATACGCCACTTCGGCAAGCAGTGGACCTCGGCTGCGGTGGTGGCAATGACGCAAGGTTTTTGCTTGAGTCGGGATTGATCGCGAGGAGAATGCAATCAATCTGGTAAAGGCAATTGGTCGAGAGTTCCCAGCAGGTCAATTGCACGCAGTGACGCAGGCGTTTGAATATCTGTATCCCTTGCCTTCGTCATCGCTGATTTTTGCCGGTATGGCTTTACCTTTCTGTCATCCCGAGCATTTCACAGACGTCTGGTCGAACATTCTCTCGGCGCTGGAGCCGGGCGGCGTTTTTGCCGGGAACCTGTTCGGTGACAGAGATGATTGGGCTGACAGAATATTCATGAATTTCCATTCCCAAGCGCAAGCCCGTGCGTTGTTCCAGGATTTGGATCTGCATCTGTTCCAGGTGTATGAAGAGGACGGTCCGTGCATGCACGGTTTCAAGCATTGGCACCGTTTTGACTTTATTGCAAAGAAGCCAATAGCGGGCGCCTAGCGTCGTCTCCACTGATACCCCGTCGCGCAAGGACCATGCCCCATCCTTGCGCGATCATGCGGCGGGTAACTATTACTTCGACAACGCCATAATCATCGCCACCGTCAAATACAAGCGCGGCGCAACGCTACCCAGCTCAATGTACTCGTCATCAGCATGCAGCCCCGCACCCACCACGCCCATCGTTTCCAACACTGCCGGCTTGGCGCTGCCCGGTACATAGGCGTAACCGGCGTCGGTACCAAAACGCATGGCAATCGGCTCAATCTTCATGCCGATCTCGCTATACAGCTGCTGCGCTGTTTTCGCCAGTTGTTCTGAACCCTCATTTTTAGCCAACGGTGGCCGACCTTTCTGCAGCGTGACAGTGGTTTCGGTGTCGGCAATCAGCTTTTTCTCAGCAATGCGTTTGGCGTCAGCCAGCACCCGCTCGGTTTCACGCAGATCCGAGTAGCGCATGTCGGCTTCAGCCGTGGCCAGGGCAGGGATGATGTTGGCTTTCTCGCCAGCTTTGGCCAACGTCCAGTTCACCGTGGTGCCTTTGCTTGGGTCACCCAGGTCTTTGAGCTGGACGATCTGATGGGCCACTTCCGTCAGAGCGTTGCGCCCTTGTTCCGGGGCGGAACCTGCGTGGGAGGAACGGCCCTTGACCTCCAGGTTCAAGCGGTTGATGCCGTTGGTGGCGACAGTCACGGCATCCTTGTCCGGCGGCTCGTAGGAGAACACGTAGTCATGTTTGCGGGCCAGTTCGCTGATGATGGTTTTGGAGCCGGCTGAGCCCATTTCCTCGTCCGGGTTAAACAGCACGGTAAGGGTGTCATAACCTTTGAACTGTTGCTCCTGGAGCAGCTTGACCGCATGCAGGATCATGGCTACGCCGCCCTTGGCGTCGGCAACACCGGGCCCGTAGGCGCGTTCGCCCTCGGTGCGAAACGGGCGCTTGGCGACGGTGCCGGGGCCGAAAACGGTGTCGTAATGCACCATCAACAAAAAATGCTTGCTACCGCTGCCTTTGAAGGTGCCGACGATGTTGTCGCCCACAGAGGGTGTTGCCGGGCTGGTCTGAACCGTGGCGCCCAACGCTTGCAGACGCTTGACCAGCAGCGCGCTGATTTCATTCAGGCCTTGTTCGGTGCCGGTGCCGGTATCAACTGCAACCAGGGTCTTTAAGGTCTCCAGATACCCTGGGCGCTCGGCTTGTGCTTGCTTGAGTAGCACGTCGGCCGAGGGTTCGGCGGCATGGGTGGTAAGGCAGGTAAGAGACAGGGCAAGGGCTGTAGACAAGGGGAAGCGGGACAACGGCATAGGGGGGACCTCGATCCATGATAGGGATTTTGCCTGTCGCTGCAGGCACAGACGCTCACTCATAAAGGTGAATGGACAGGTATTGAGCGTAGACCCTTCGTTGCCACTTGCGCATTGCTATGCTGCTGACTAGCGACGAGGGATGCATTGGCGCCCCGCAAATTCGCTGGGATAAACCGCATGGAACCTCTTCAGGATTATGTGGTGTACGTCGTAGCGGCCCAGGAAGGCTGGTGGTCTCAGGTGTCAACGCTGTTGACGGCCTTGGCGGCGTTTGCTTCGGTGTTCGTCGCCTGCATTGCCGTGCGCTTTAGTGCCAGGCAAATAAAAATGCACGAGTTGCACAATCGGCGCATGGCTACGCCCCATCTATCGGCGTGGAACAGCACCGATGTGAAAGCCAAAACCTATAGTTACACCCTGGAGAACAATGGCCTGGGGCCGGCGATCATTCGCGAGGTCAGCCTCTGGGTGGATGGCGAGCAAATGCTGGGCGAGGGGCCGGATTTGTTGGAGGAAGCCAGCAGACTGTTGCTCGGGGATATCCCTTATGAGCAGCACGCTGAGCTGTTTATCGTCGGTGAATTCATTCCGCCGGGTAAGAAATTCATTACCTCTACCGTGCTGCTCGAAAACCATGAGCCGGCAGCCATCATGGCCGTAGCCAAGGCGCGATTACGCCTGCTGGTCCGCTATGACAGCATCCTGGGTGATTCTTTTGTCTACGATTCGGATCGTTGGCGAGATCGGCAGTGATCGGCTAATTGCATGACGCTCAAGAGGGCACTCCAATGGCAAACCCAAGCGCAATTACGTTGGTCGGATTCATCGCGTGGGCGTTGGCACTGCTTATTCTGATGGAGCTGCTGCGAGGGTATCTGGTGATGTTCAAAGGCGTGCCCGCCAATGAGTTCAGACCGGACAACGGCAATCTTTCCCCCTTCATGCAACGCTTGGCGCGAGCGCACGCAAACTGCGTGGAAGGGCTGCCGATTTTCGGTGGTTTGTTGCTGTTGGCGTTGATCACGGGACAAACAGCGATCACGGATCCTTTGGCCTATACGTTGCTCGGCGCGCGACTGATCCAGTCCTGTGTCCACTTGCTCTCGCGAAGCACCCCAGCGGTTTTCATCAGGTTTGCCGCGTTCGCTGTGCAATTGGCAGTTGCCACTGTTTGGGCGGTTCACCTCTTCTCAGTGTTCATAAAATAGAACAATGTGGGCGATTTTAGAGGTATTGTGCGGTTGTCGTCGCAATCCTAAGCTTCCTGCGCGCTGCCTATGTGCGCTGTATGGAGACCCGGATGAAACCTCGCGCACTACCTGTAGTACTGTTTTCGACCCTCACAACACTCGCTAACACCGAGGCGCAAGCGGATGCCGTCAGCTTGCCGCCGTTGCCGCTAGGTAACACAAGTTTTATGGATGGCGTCGTCGGGCCGGGGGTATTGTTCGAACTGCCGATCCAGCATTACCGCTCCAGTGATGCAACAGACCCTCGCGGCAACGCGGTGCCAGGTCGGCAAAAAGTACAAAGCACCACCGTGCTGCCGCACCTTGCCTACATCAGTCAGCACAAAATCCTCGGCGCTTACTATGGTGCCGAAGTGTTACTGCCGATCGTTAATCTTGATCTGGATATCGACGGCGGCCCTGATGGCTCGCGAACACGTCAAGGCGATCTGATTTTCAGCCCCATGCTCCTGCAGTGGGCGCCGGTGTCGCTGTTTGGGCGGCCCTATTGGCAGCGCCTGAACCTGGTGATCACCGCGCCAACCGGCGATTACGACAGTGACGCCAGTATCAATGTTGGCAGCAATGTCTGGGTGGTCAGTCCGCACTACGCCTTTACCTGGGAGCTGACCGATCGACTCGAAGTCAGTGGCCGTCTGCACTACGCCTGGTCCAGCCGCAATGACGACCCAGGCGCGCACCTGCAAGCAAACAGCATCCAGCCAGGGGAAGCTTTTCACAGTAACTTCGCTGTGTCGTATGCCGTGTCCGAGGCCTGGCGAGTGGGCTTGGCCGGTTATCAGTTGCAGCAGGTTTCTGCCGATCGCATTGATGGAACGCGCCAATCAGATTCCAAAGAGCGTGTGCTGGGGTTTGGTCCCGGTGTGATGTATCGCCACGGCTCGCAGAGCTTTTTCGCTAACTACTATGTCGAGCAAGGTGCCAGAAATCGCTCCGAGGGCAACCAACTGACGCTGCGTTATCTGCTGCCGTTCTAGCCGCCTGCGTCAACTACTCTACATTTCCACTTCTTGGCCAAGCATGGGCGCACTGCAGATGATTACAGGTGCTATTGATCGTCGTTTACTGCTGCTGCCCCTGAGTTGGAGCCTGCTCTGGGCCCTGCCGGCTGAGGCGGACAATGCTATGGGCCAGAAGGACACCATCTTCACCGGCGTCAATGACCGCCAAGCCGTCGAGCTGGCAATAGCGCCAGGCCTGGTGCAGGGCTCGCGCCTGGATGGTGTGCTCAGGAACTACTACTTTCAGCGCGATAACCATTCGGACTTGGTGCGGCGTGATCCGACCGAGTGGGCCCAAGGCTTTCTGTTGTCATTTCGCTCCGGCTTTACCGATACCCCGATTGGGGTGGGTGTTGATGCTCATGCCTTTCTGGGCCTGAAACTCGATGGCGGAGGAGGGAGCGGTGGCGCCGGTTTGCTGCCATTGGATGCATCCGGCGCGCCTGAAGATGAGTTTTCCAGTGCCGGTGCTGCACTCAAGCTGCGCTACCTCGATACCTTGGTCAAGGCGGGGGATCAGTTGGTGGAAAATCCTCTGGTCGGCAGCGGCACCAGTCGCTTGTTTCCCCAGGGGTACCGTGGCGTAACGCTCAAGAACCACAGTCTGAATGACCTGTGGCTAGACGCGGGTTTTGTCGAGTCCACCCGTTTGCGTAACCAGAGTGGGCACAGCCACCTGGTCACCGCCTATGGTGCGGGCACAGCCGACCGGGAAAGTCCTCATGTGGCCTGGCTCGGCGGCAGTTACAACACGCTTCAGGGGCTGCAGCTCACCGTTTACGGCGGCCAGCTTGAAGACATCTGGGACCAGTATTACCTCGGCATTTCAGAGCGCTTCCAGGTGGGGGAGCAACTGACCCTGAAACCCTACCTGCATTGGTACAGAACAACCGATCAGGGCCGCAGTCAGTTGGGACGAATTGACAACGATACCTACAGTGGCGGAATAGCCGCGACGGCATACGGACAGACCCTGATTCTTGGCTTGCAGAAGGTCGATGGCAGAACCCCGTTTGATTACCTCACCCAGGACGATCGGATTTTTCTCTATCTGAGCAACTCCCAGCAGTTTGCGGATTTCAACGGTCCTGGCGAGAAGTCCTGGCGTTTGCAGTACGAAACCAACTTGAGCGTCCTTGATGCGCCGTCAATGCAACTGATCGTCGCCTACACACGCGGCGAAGCAGACTTGACCCGCGTGGACCCCAACAGCATCGGTTATGGCTACATCTACAATCCTGACGGTAAGGATGCCAAGCATTGGGAGCGCGATGTTGCGCTCAAGTATGTGGTGCCTGCAGGGGCGGCCAAGGATTTGTCCCTGACCCTGCGCTGGGCCACCCACCGCGAGGGTGACGGCTATACCGCGCCAGGCAACACCCGCGGCAACAGCAGTGCCGATGAGTACCGGCTGATTGTCGATTATCCGGTCAATTTCTTCTGATCGACAGGTGATGGCGCATGCCTGGTCAATGACTGTGAGCGTGCCCGTCTTGTGCTTCGGCGGGTTGTACGTTGACCAGCACTTCAACCTTGCCGGCCCTTTCGAATTCCAGCATCAGCGGGAACTGCTCGCCAGCTTTGAGCGGTTGATCGGTTCCAGACAACATCACATGGTTGCCGCCTGGTTGCAGTGTCACCTGCGCCTGAGCCGGAATATCCATGACCGCCACATGTTGCATGCTCATCAAGACATCCGTGGCGGCCTGGGTATGCAGTTTGGCCTGTTGTGCACGAGAGCTGCTGACGGCGATCAGGCGATCACTCTGGTTCCCCAGATTGCTAACGGTGAAGTAGGCCGAACCACCGGGCAGCTCGACCGGCAGTTCACGCGACCACGGGTTACTGATCAGCAGCTCGCCGAGCTGATAGTCCTGAGCCATACCCAGGGTGCTGCAAGCGAACAGCGCGGAAAATACCAGGAGGCGGGTAGCCATGCGCGAATCCCCTCAATAGTGGTGATGTCACCGGTTGTTGTGCTTGGCTGTAAGGCTTGGCCGTGCCTGCAAGCGTTCGGTCTCTTCTTCCAGGTAGGTCAGCAACGCCGAGATCTCCAGGTCGCCCAAACGTAGATTCGGCATCGCCAGACGGTTGTATTGTTCGTACAGCTGCATGGCCAACGGATCTTTCTCTTCCAGCATCAGATTGGGTTCCTTGATCCAGCGCGTGAGCCAGACCGGGTCACGTTGCCGGGTGACCCCGAGCAAATCGGGGCCGATGCTGCGCATTCCGGCGTGCTCGGTATCACCGAGGGTGTGGCAAGAGGAGCAGCGCGTGCGATAAATCTGCTCGCCCGCGCTGGGCGGACGCACACTGGGCGCTGCGGCACTGTCGTTGGTGTTGGCACTGACCAGCTTCCAGTTGTGCAGGCTTTTGCCGAGCCGATCGGCTAGCACATAGGGGTTCTCCATGGGCGATGTCTTCATCCAGCGCCCGGTGCTTTGATTGCCGATGATCAGGCTGAGGTTATGGTCCTTGGTTTGCCCGTCGTCGACACCCTTCATGAACAGGCCGAGCTTTTGCCGCAGCACGGTGATGTCGTCCTTGTTGCCGGTCAAAAACTGCCAGCCGGGGCCAATCTTGAAGGCCTCTTTGTAGTGCTTGAGCGCTTCGGGGGTATCGGTTTCTGGGTCGATACTGATCGAGTAGAAAAACACATCCTGGCCCACGCGCTCACCGAGCAGTTTCTGCACTTGGCGCAAGCGCGCGGTTTCCAAGGGGCAGGAGTCAGTGCAGGTGGTGAAGATGAAGTTGATCGCCACCACCTTGTCCTTGATCAGGTCGTCAAAAAAACGTACTGACTGCCCGTCCTGATTGATCAGCGGCGTGTTGGGAAAGTAGTCCCGCCCCCATTGTTGCCCAGGGTCGCTGTCACTGATGGCCGCAAGCGAGCACTGCGCGCTGCCGAGCGTCAGCACCAGCAGCCAACGCTTGAGTCTCTTCCAGGTGTTGCCGGCCATGACGTTTGCCTCCTGATCCGGGTTCAGCGCACCGTTAAGGGCGCAGTGACGGCTTTGCCGTTGGCGGACTTGATCGTCACCGTCGGGTTCGGTGCTGGCCCTGCGCCTGTGGTGCTCGCAGCCAGCCGCCAGTTGCCGCCGGACAACACCGTGGCGGTGCCCAGGTTCAACAGTCCGCTGGTGGTCGATGCACTGACTGCAAGGGTGTTACCGATCTTCAGTGAACTGGTTCCGGAAATGTCCCAGGCATAGCGGCTGTTGCTGCGTACCGTGACGCTGGCGCTGGTCACTTTGAGGTTCTGATCCTCTTCAACAACCGCCGGGCTAACGGCGATCCTGACGTTGGCCGGCAGTTGCGACACCGCCCCGCGAGCATCTTTGACCTTGTATTCGAAGAGCGCGCTGTAGGCTTCGTTTACCGTCACCGGTGGGATGAAGGTCACGCGGGTACCGTCAGTGCTGACACTGCCCTGGCCAGAGTCCGGTTGCCCGAGGCTGACGACTGTCAGCGGCAGGTCGCCATCCGCGTCGCTGTCGTTGGCCAGGATATTCAGGGTGATGGGCACAGCAGCTTTGGTGGCGCCACTGTCGTCCCTGGCAACAGGCAATTGATTGTCTTCATCGTCACCATCGCCCGGCCCTTCATTGTCCTCATCACGGAAGTTGGGCAGGGCGGCGGAGCTGATGTACGCCACACCGTCCCAGGTCGGCATCGGTGAAGGCATCAGCTCGAATTGGCCAGGGTTCTCCAGGTCAAAACGCAGCAACATGGAACTGTCTTCATGCTGGGTGTTGTGACAGTGCTCCATGAACGTACCGGCGAATTCGCGGAAGCGAATTGCCATCTCGACTTCGCCGGAGCTGTCCACTTCCGGGCCAACCCGGTAGAGGTCTTTACGCGCCCACTTTTCCCACTCGGGTGGCGCGTTGCCGTCGCGGTTGAGAATCACCCCTTCCTCGAAGTGCACGTGTACCGGGTGGCTCCAGCCGTTGCCACCATTTTTGATTTTCCAGACTTCCAGGGTGCCGTCGCCGCCGTAACCCGCGTCGGAGGGGCCGTTGGCCAGTTTCGGCGCGGCGGTGATGCGCCGCGGGTCCATGGAGTAGCCAAAGCCGCCGTCAGTCTTGATCGTCCAGGGCGCGGTGTCTGTGCCGTCGGAGCGACCAAATTCGAAGCTGCGATGGCGTGCCTTTTTGAGCTTGGCCTGCATGGTCGGATCGTTTCGATCGATGGTCAGCGGGATCATTTTCTTGCCGGCGGCTTTGCCCGGCTTGGCGGGCTCAAAGGCCACGGGGTCCATGCTTTGGTCCTGGCCGGTGTAAGCCTTAACGTTGAACTGCAAAAACTTGCCGATCACCGGGTCGCCATCACGCCACCTTGGACCCTTGCTGGTTTGGTCGACGACCGCCTTATACTTCTCCGAGAGCACGTCGGCCAATGACACGGGGTCCTCGCTCGGGCCCTTGCCGGTGTCATGCTCCATAAGGTTGACAAAAAAGATCTTGTCGCCGGGTTTGATCCCGTGTTTGGCGAAGTTGATGATGATGTCGTAACGCTCGGCGATGGCCAGCGTCGGCAGGATGCCGTTGTCGTCCTTGAGGTCGCCGTTGCCATTGAGGTCCATGCTGCCGTCAAACGGTACGGCGTGTTCCATGATGTTGCCGTCGTTGGCAATCATGTGGAACGGCACCCGGTTGTACGACACCCCGGAGCCCTGCGGGCCGCGAAACTCGCCGCCGCTGCCCTGGATTTCGCGGACCACGGCGATCTTCATGTAGCGCGATACCGAGCCATTGAGGATGCGCAGGCGATAGCTGCGGGCGCGCACGTCGAAGTAGGGCTTATACAGCCAGTTGACCATCATCTGGTCGCCGATGAAGCCGTCGATATTGAAAGGGTTGAACCACAGTTGGCCGCTCTGGTCCCAGGCTTTGTCGGCAATGGTCAGGTTAACGTCATAGTCGCGATTACCCCATGCCAATGCCGTGCCGCTGGGCAGGCGCAGGTTGACGCCGTCTTCGATGGTCTCGTTACCGCGATCCAGGGCGCTGTAGTAGTTCATCATCGCCGCATTGCCTTTGTAGACGTTGTGGGCGGTGAAATCGAGCATGTGATCGTGGAACCAGTGGGTGCTCATGGTCTCGCGCCAGTCACCGCGGACCTTGATGCTGCCGTTCTCGCAGGTTTTGCGGCCCGGATTGCCATCGTTGACCCAGAGGGTCTCGCCGGGTGCACACGGGAACGCGGCCCTTGGGTCTTGGGCGTTGGTGTTGATGGTGTCGTAGCCGGCCAGTTGCACTGGCCAGCGGTAGTCGTAGTACTGGCCGGGAAAGAAGAAGGCATTGGTGTAGCCGTCGCTTTCAGCCGGGTTGTGGCCATTGTGTTCGTGGGTGCTGAGGGTATGCAGGCCAAAGCCGCCATTGGCCGCCGGGTCGATCGGCAGGGCGTTGTAGTGGCGCATCAATATCGGTTGCCCGTAGCGCGCCATCAGCAGTTTTGGCGGCAGTGTGCCGTCGAACGTCCACAGCGAATTGTGGTTCTGGATCGGCATGTTCGGGTGGAAGCGGATGCCGATGCCTTTGGCCGTCCCTTCAGTGGCGGGGACACCTGCGGTGTTGTGATAAAGCCCGCCCGGACCGAATTCGCCCAGGGCGTAGTGGTGCATTTGCCGGCTGTCGCGCAAGCCCTGATTGACCCGCGCGCCTGCTTGCGCGGTCTTGATTGCAGCTTGGGGATAGAACTCGTTCCAGCGTTGATGCGACCAGCCTTTTCCAGGTGGCCGTCCTTCTGCTGGCGAACCTACTGGATGGCGATTGAGGAAGGCTTCGATCTGCGCCTTCCAGGGATTGCGGTCGAGAACGTTGGAATACTGGGTGGGGAACGGCAGTAGCCCAGGTTGGCGCAAGAACGCCTCCAACGCGGCGCCCGCGGGGCCACTACGGGCGACGCTGTTGGGGTCCTGTTCGGGGGCTGGCCCGGTGGTGGGGATGGGGAAGGGAAGGGTGCCGGCTTCAACGGTGGGGTCGAGTTTCTCCGGGCCGAATTCCTCATACAAGAGCATCTGCTGGGTGAACGGTTGCGCGCCAAACAGCGGGCTGGCCAGGCCATTGGTGGGGTAGTTGAAGGAGGTCTGCAGCGCTGGCGGCAAGACGTTTTCGCCACGCGGAGTGTTTCTGTTGCCGTATTCACCATTGGGCAGGGCGAGTGCGCCGTGGTTGCCTTCTGGCAGTAGCTTCAACGCTTCCAGTGCCTCTAGCGCGGCCTGAGGGGTAGCGGGAAGCTGGGTATAGGCAGAGGGATCTGTCGGCGATGGTGGGCTCGTATCGTCCATCGGCACTGCACTGGCTTGGAGGGTGCTGAATGCGACTAACAACGCCGATGCAACGCCTGAGAGTCGGAAAAGGTAGTGGGGTGCTCGACGCTGCGTCGTGGTGATGTACATAGCGTATACCTCGGTCCCTACTGGTTCGCGGGCTTAAGCGCTGGCCAATAAATATCAATTGGCCACATGTTTGGGCATTGCGCAAAAACCGCACCAAGATGGAGAAACGAGGGCATTAAAGAAAAAGCTTGAGGCTATTCAGTAGCTTGCTAACTACTACGCCAATCGTCGAGTGACGGATTCTGTTGGCGTGTGGGGGCAGTTCCCCACATTTGGTTATTTATAAAAAATTTCCCCACTTGTAGGCCATGTCTTTCCAGGGCCATCGAGGTTTGTGAGCCGGCACCCACGCTGGACCATCCGCGCCCGGGTCCTTATACTCGTCCATCGCACTTCATACCTGACCCTGCCTTAGCAAGGTCAATCATTCAGGCCACGCTCAGTGGCCCGACGTAAAACGTCGAAGCATCCTCTGCCTTTTCGCAGATACCTCGCACCGTCGCGGTGTGCCTTGGCCGTTCGCGCCCGCCTGCGCGCACCCGTTACTGCGGTCCATTGGCTTCGACTGTTTTGCCATGGGGCTCGCCGCCCATCGCATCCCGCGCAAACGGCTTTCTCGCAGCCAGCTCTGGTCATGCATGACCGACCCTGCGAAAAAAGGAAATGCACAATGCAAGAAACCGCTTTTTTTCAGCTCTCTGCCACCTCAGCGATACTGCTGCTGGTTGGCTTCTACGGCGCCACGTTCCTTCTGTCCCTGTTGATCCGCGAGAAAAACGAAAACGTTGATGGATTCATTGTTGCCAACAGCGCGGTCGGTTTTGGTCTGTCGAGCGCGAGCATGATCGCCACCTGGATCTGGGCCGCTTCGTTCTACGCCAGCGCCACCTCGGGCTTCAAATACGGTCTGTCGGGGCCGCTGCACTACGGCTTTTGGGGCGCGCTGATGATCCTGTTCATCTATCCCTTTGGTAAGCGCTTTCGCCAGCTGGCGCCCAAGGCGCATACGTTGGCCGAGATCCTTCATGCCCGGCATGGCACCTCCAGTCAGATGATCATGGCGGTCTCAAATATTGTCGGTAGCTGCATCAGTCTAATGGTCAATTTCACCGCCGCCGGCGCCCTGGTGTCGATGCTCAGTCCTTTGTCCTTTATCCAAGGTGTGTTGATCGCGGGGCTGGGCGTCTTGTCCTATACCCTCTGGTCAGGGTTTCGCGCCTCGGTGATGACCGATTTCGCTCAACTGGTGGCGATGATCCTGGCTGCAGTGATTATTATCCCGCTGATCTTCTTCAATGCCGGTGGCCCTGATCTGCTGGCAGCCAACCTGTGGCGCCTGGACGCGGAACAAGCCAGCTTCTACTCAACCAAGGCCATTCTCGAGCAGGGCGCGCCTTACTTCGTCGCGGTGCTGGCCTACGCGATTGGCAATCAGACCATCGCCCAGCGTTTGTTCGCCGTACGTGAAGACCTGATCAAGCCCACCTTCCTGATCGCCACCATTGGCTATGGCGCCATAGTCATTGGCCTGGGCATGCTCGGCTTGTTGGCGTTGTTTACCGGGCTGGAACCGATCAATGGCGACATGAACAACATCATTGCGCAGATGGTTTCCCAGTACCTGCCACCGTTGGGCATTGCCTTGTTCTTTATCCTGGTGATTGGTTCGCTGTCGTCGACCGCAGACTCTGACCTGGCAGCACTGTCGGCTATCGTCATGACCGATGTCTACGGCAAGAACCTCGCCAAGGGCCGTCCGGACCCGCGTCGCATGTTGTGGTGGGGGCGGGCGACTATGGTCATCGCCACGCTGCTGGGAGTGATCTTCGCCAGCCTACAGTTCGACATTCTGGTGATGCTGGTGTTCGTCGGTGCGTTATGGGGCGCTATCGTCTTTCCGGTCATCGCCAGTTGCTACTGGGATCGGGTAGATAACCGGGCATTTGTCTGGTCGGTGTTGCTGGCGGTGCTGCTGTTCAGCGTGGTGCGCTTTGAGTGGGTTGCTATCGAGGGTGTGGTGGCGGTGTTCTTTGAGGCCTGTGCGGCGGTCGGTGGTGCTGTGGTGCTGGGGCTGATGACCTTCGGCTTCTTCGGGCGCCGAGCGGCACTTGCGGTGGGAGCGCTGGCGCTGGCGATCATGCTGCCGTTCTCTATTGGCACCTTGCGTGAGTACATCGTACTGCTGAGCTCGTTGACGGCCTACGGCGTTAGCACGATGGTGTGCGTGGCGCTGAGCTTGCGCAATCAGGAACGTTTCGACTTCACTGTGCTGGCGACGCGGGTGACCTCGTTCCAGCATGAACAGTCCGCGATCAAAGGAGAAGTGGTATGTGGT
>RCUS01000606.1_pt1 | contig 22622 bp, 17 predicted proteins | sample 2166221 | NCBI WGS metagenome assembly RCUS01 (sample SAMN09932758, study PRJNA488358) | compost metagenome | isolation source: compost soil in cyclohexanecarboxylic | place: Germany: Experimental Botanical Garden | reverse complement strand
CGACGCGCTACCTGCACCATTACCTGGGCTGGCGCTGGATACTCGATGCCAGGCGTATCCTCTCAGCAGAAACCTTGCTGAAAGCCACGTTGGGAGAATTCCCACATTTGACGGTGACATAGCCAAAAAGATATCAAGATACCATTGCTTACAAATACGCTACAGAAGCCCGATTTTATGTGCGTTAGCGAACGCAAGAAAATTTTAGGCAGGTGTATATTGCGAACTGATCTGTGTCTTTTGATAACAATGAAAGGGAATATCATGAAAGTAAGCAAAAAACTGATGACGTTGTGCGCCGCCGGGATGATCGTCGTTTCGCTGGCCGCTTGCCAGAAGAAGGAAGATGTCGCCGCGGGTCCTGCTGAGCAGGCTGGCCAGCAAATCGATGCCGCCGCTGCCAAAGCTGAAGCCGACATCAAGGCCGCTGCTGCCAAAGCCGACGCCGCCGTGAGCAGCGCCGCTGCCGACACGGGCGCCAAGATGGATCAGGTCGCTGCCGATGCGGACAAGAAAATGAGCGAAGCGGCCGATGCCGTCGGCAAGAAAGTGGAAAAAGCCGGCGAAAAAATGCAGGAAGCCGCCAAGTAATCGCCAACAGGGCGCCAGGGCCGTTATCGGCCTGGCGCCGCCAGCGGCCTGCCGTCAACTGGCGGCCGCTGTCCCGTGCGCCTGGTCGGCTCCGCTGTGCCGGCCCGCCTTAGCCTCCGCCTCCGCTGCCGCAGCGCCCGTCCCATCTTCCGTCCCCACCACCACGCTCAGGTCGACAAAGCCGTCGCGCCACGCGCGTTCCAGGTCTTGCTCCACCGCTTCGAGGGTTGTGCGTTCCACTTGATGAAAGCCCCGCAAGCCATAGGCCCGGTTGCGCCCGTGCGCCTTGGCCAGGTACAGCGCCATGTCGATCAGGTTGACGCTGCGTTCCCAGCTGAGCGGCTGGCCCAGCGGCGCCAGAGGGTAGGGCGCGTAGCCGACGGAAACGTGCACCTTGATGGCTTGGCCCTGGTAGTCGATGCTTTGCGCGGCCACGCCGTTGAGGATGCGCCGCGCGATCTCGTCAAGGCCGTCGCGCGCCACGGCCGGCAAGAAGGCGAGAAATTCCTCGCCGCCCCAGCGCACGATCATGTCCGTTTCGCGCAAGACCTCGTGCAGGGTTTCGGCGATGCTCGTCAGCACCAGGTCGCCCGCCGCATGGCCATAGCGGTCGTTGATGTGCTTGAAATGGTCGACATCGAGCAGGAACAGGGCGCCGACGACATCGCCTGCCTGCGTCTGTTGTCCCCGGCACGTATGGCTGCGCATGAATTCCTGGAAATGGCGGCGGTTGTACAGGGCCGTCAGCGGGTCGCGCGAGCTTTGGCGCTTGAGTTCCTGGTTCTTTACGTTCAGCTGCACGTTGGCATGGCGCACCTTGCGGTATAGCAAGCCGACGATGACCGTTCCCATGGCCAGCACCAGTGCCAGCAGCCACCAGACGCGTTGCTGCAGGCGGCGGTTGTCGATCTCCGTGCTCTTCAGCTGATTCTCGCGGCTCAGCAGTTCGATCTGGCGCTGTTTCTTTTCCGCCTCGTATTTCTCTTGTAATTCATACACGGCCTTTTGCCGCTGTTTTTCAAACAGCTGGTTCGAGATGCCCCGTTCGCGGTGGTAGGCCGTCACGGCGCCGCGCATGTCGCCGGCCTTTTCCAGCGCCATGCCGTATTCCAGCAGCACCGCCTGCATGTCGGGCTGGTTGGCCGTGCGCTCGTAATAGGCCAGGCCCGTCGCCACGCTCTGCTTGCCTTCCAGCAGCCGGCCCTGGCCGATTTGCGCCTGGCCGATGTTCAGGCGCGCCGTCGCTTCCACCTGCTCGTTGTTGACCAGGCGCGCCGCCGTGATGGCTTCATTCGCATAGCGCAGGGTGCGCGCGTAGTCGCCTTCCTTCAGGTAGCTGTCCGACAGGTTGACGAGGGTGGTGGCCACCATGCCTTTCGCGCCCAGCTGGCGTTCCAGCGCCAGCGCCGCCAGCAGGGCGCGCTGGCCCCGCTGCGGCTGCCGGGCGTCGAGCGCCAGCCCGTATTCCGTGTTTTTCGCCTGCGCCATGCGTCCCGGCGACGCCAGGGTGGCCGAGACAGCCAGCAATTCGTCAAGTACCTGGAAACCCTTGTCGTATTCGCGCATCTGCGTGTACAGCAGGGTGAGGGCATTCAGGGCGGCGGCCAGGCTGGATGGCGAATCGCTCTGGCGCGCCAGGTCGACGGCCGCCTGCAGCTTGGCCAGGGCGAACGGGAAATTGCCTTCCTCGGCCCAGGACTGGCCGGCGCTGATGGTCGCCTGCACGCGCACGGGCAAGTCGTCCGTGCGGTTGGCGATGCGCTCCGCCTCGAAGGCCAGCAGGTGCGAAGCGCGGCGGTCGTTCATGGCAAACGTGATGTAGGCCTTGTTCAGGATGCCCTTGGCCAGCGCCACGTCGCTGTCATTCTGGCGCGCGTAGGCGATCAGCTCCTCGGCCAGCTGCATGGCGAGATCGTGCTGCCCCAGGCGCATGCGGGCGTTGCTCAGCTGGGTGAGGAATTCGGCGCGCACGGGCAGGGGCGCGCTGCGCGCCTGCGTTTCCACCTCCTGCAGGCGCTGCAGGGCGCGCGCCGGCACGAAGCGGCCATCTTCGCGCACGGCGGCGATGTGCTGTTCCAGGCTGTCGTCCTGGGCGTAGGCGGCGGGCGGCAGCAGGCAGGCCAGTGCCAGCAGCCAGTGCGCCTTCCGCCATCTTGCCCGTTTCAGTCTGCCTGCCAACTTCCCGCCCCCGCAATGACCATTTCTCTGCAAAGATTATATTCTGTTGCAATCAAGAAATATCATGCGCACCGCAGAAATCTCTGAAAGTGCACACTACGGACATGGCCAGAATGTCATTACTGTGCCAGCTGCTGCAGCAAATACAGGCGCTGGTACAGGCCGCCGTCAATCTGCATCAGGGCGTCGTGCGGCCCCGCTTCCGTGATGCGGCCATGGTTGAGCACGATGATCCGGTCGGCGTCGCGGATGGTCGACAGGCGGTGGGCGATGGCGATGATGGTGACCTTGCCGCGCAATTCATTGAGCGCCAGCTGCACGATCTGCTCCGTCTGGCTATCGATGCGCGACGTCGCTTCGTCCAGCAGCAAAATGCGCGGCTGGCCGGCCAGCGCGCGGGCAATGGCGATCAGCTGCTTCTGCCCCGACGACAGGCGCGAGCCGCCTTCGCCCAGCGGCGTGTCGTAGCCGTGCTCCAGCGCGGCGATGAAGTCGTGCGCATGCGCGGCGCGCGCGGCCGTCTCGATCTGCGCCTGCGTGTAGCCGCGGCCCATGTCGATGTTTTCGCGCGCCGAGGCGGCCAGCAGGAAGGGATCTTGCGGCACCAGCCCCACGTCGGCGCGGAAGCGCTCATTGTCGATGCTGTCGAGGGCCACGCCATTGATGGCGATGCTGCCCTGCGCGACGGGATAAAAGCGCAGCAGCAAGGACAGCAGGGTCGACTTGCCGCTGCCCGTGTGGCCGACGATGCCGAAGAAGGCGCCCTGCGGTATCTGCAGCGACAGGTCGTGCAGCACGGGCTGGTTTTCCACGTAGGCGAAGGTCAGGTGCGCAATGTCCACGGCGGGCACGCTGCCATCGTTGGCGCCATGGCTGCCGCTGGATGCGGCCTTGCCGGGAGCATGTTCCAGCGCCTGCGCTTCGTCCAGCAGGGCCGAGACGCGCGCCGTCGCCACCACCGATTGCTGCAGCTGGCTGAACTGCATGGTGATCTGGATCAGCGGCTCGATCACGCGCGCGATGTAGCTGATGAACGCATACAGCACGCCCACTTCCACGGCGCCCATTTCGCGCCGGCCAAAGCTGAAGATGACGACGGCCAGCAGCACGATGTTGAGCATGTCGAGCGCGGGGCGCAGCAGCCAGGCGTTGGCGCGCAATTCCTGCATGCGCGCCGTGTAGTGTTCCTGGTTGATGCCGGTGAAGCGCGCGCCGAAGCGTTTTTCCGCGTTATTTGCCTGCAGCACGCTCATGCCGCCGATCGATTCGGCGATCTGCCCGTTGATCTCGCTGCGCAGGGCGCGCGCGCGCGTCACGGCCGGCGCGCTCCAGCGCTGGTACAGGAAGACGATGACCAGCACGGCCGGCAGCAGGGCCAGCACGATCAGCATCAGGCGCCAGTCGAGGAAAGCCATGGCGGCCATGGTGCCGATCAGGACGATGGAGCTGTCGAGGATGACGAACAGCACCTGCACGTACAGCGATTTCACGGCTTCCGTGTCGTTGGTGACGCGGCTGACCAGCTGGCCCGTGATGGCGCGGTCGAAGAAGGCCATCGGCAGGCGCAGCACGTGCTGGTAGACGGTTTCGCGCAGGCGCTGCACCGAGCGCATGGCCAGGCCGGACAGGCGCACCAGCTGCAGATAGCGCAGGCCGGAAGCGACCCAGCCCGTCAGCAGGCAGCCACCCAGCAGCAAGGACATGCGCGTCCAGTCCAGGTTGCGCGGCAGCAGATGCTGGTCGATCAGGGCCTTGCCCAAGATAGGGCCCGTGACTTCCAGCGCGGCGGCGATGATCAGCCAGAACGTGGCCCAATATAAATGGCGCAGGTCAGGAGCGGCGGCGCGGCGCAGCAGGCCGATGGCCTGCACGGCCTGGCGGCGCACGGATTGCGTGGCGTTGGCTTGCTCGGTCTTAGATGGCATCGAGGCTGGCCTCCAGTTGTTGATAGCGCCACTGGCTGGCATACCAGCCGTCGCGTTGCATCAGGGCGTCGTGGTTGCCCGTTTCCGTCACGTGGCCGTCGCGCAGCACCAGGATCAGGTCGGCATTCACGACAGCGCTCAGGCGGTGGCTGGCGATGATGGCGCTGCGCTCGGGGCGCTTGCGCCGCAGTTCTTCCAGGTGCTGCAGGATGCGCGTTTCCGTGCCCGTGTCGACGGCGGACAGCGCATCGTCGAGCAGCAGCAAGCCGTTGTCGGCCAGGAGCGCGCGGGCGATCGCCACGCGCTGGCGCTGGCCGCCGGACAGGGTGATGCCTTTCTCGCCCACGTGGGTCTGATAGCCCTCGGGGAACTGCAAAATATCGGCATGGATGTCGGCCAGCTGCGCCGCCCGTTCCACGTCCTCGCGCGTGGCGCCGGGGCGGGCCAGGGCGATATTGTCGGCGATGGTGGCGGAGAACAGGAACGACTCCTGCGGCACCCAGCTGATGGCAGCGCGCAGCGCATGCAAGGTGTAGGCGTCGAGCGGCTGGCCATTCCACGTGGCCGTGCCCGATTGCGGCGTCACCTGGCGCAGCAGCACGCGCAGCAGGGTCGACTTGCCGCTGCCCGTCGGGCCTACCAGGCCCAGGGTCTGGCCCGGCAGCAGGCGCAGCGAAATGCCCGACAGGGCCGGCGCCGTCTGGCCCGCGTAGGCAAAGCCGACGTCCTGCAATTGCAGGGGGCCGGGCGTGAGGGTGTCGATCGTGCCGTGGTCGTCGATGGCCAGCGGCGCGTCGAGCATCGGTTGCAGCCGCTGCCAGGCGGCGCGGCCCCGTTCGATCAGGGAAAGTACCCAGCCGGCGGCGAACATCGGCCAGATCAGCTGGCCCAGGTACATGGAAAAGCTGGTCAGCGCGCCGATGGTCAGCTGGTCTTGCCACACCAGGTAGCCGCCCAGGCCCAGGGTCAGCGCCGTGGCGGCCGTCAGGGTCAGGCCGACGGCCGGTTCATATGCCGCTTCCCAGCGCTGCGCCGTCAGGCTGGCGTTCGCCGCGTGGCCGGCCAGGGTGGAAAACTGCTTGCTGCTGCGCTCTTCCAGGCCTAGCGCGCGCAGGGTGCGCACGCCCGACAAGGACTCTTGCACATGGTCGTTCAGCGCCGCGAAGCGCTTTAATGAATCCGTCGACGCCGTGTGGATATGGCTGGAGATGCGCCAGAAGGCCAGTCCCATCAGGGGGAAGGGCAGCAGGGCGATGCAGGCCAGGCGCCAGTCCACGCCCAGCAGCATGATGCCCAGCACCATCAGCAGGGTCAACGTGCCGTCGAAGCCGGCCAGCATGGCTTCGCCGGCGGCCATCTCGATGGCATCGATATCGTTGGTCGCCAGCGCCATCAGGTCGCCCGTGCGCTGGTTCTGGTAAAACGACGCGCCCTGCTGCGACATGCGCGTGTAGAAGCGCGTGCGCAGCATCACGCCCAGCTGGTAGGCGGCCTTGAACAGGGTGATGCGCCAGCCGACGCGCAGGAAGTAGATGACGACGCCGACGGCGAGCAGGGTCAGCAGCTCCAGCCACAGTTCGGCGGCCGTCATGCGGTGCGCGGCCAGCGCGTCGATGATGGCGCCCACGCGGCGCGGAATCCAGACGGTCAGTGTTGCCACGCCCGTCAGCATGACGGCGGCGGCGGCATACGCGGGCCAATGCTGACGCACGAAGCCGGCGATGAGCCTCGATAAACTCATGATTACCTTTGTTGTTTTTTGTTGGGGTGTCGCGGGGCGGCAGGAGGGGCACGCGCACGGAAAGTACGCGTAGGATACAACAAGGCGGCAAACCGCGCTGTGGACGGGCACGCAAAAAACGGGCCGTAGCCCGTTGTTTTGCTGCTAGCTGCTGTTTGCCTGCAGTGCGCAGCGCCAGCTCGCTTACTTGCGGTTGCTGCCTTTGCCGCCGCCCAGCATGTCCAGCTGTTTCGACGGTGCCGCTTTGGCGGCCGGCTTGGCGGCCCCTTTCACCGGGGGCTTGACGGCGGCCTTGGCCACGGTCTTGCTGGCGCTGGCCGGTGTGGCGACCGGTTTGCTGGCCGGGAAGGACTTGGCGGCCGGCTTGGCGGGTGCATGCGCAGGCGTGGCTGCCTTGGCTGGCGCCGCAGCAGGTGCGGCCGCTTTGGCGGCTGCCGGCTTGCTGGCTTCCGGCTTGGCGGTGTCAGCTTTCGCCGCCGGCTTGCTGTCCACCGGTTTCACGGCGGGTTTGCTTTCCACTGCCTTGGCGGCTGGCTTGTCGGCCACCTTGGCAGCGGGGGCTGGTGCCGGAGCCGGTGCAGGCTTGGCGGCGGGTGCTGGTGTGGACGCTGGTGCCGGCGTGGCCTTGGCGGCAGGCTTGGTCGCTTCCTCTGCCGTCGCTGGCGCAGGCTGGGCGGCGACGGGTGCCGGTGCCGGTGCCGGTGCCGGCGCGGCGGCCGGCTTCGGGGCCGGGGCGACAACGCTCAGTGCCGGCTTGGCCACTGCGCTGGGCGCGGCAGGGGCGGTTGCGGGTGCGGCCGCGTCGAGACGGGCCTGGGCCGAGGCCAGCAATTCGGCCTGGGTGCTGGAGGCGATGCCGAACAGCTGGCGGCTATACGCCAGCACGCTTTCGATATTCGGCTGCGCCTGGCTGGTGCTGTAGCTGAAGAAATCGCGCGGATCCTGCGTTTCCAGCAGGTGCTGCGCCGTTTCCGCCGTGTGCGACAGGGCGGCCTTGCCTGCATTCAGGTTCAAGGCGATGATTTTTTCGGCGCTTTCAAAGACTTTATTCGTCAGGGTGTTGAAAATCTGTAACTGGCTTTCCAGTTGCGATTTTGCGGCCTCGGAAAATTGTTCAGGAATTGGAAACATATTTACTCCCTTGTACGGATTAAAATGCTGGCAAAACGCTCTGCAAAATCCCGAACACCAGAGTTGGCCGCGTTTTGTAAAGTAGGTAGCGTGCTGAATAGCCAATGAAGCCTGAATATGATGCAACGCAATATGAATATTCTAGCGGTGATTCGAGTTGGTTGAAAGTTATTTTTCTTAAACGTGCCAGGGGTGTGCTGCCTGTATTCATGAGCCTGTCAGCGTTTGCGCAAAGTTTGCGCGCGCGCAAGGCGACCGATGTGTATCTATGGCTATGCTTTTGCCAGTCGCCATATTCGTGCGGTGCAGCAAATCCCGGGAAGCCAGTAAAATGCCTGGCGGCTGCAGCAGCCGGCCAGATAGTCAAGCAAGGAGTAAGCGCATGGATGTCGTCATCCGCAATGCCAGTCTGCCCGATGGGCGCCGCGCCATCGATATCGCCATCGAAGGCGGCCGCATCGCCGCCGTCGGCGCCGTCTTGCCCGTGACGGGCGCGCAGGAGATCGACGCGGCCGGCGACCTGGTCACGCCGCCATTCGTCGACGCCCACTTTCACATGGATGCCACGCTCAGCTACGGCCTGCCGCGCGTGAATGCGTCCGGCACCCTGCTCGAAGGCATCGCGCTGTGGGGCGAACTGAAACCGCAGCTGACGCAGGATGCGCTGATCGAACGGGCCTTGCAGTATTGCGACTGGGCCGTGGCGCGCGGCCTGCTGGCCATCCGCTCGCACGTGGATATCTGCGATCCGCGCCTGCTGGCCGTCGAAGCGCTGCTCGACGTCAAGCGCCAGGTGGCGCCGTATCTCGACCTGCAGCTGGTGGCCTTTCCGCAGGATGGCATTTTGCGCAGCCCCGGTGCCTTCGATAACCTGAAGCGCGCCATTGCCATGGGCGTCGACGTGGTGGGCGGCATCCCGCACTTCGAGCGCACCATGGCCGATGGCGCGGAATCCGTGCGCCTGCTGTGCGAATTCGCCTGCGAGCGCGGCCTGATGGTGGACATGCATTGCGACGAGTCGGACGACCCGCTGTCGCGCCACATCGAAACCCTGGCTTTTCACAGCCAGCGCCTTGGCATGCAGGGCAGGGTGACGGGTTCGCACCTGACGTCCATGCACTCGATGGACAATTACTATGTCAGCAAACTGCTGCCCCTGATCCGCGAGGCGGGCGTGGCGGCGATTGCCAACCCGCTCATCAACATCACCCTGCAGGGCCGCCACGACAGCTATCCGAAACGGCGCGGCATGACGCGCGTGCCCGAGATGCTGGCCGCCGGCATCCCCGTCGCCTTTGGCCACGACTGCGTGATGGACCCGTGGTACAGCCTCGGCTCGGGCGACATGCTGGAAGTGGCGCACATGGGACTGCACGTGGCGCAGATGACGGGCCAGCAAGCCATGCACAACTGCTTCCTGGCCGTCACCGAGACGCCGGCGGCCATCCTGGGCCTGGACGGCTATGGCATCGCGCCCGGCTGCCATGCGGACTTGCTGATCCTCGATTGCGGCAGTAGCGTGGAAGCGCTGCGCCTGCGCGCGGCGCGGCGCCTGGTGCTGCGGCGCGGGAAAATCGTCAGCGAGGCGCCGCGGGCCGCGTCGCGCCTGCACCTGCCGGGGCGGCCCGACAGCGTGAATTTCCGCCTCGGCCGCTGATCCATGCAGGCGTGCGCCACTGGACGAGGTGGTACAAATCCCCGACAATCGTTGCACACTAATGCTGCCGGAGCTAGACCTTGAAAGAAATTGACATCCGACCCGCACGGGAATCCGACTTCGACGCCGTGTGGGAGATTTTCCATACCCTGGTCGCCGGCGGCGATACCTACCCTTTTCCCGCCGATACGACGCGCGAAGAATGCCGCGCCTACTGGTTCGGCCCCGGCGTGCAAAGCTTCGTCGCCATGATGGGCGCGGAGCGCCTGCTGGGCATGTACAAGCTGGTGGCCAACCAGCCGGGCCACGGATCGCACGTGGCCAACGCCTCGTTCATGGTCGACCCGGCCGCCCAGGGCGTGGGCGTGGGCCGCATGCTGGGCGTGCACTGCATGGAAGAAGCGCGCCGCGCCGGCTTCCTGGCGATGCAGTTCAACTTTGTCGTCAGCACCAACCTGGCCGCCGTCACCCTGTGGAAAAAGCTGGGCTTTAGCATCATCGGCACCCTGCCGCTGGCCTACCGCCACGCGCACCTGGGCTATGTCGACGCCTACGTGATGTACCAGCTGCTGACCGACCCGATGCAGTGGCCAGCATGAGCGCCGCCATGACCGAAGCGCTGACCATCATCGAAACACCCCGCTTGCGCCTGCGCACCGCCACGCCGGACGATGCAGCCTTCTACATGGAACTGGTCAACGACCCGTCGTGGATCGCCAACATCGGCCAGCGCAATATCCATACGCTGGAAGCGGCCCGCGCGGCGCTGGAAGCGGGGCCCATGGCGCAGTTCCGCGCGCATGGCTACTCCCTGTACATCGTCGAGCAGCGCAGCGATGGCGCGCCAGTGGGCATGGCCGGCCTGGTACGCCGCGACAGCCTGCCCGGCCCCGATATCGGCTATGCCATCCGGCCCGCCTACTGGGGCCAGGGCTACGCCTGGGAAGCGGCGGCGGCCATCGTGCGGCATGCGCAGCAGGTGCTGGGCCTGCGCACCCTGTACGGCATCACCTCGCAGCAGAACCAGGCGTCGATCAATCTGCTCAACAAGCTGGGCCTGCGCTTCGAGCGTTTCTCGCGCCTGCCGCCCGAGGGCCGGGAGACGAATATCTACCGCAAGGATTTTCGCCTGGATTGAGGCGGCAAAATCCGTCACAGCGAAGTGAAAAAAAGTATTTAGAAAGCCGCGTCTTTTGTAGTGGTGGCACGCGGTCTTTGTTTTTATAGTTGGCATACCGGTGGAAAACCGCCGGACTATAAAAATGGAGACGTGTTATGAAAATCATGACTGCTGTTGCATGGGGCACCCTCATGTCCGCCGGGTTTGCAGACGCTTCGGCGCAAAGCTGCTCGGTGCCCGTGATCAAGGTGCTGGCGCAAAAAAGCCTGGGCCTGACGGTGATGGAAAAGTCCCTCGCCGAGTATGAAAAGAAAAGCGGCACCAAAGTACAAATCAGTTATTTCGGCGAAAACGACCGCCGCTCGAAAGCCCGCCTCGATGCCTCCACCAAGGCCGGCTCCTACCAGATCTATTACATCGACGAAGCCAACGTGGCCGAATTTGCCACGGCAGGCTGGGTCGTCCCCCTGCTCAAGTACCTGCCCAAGGAAGCCGACTACGAGGACTTCCTGCCGGGCCGCCGCGCCGTCGCCTCGTACAAGGGCGTGGCGTATTTCGCGCCCCTGATCGGCGGCAGCGACTTCCTGTTTTATCGCCGCGACCTGCTGGAAAAGGCCGGCATCGCCGTGCCGAAGACGCTCGACGAACTGGTTGCCGCCGTGAAGAAAATGAACAGCCCGCCGAACATGTACGGCTGGGCGGCGCGGGGCCAGCGCGGCTCGGGCATGAATGTCTGGCGCTGGTCGCCGTTCATGCTGGCCGCCGGCGGCAAGTGGGAAAAGGACGGCGTGCCGACCTTCAATTCGCCGCAGGCCGTGAAAGCCACCACCCTGTACCGCGACCTGTTCAAGTATTCGCCGCCGGGCGGCGCCACCTACGACTGGAGCAACGCGCTCGAAGCGTTCAGGTCGGGCAAGGTGGCCTTCATGATCGAGTCGACGCCGTTTGCCGACTGGATGGAAGACCCGAAAAAATCCTCGGTGGTCGACAAGGTCGGCTATGTGCGCCCGCCCGCGCCGCTGGCGTCGGCCGCGTATGGCCACGGCCTGGCCATCTCCGCCACGGGCGCGAAGGATGAATGCACGCGTCAGGCAGCCGGCAAGTTCATCGCTTTCGCCACGGGCAAGGAGCAGGAACAGGCGCGCCTGAAGGACAACGTCTTCAGCGACTACAACCGCAGCAGCACCATCAACAGCGACTACTTCCGCAAGCACGTCAAACCGCAGATCCAGGCGGGCCTGACGGACACCACGCCCGTCTCGCGCGTCACCATCTGGCCTAGCCCCGAGTGGCCGGACATCGGCGACAACCTGGGCGTGGTGCTGGAAGAAGTGTTTACTGGCACGCGCGGCGACGTGCAAAGCGCGCTCGATGAGGCGAATGAGTACGCGACCGAGGTAGTTTCGCGGGCGAAGAAGCGTAAGTAAATTCCTTCACCCCAACATCTGCACAGCCGGGGTCGGACGGGGACGCCTAGTCCCTGAGGGTCCGACCCCAGTCCTCGCCTTTGGGGTGAAAAATGACGCTAACGTACGAGCCTGAAAGCTGATTCCTATGCCGCATACCATCCGTAAAAAACGCCACACCTGGCTGCCGGCGGTGTTCCTCACCTTGCCGCTGCTGGTCCTGCTGATCCTGGGCCTGGTGCCCAGCATCGCCGCCATCAACCTGGCCCTGCAAAACCGCGTGCTGCGCTACAGCGACAGCGAGTATGTGGGCCTGGCCAATTTTATCCGCCTGTTCGGCGACCGCCGCTTCGTCAATGCCGTGCAGGTATCGGCCATCTGGGAAGTGGTCACCGTGGCCGGTTCGCTGATTGTCGGCGTGCTGCTGGCCGTGTTCCTGTTTGAAAAAGTGAAGGGCCGCACGCGGGACGTCATCGCGCTGCTCTTGATCGTGCCCGTGCTGCTGCCGCGCGTCTCGGCCGCCTTCATCTGGAAGTTCATGTATTCGCCGCTGATGGGCATTTTGAACTGGATGCTCGAATGCGTGGGCCTGGGCGGCACGGCCCTGCTGTCCGATCCCGCCACGGCCCTGTACGCGGTGGCGCTGGTCGACATCTGGCAGTGGGGCCTGTTCTTTGGCGCCGTGATCCTGAAGCTGCTGGAAACCCTGCCCGGCGAACCGCTGGAAGCGGCGCGCCTCGACTACGCCAGCACCTTGCAGGTGTATGCCTACATCGCGCTGCCCATGCTCAAGGTACCCATCATGAGCCTGGTGTTCATCAAGATGGTCGAGTCGCTGCGCTCGTTCGACCTGATCTACGTGATGACCAAGGGCGGCCCCGGCATTTCCACGGAAACGCTGGACATGTACGCGTATGCGCAGGGCATCGGCCTGATGGGCAAGGTGTCATACGCGTCCAGCATGGCCGTGCTGATGATGCTGGCCACGACCGTTATTTTCACCTTACTCTGGAAGCGGGTCGCCAAATGGGAAAACTGACTAAGAACACCCTAGCCAAACCTACTGCGCAGCGCGATTTGCGGCCTCCGGTGCTCGCTGTGCATGCGCACAGCTCCGCTTCTCAGCCACAACTCACATCTGCTCGCAACGGTTTTGTCAGGTGTCTTGGGGTGCTGCGCATCCCGGGCGGCGCCAGCGCCGTCGCCACCACCGCCATCACCACAGCGATCGTGCTGGTGGCGCTGTTCCCCATCCTGTGGGCCGTGCTCAATTCCTTCAAGGAGCTGATGGACATCGTCACGCCCGTGCCGCGCTTTTTCTTCAGCCCGACACTGGACAACTACCAGCAGGTGCTGGCCAGTCCCGAGGTACTCACGGGGCTGGGCAACAGCGTGGCCATCGTCGGCGTGGCCGTGCTGCTGGGTGCCGTGCTGGGCGTGCCGGCCGCGTATGCGATCGCCCGCTATCCGATACCGGCCAAGAAGGATATCCAGTTCTTCCTGCTGTCGCTGCGCTTTTTGCCGCCGGTCGCCGTCGCCATTCCACTGATCTCGATCTGGATCGACCTGGGGCTGTACGACTCGCGCCTGTCGATGGTGGTGACGTATCTGCTGGTGACGCTGTCGACCATCATCTGGCTGTCGATTCCGGCCTTTGCCCGCATTCCGAAAGAGATCGAGGAAGCGGCCGCGCTGGACGGCTATGGCCCCTACCAGGTGTTCTGGTACGTGGCCCTGCCGGTGGCCTCGAAAACCCTGATGGGCGGCATCGTCTTCAGCTTCGTGCTGGTCTGGAATGAACTGATGATCGCGCTGGCGCTCACCTCCTCGAAAAGCATGACATTACCCGTGGTGGCGTCGGCGTTTACCTCGATGGGCCAGGAAGTGCCGTGGGGCGTGGTGAATGCCTCCACCGTGCTGCTGGCGCTGCCGCCGCTGCTGTTCGTCGGCATCCTGGGACGGCTGCTCAACTCCATGCTCAAACATAAATAAGGAATCCCATCATGCAAGCTCTCGTACTGGAACAGGCGGAAAAAATCACCCTGCGCGACATCGACATGCCGCTCGTCGTCGGCCCGCGCGACGTGAAAATCAGGATACACACCGTGGGCATCTGCGGCAGCGACGTGCATTACTTCAAACATGGCAAGATCGGCCCCTTCGCCGTCGAAGCGCCGATGGTGCTGGGCCACGAGGCGTCCGGCGTGGTGGCGGAAGTGGGCCATGAAGTGACGCACCTGAAGGTGGGCGACCGCGTTTGCATGGAGCCGGGCGTGCCGCAGTTCGATTCGCCGGCCACCATGCGCGGCCTGTACAACCTCGATCCTGCCGTGCGCTTTTGGGCCACGCCGCCCATCCACGGCTGCCTCACGCCGTATGTCGTGCACCCGGCTTCGTTCACCTTCAAGCTGCCCGACAACGTCAGCTTCGGCGAAGGCGCCATCGTCGAACCGCTGGCCATCGGCCTGCAGGCGGCGAAAAAGGCCGCCATCAAGCCGGGCGACGTGGCGGTGGTGATCGGCGCCGGCACCATCGGCGCCATGAACACCCTGGCGGCACTGGCGGGCGGCTGCTCGCGCGTGATCCTGGCCGACCTGGTGCCGGAAAAACTGGCCCTGTTCGCGGACAATCCGGCCGTGACCACGGTCGACGTGCGCCACGCCAGCCTGGCGGAGACGGTGAGTGAACTGACGGAAGGCTGGGGCGCCGACATCGTCTTTGAAGCCAGCGGCAGCATGCGCGCCTACGACAACATCATCGGCCTGCTATGCCCGAACGGCTGCCTGGTGCTGGTCGGCATGCCGCCCGAGAACGTACCCTTCGATATTGTCGCCATCCAGGCCAAGGAAGTGCGCATCGAGTCGGTCTTCCGCTACGCGAACATCTTCCCGCGCGCGATCGCCTTGCTCGCTTCCGGCAAGATCGACGTCAAGCCTTTCATTTCGCGCACCTTCGGCTTTGCCGATGGCGTGCAGGCGTTCGAGGAAGCGGCCAAGGGCCATCCGCGCGACGTCAAGATCCAGATCGAACTGGCAGGAGCATAACCATGGCAAACATCGCTTGCAGGCAGCTGCACAAGACTTATGACCAGAAGACGGCCGTGCTGCAGCCGTTCGACCTGGAGATCGACGACGGCGAATTCATCGTCCTGCTGGGGCCATCGGGCTGCGGCAAATCGACCCTGCTGCGCATGATCGCGGGTCTGGAAGACATCAGCGGCGGCGAGCTGCATATCGGCGGCGCCATCGTCAACGACCTGCCGCCGCGGGCGCGCAACGTGGCGATGGTGTTCCAGAACTATGCGCTGTATCCGCACATGACGGTGTACGACAATATCGCCTTCGGCCTGCGCCGCCTGAAGGTGCCGAACGACGAGATCGAGCGCCGCGTGCGCGAGGTGGCCGCCATCCTTAGCCTGGACAGCCTGCTCGAGCGCAAGCCGCGCGCCATGTCGGGCGGCCAGCAGCAGCGCACGGCCATTGCGCGCGCCATGATCAAGACGCCGCAAGTGTTCCTGTTTGACGAGCCGCTGTCGAACCTGGACGCCAAGCTGCGCGCGCAGCTGCGCGCCGACATCAAGCGCCTGCACCGCCGCCTGCGCACCACCACCCTGTACGTCACGCATGACCAGCTCGAAGCCATGACCCTGGCCGACCGGGTGGTGCTGATGAAGGGCGGGCATATCGAGCAGATCGGCACGCCGGCACAGCTGTACAATCATCCGCGCACCCTGTTCGCGGCAGGGTTTATCGGCACCCCTGCCATGAACTTCATCGATGGCGTGATCGAGAAAGAAAACGGGCAAACGCTGCTCGTGTACGCCGGCTACCGCTGGCCGCTCGTCTCACCCCGCTTCGCCGCGTTGCCGGCGGGTGGCCGCGTGGTGTTTGGCCTGCGGCCGAACCACTTGCGGGCGGCGCAGCAGCAGGAAGCTGCGGGCACGCATGGCCTGGCGTGCGCCATCGATCTGGTGGAGCTGCTGGGCGCCGAAGCGCTGATCAGTTTCCAGTGCGGCGCCTTGACCTTGTCGGCCCTGCTGCCGGCGAATGCGGCCAACAGCGCGGCGCAGGTGGGCCAGACCCTGGCACTGGCCTTCGACGAAGAACACATGCACCTGTTCGACGCCGACAGCGGCCTGGCAGTGGCCGTGGGCTGAAGTCGTTAGAATAGGTGACCGAGACCGTGCAAGGGAACTGCCGTGACGCCTGACCTGGAACTGATCCACAAACCGATCCACGAATCGTTTCGCGCGTGGGCGCACGGCTATCCGCATGCGGTGGCGAAATGGCATTTTCATCCTGAATATGAACTGCACATCATCACCACGTCGACGGGGAAATTCTTTGTCGGCGACCATATCGGCAGCTATGCGCCCGGCAACCTGGTGCTGACGGGGCCGAATTTGCCGCACAACTGGGTCAGCGAACTGGCCGAAGGCGTGCAGCTGCCCGCGCGCGACCTGGTGCTGCAGTTTTCCAGCGACTTCGTCGAGCGCTGTGCACTGCTGTTTCCGGAAATGGCGCCGCTGAAAACCCTGCTGGGCGAGGCGGGCAGGGGCTTGCAGTTTCCCGATGCGCTAGGCCTGCGTCTGGCGCCGCTGCTGGCCGAGCTGACGACGGCGCAGGGTCCGCGCCGCGTGGAACTGTTCGCGCGCCTGTTCGGCGACCTGTGCGACTGCCGCGAACGGCGTCCGCTGGCCAGTGTCAACTACCTGGCGCAGGCGGGACGCTACATGTCCTCGACCATCAACCTGGTGCTGGCCTACATCAAGCAAAACATCACCCTGGATTTCTGCGAGCAGGACGTGGCCGACGTGGCGGAAATGAACACCTTGAAATTCACGCGTTTCTTCCGCAAGCATACGGGCACCTCCTTCATCCATTACGTCAACCAGGAACGCATCGCGCTGGCCTGCGAGCTGCTGATGAACACGGACATGAAGGTCACGGATATCTGCTACCGCACGGGGTTCAACAATCTCTCCAACTTCAACCGCCAGTTTTTGGCGCACAAGCAGATGTCGCCGTCGAAATTCCGCTCCTGCCTGCACATGAACATGCCCGAGTCGTTTTCCTGACGGCCTTTTTCACTTTTTTTATGGAACCATCGTGACATATCTCGGTATCGATATCGGCACTTCCGAAGTCAAGGCCATCCTCACGGATGACGCGCAAGCCATCCTCGCCAGCGCCGGCGTGACCCTGCGCGTCTCCAGCCCCCACCCCGGCTGGTCGGAACAGAATCCCGAAGACTGGTGGCACGCCACCCTGGACGTCATCGCCGCCATCCGTGCCGCGCAGCCGGTGGCGTTTTCCGGCCTGCGCGGCATCGCGCTGTCGGGCCAGATGCATGGCGCCACCTTGCTCGACAAGCAGCAGCACGTGCTGCGCGCGGCCATCCTGTGGAACGACACGCGCGCGTTTGCCGAATGCGTGGAACTGGAAGCACTGGTGCCCGAATCGCGCGCCATCACGGGCAACCAGGCCATGCCCGGTTTCACGGCGCCCAAGCTGCTCTGGCTGCAAAAATACGAGCCGTCGCTGTTCCGCGCCACGGCCAAGGTCTTGCTGCCCAAGGATTACGTGGCGCTGCGCCTGACGGGCGAGTATGTGTCCGACATGTCCGACGCTTCCGGCACCTTGTGGCTGGATGTGGCCAGGCGCGACTGGTCCGAGCGCATGCTGGCTGCCACCGGCCTGTCGCGCGAGCACATGCCGCGCCTGGTCGAGGGCAGCGCCGCGGCCGCGCAGGTGCGCCCGTCGCTGTGCCAGGAATGGGGCATCGCGCACCCGGTGCTGCTGGCCGGCGGCGCGGGCGATAATGCGGCCGCCGCCGTCGGCCTGGGCGTGGTGGAGCCGGGTGCCGGCCTGCTGTCGCTGGGCACTTCCGGCGTGCTGTTCGCGGGCAGCGACGGCTTCGCGCCCAATCCTGGCCAGGGCGTGCACGCGTTCTGCCATTGCCTGCCCGAGCGCTGGCACCAGATGAGCGTGATCCTCAGCGCCGCCTCCAGCCTCAGTTGGGTGGCGCGGCTGACGCAGTCGTCCGACATCGGAGAATTGGTGGCGCTGGCGGAAAGCGTCGAGGCGCGCACGGCGCCCGTCTTCCTGCCGTATTTGAGCGGCGAGCGCACGCCGCATAACGACGCCACGGCGCGCGGGGTGTTTTTCGGTTTGTCGACGGAACACGGGCGCGCGGAACTGGCTTACAGCGTGATGGAAGGCGTGGCCTTTGCCATGGCCGATGGCAATGCGGCCCTGCGCAGCGCCGGCACGCAGTTGCAGGAAGCGTCGTTCGTCGGCGGCGGCTCGCGCAGCCGCTTCTGGGCGCAGCTGTGCGCGAATGCCTCGGGCTTGCACGTGCTGCGCCACGACCATGGCGTGGCTGGCGGCACCCTGGGCGCGGCGCGCCTGGCGCAGATGGCGGTGACGGGCTTGCCGCCCGCGCAGGTGTGCACGCGTCCGGCCGTGCAGGAGACCATCGCGCCGCAGGCCAGCGGCGTGCTCGATGAGCGCCTGGCGCGCTACCGGCGTTTGTATCCGCTGCTGCGCGAGGAGTTTGCGGGTGCGGCGCGCGGCGGCGTGGCCAGCTAGTCAACATTGCGCTGTAATTTGTTGTTTCTTTGTTGAAAGTGTTTCTCTAAGGTAAGCGCCGCTTGGTTTTTGATGGGGGGCGCGGCATGATTCCGCCATCGGGTGAGAATTGGATAGTTTTTGGCGGCCTTTTGTTGCCATGCTGTTCTTGCCGCCGGGAGAGCCACATGCAACTTGCCAATCTGAAAATCTCCGTCCGCCTGGGTCTGTTGGGCGCCTTCTTCTTTCTTGCCCTCGTCTTCGTCGGCGTGCGCGGCTGGAGCGCGCTCGACGCGGCCAGCGCGCGCGGCAGCGAGGCCATGCAGCGTTCCGTCGCCCTGACGGAAGCGGTCGACGCGGCGCGCAGCGCGCAGGTGGAATTCAAGATCCAGGTGCAGGAATGGAAAAACATCCTGCTGCGCGGCGGCGACGCGGCTGCCTTCCAGCGCTACCGCGAAGCGTTCGTCGCCAGCGGCGCGCAGACGCGCAAGGAACTGGCCAGCCTGCAAGCCATGATGGCCGCCTTGCAGCTCGATACGGCGCCCGTGGTACAAGCCATGCAGGCGCACGACGCGCTGGGCGTGAGCTACCTGGCGGCCCTGCAAAAATATGACGGCGCGCGCGCCGACAGCGCGCAAGCCGTCGATGCGCTGGTCAAGGGCATGGACCGCGAGCCGACGCGCCAGATCGACGCCATCGTCGCCACCATCGGCAAGCAGTCGCACAGCCTGATGGCGCAGATGAAGGAGGAAGACGCGGCCGCGCACCGCAGCGCCAGCATCGCCATGCTGGCTACCGTGCTGGTGACATTGATCATCGGCAGTGTCACCGTCTGGTGGCTGATCCGCAGCATCACCGGTCCCTTGAGCGCGGCCGTCGGCATCGCCCAGCAGGTGGCGGCGGGCGACTTGCGCGCCGTTGTGGCAGACGGCAGCCGCGATGAAATCGGCGACCTGCTGCGCGCCTTGAAGGCGATGAGCGGCAACCTGGCCGCCATCGTGGGACGGGTGCGGGCCGGTACGGACGCCATTGCCACGGCGTCGGGCGAGATCGCCAGCGGCAATATGGATTTGTCGTCGCGCACGGAGGAACAAGCCAGTTCGCTGGAAGAGACGGCCGCCTCGATGATCGAGCTGACGTCCACCGTGCGGCAGAATAACGACAATGCGGACCAGGCGCGCCAGTTGGCCGGCGGCGCGTCCGACGTGGCGCAGCGCGGCGGCGAGGCCGTGGCGCAGGTGGTGCAGACCATGAGCCATATCAATGCCTCGTCGAAGCGCATCGTCGACATCATCGCGGTGATCGACGGCATCGCCTTCCAGACGAATATCCTGGCGCTGAATGCGGCCGTGGAAGCGGCGCGCGCGGGCGAGCAGGGACGCGGCTTTGCCGTCGTCGCCAGCGAGGTGCGCAACCTGGCGCACCGCTCCAGTGCGGCGGCCATGGAGATCAAGCAGCTGATCGGCGAATCCGTGCGCACGGTGGAAGAGGGCAGCGTGCTGGCCGGCCAGGCCGGGCGCACGATGGAGGAGGTGGTGGGCAGCGTGCAGCGCGTCAACGCCATCATCGGCGAGATCGCCGTGGCCAGCGTGGAGCAGCGCGACGGCATCGAGCAGATCAGCATCGCCATCAGCCAGATGGATGGCGTGACGCAGCAGAACGCGGCCCTGGTGGAACAGGCAGCGGCGGCCGCCGACGCCTTGCAGCAGCAGGCAGCCAGCCTGGCCGATGCCGTCAGCATCTTCAAGCTGCACGCGGCACCCGGTGACGCCGTGTCGGCTGCCGGCGCGCATGGCGCGGCGCGTCGCACCCTCTCGCTGGCCTGACGCAGGCATGGCCGTGCCGCTTGATGCCAGTCAAGCGGCCCCCGATCAGCGAAAAATCCCGCCTGAATTCTTATACTATTTCCTTTCCGCATGTATTTGCGCCGGGCCGCATGGCGCGCGTTGCAAAGGAAAACCATGTTGCCGACTTTCCGCCTGCCGGGTGACCCATGACGGCGCTGCTGCTGGCGCTGTGCCTGTTCCTGGCCGTGGTGCTGAGCGTGCTGCTGGCGTGCCAGTGGCATGCCGCGCGCGGCTGGCGCCGGCGCCACGCCACCAGCGCCATGCTGCAGGCGCGCGGGCTGGCGCTGCTCGATGCCTTGCCGGCGGCTGTCATCGGCACCGACCGGGAAGGCGTGGTGCAGTACCTGAATCCACGCGCCAGTGCCCTGGGCGGCCTGCTGCCCGCCGATGGCCTGGGCTTGCCCGTGTCGCAGCTGCTGCCGCTGTTCCACGATGGCACGCCGATCGACGCGGCGCGCCAGGTGCGCGAGTGCGTGGCGCAGCAGGAAGTGCTGGAAGTGGCGCGCGGCGCCGTGCTGCTGCGCCATCTCGATGGCAAGCGCATCGACGTGCAGTACAGCTGCGCGCCGCTGGCGCAGGGCGGTGCGGTGCTGCTGCTGCACGACGTGTCGGCCCGCCGGCGCGCCGAGCAGCAATTGGAGTTCATCGCCCATCACGATGGCTTGACGGGACTGCCGAACCGCCTGCATTTCCAGATCCGCTTCGAGCACGGCATCGCCTATGCGCGCCGCCACCAGGGTTTGCTCGCCGTGCTGTTCGTCGACATCGACCGCTTCAAGGCCATCAACGACAGTCTGGGGCACGACGTGGGCGACCAGGTGCTGACGGAGTTCGCGCGCCGGGTGCAGCAGTGCGTGCGCAAGGTCGACACGGTGGCGCGCCAGGGCGGCGATGAATTCATCATCTTGCTGACGGAGCTGCGCACGGCGCAGGATGCCGAGCGGGTAGCCGAGAAAATCGTCGGCGCCATCGCCGCCCCCTTCGTCATCGGCGAATACAGCCTGACGGTGGCGGCCAGCGTGGGCGTGGCCCTGTATCCGGATGACGACGATGACGTCAATGCGCTGATCGAGAAAGCCGACCTGGCCATGTATGCGGCCAAGCGCCACGCGCCTGGCACCTGCCTGCGCTATGCGGCGCGCATGCAGACGCAGTCCTATTCGCGCACCATCCTCGAGACAGCGTTGCGCCATGCGCTCGAGCGCAACGAGTTCGTGCTGTACTACCAGCCGCGCATGGATTTGCAGACGCGCAGCATCACGGGCGTGAAGGCGCTGCTGCGCTGGAAGCATCCGGAGCTGGGCCTGATGATGCCGCTCGATTTTTTGCATGTGCTTGAAGAAAGCGCCCTGATCCTGCCCGTGGGCGCGTGGGTGCTGGCCACGGCCGTGGAGCAGGCGCGCAGCTGGATCGAACAGGGGCAGCCGCTGACGGTGTCCGTCAGCCTGTCGGCGCGCCAGTTCTACCAGCGCGACATCGTGCGCAATTTCGCCGCCGCGCTGGAGGCGGCCGGCGTGCCCGGCCACTGCATCGAACTGGAAATCGCCGCCGCCATCCTGATCGACAGCAACCAGAATTGCGAGCTGATACTGCGCCAGTTCCGCCAGTTGGGCATCGCCATCGCCATCAGTGATTTCGGCACGGGCGAAGCGTCGCTGAACTACCTGAAGCGCTTTCCCACGGATGCCGTGAAGATCGAAAAATGCTTCATCGACGACCTGGGCAAGCCCGGCGGCGACGGCGCCATGGTGCGCGCCATCGTCGCCATGGCGCATACGCTCAGGCTGCGCACCATCGCTGGCGGCGTGGAAAACGCCGGGCAGCTGGAGCTGCTGGCCGAGATGGGCTGCGACGAGGCGTTCGGCTATTTCCTCGGCCGCGCCATGGCGCCGGACGGCGTCGAGGCGCTGCTCAAGAGCGGCGCCGCCGCGTAGCGTACAACAGCCTAGAACTTGTAGCGCAGCGACAGCATGGCGTTGCGCGGATCGCCGTAGTAGCCGCCCATGCCCGTCGAGTAGTACTGCTTGTCGAAGACGTTGTTCACGTTCAGGGTCGCCACCAGCTGCGGGCTGAGCGGGTACTGCGCCATCAGTCCCGCCACCGCATACGCCTTCTGCGTGAAGCGCTCGCCGTTCGGCCCGCGGTCATCCATGTAGATATCGCTCTGCCAGTTCACGCCGCCGCCCAGCACCAGCCCCGGCACGCCTTGCGCCAGGCGCCAGGTGGTCCACAGCTTGGCCATGTTCTGCGGCTGGTTGGTCTGGATGCGCGCGCCGGCCGCATTGCGGATGCGGCTGTAGGCATAGCTGGCCGTCAGTTGCCAGTCCGGGCGCAGCTGGCCCGACACTTCCGCCTCGACACCGCGCGTAGTGGCGCCTTTCACCGTGTGGTAGGCATAGGAGCCGCCGCCCGTGCCGATGATCCAGACGTTGCCCGGATCGGCTTCGGCCAGGTTTT
>RCUS01000601.1_pt1 | contig 22823 bp, 8 predicted proteins | sample 2166221 | NCBI WGS metagenome assembly RCUS01 (sample SAMN09932758, study PRJNA488358) | compost metagenome | isolation source: compost soil in cyclohexanecarboxylic | place: Germany: Experimental Botanical Garden | reverse complement strand
CTCTGGGGATGACACCTTCGCCGACATCCTGCGTAGCCCCTTCTATACCCTGACGGCGGGCCTGGCTGCACCGATCTTCAACAACGGACGCTTGCGTGCCGAACGGGACAAAGCCCGCGCTCAGCAGGAAGAATTGCTGGAGAGCTATCGCGCCAGCATCATCGCTGGCTTTGCCGACGTCGAGAAAGCCCTCAACGGCATCAGCGGCGTGGACCAGCAGCGGCAATGGCAAGACCAGGAAGTGGAACAGGCGCAAATTGCCTTTACCTTATCGGAGAATCGCTACCGGGCTGGCGCCGAAACCTTGCTGACGGTGCTAGAGACGCAGCGCACGCTGTACCAGGCACAGGATCAACAGGCTCAACTGCGCCTGGCGCGCCTGCAAGGCAGTGTGGCGTTGTACAAGGCGCTGGGGGGTGGGTGGCGCCTGTAGCGCAGCGGCTACAGGGTAATCCCCCGCAATGACAGGTGCCGTGCATACCAGGGCCGTTGCGGCACCCGACGCACCAGGTCGCCGATCTTATCGTCTTCACCGAAAGTAATGCGCAGCGCCAGTTTCATGGTTTCCACGTCCATCTCCACCGACTTGCCAGGGAAGGTCCCGGGCACGCTGCTGCAACCATGGGTCACCGGGCCCAGCCACGGGTCCTCGACTTCAACCCAACGCCCTGGGGCAAACCAGTTCACCCCATTGACTTCAAGCCTGCGTACCTGACCGGGGTTGTGCCGTTCATGGGCGCGGTACCAATCTTCGACACGGTCGTCGATCCAGCCATGAAAGCCCCAGAAAACTGGGTTCACATGGGAGGAAAACGGGTCGCCAAGAAAGTCGTTTTCGGCACCGAACCAACGCGCGGCGAAATCGGCCGGATCGCGGGCAAAGGGCACCGGTGCACCATTGACAGGATCCCGGGGTACCGAGGCCCAGCACATGTGCAACCAGTCGTGCAGGTTCATCTCCAGCTCAGAGCCGAACGCACCCAAGGTCAGTTTCGACAGGTACAACGGATCCTGATACTGCGACTCCCAAACCTGAAAATTACTGCAGAACGTTTCGCCCGCCTTGATCGCCGACACCCACACACCATAGGCGTCGTCGCCAGGGGCTTGCCAGGTCGGTGGCACGCAGTAGCCATCGTGGTTGTCGAAGTAGCGGGCAAAGCCTTGGCGGTCCTGCTCGACGTTTGGCTTGGGCAATGGGAAGTGGGTCCAAGACGGCAGGTCCTGCAGGGTGCGCACCGTCTCAAGCATATGCCGGTGCATGAACAGAAAGTCGATGCCCGAGCCATTGCGATGCTTGCGGGGTCCCCGGGCGTCGCGCTCGTGATCGCGAGGTCCGGGCTGCCAGCCCAAGCCACGCAAGGCCCCTTTCTTTTCCTCAGGTAAGCGATCCCACTTGTCCCGGGTGGCATGCCAGAGCTGGTGAAACAAACGGTGTTCAGGGCTGGTCAGCCAGGCCTCCAGCTCCGGGGTATAGGGCAAACGCTCGCGGGCTTCAGGAAACAGGCGCTTGACTGCGACAAAGTGACTGTCGAGCAGTGGCAAGGCCATTGACCGATCCAGCGGCTGCAGGCGACCGCTCAAGGTCCCGCTGCCGGCATTGGCAAAATTGCCCCAGACTTCATCCAGGCTGGCGATGCACTCGTAATCCACGTCCCCCTGATTACTCAACAAACGCCAACGCACTTGGGCGCTGGATGCCCCCACCAAGTCTCCCACGACCCGGTAAGCCACGGAGCCTGGGCCTTCGAGACGGCTTTGTTGGTCGACGAATCCACGCAATCCACGCCCTTTGGTCGCGACATCCAGATAGAGCTGTACACCGTGTAAGGGTAATCCGGTAATTCCAGCCTGACTGCCCTCAAAGCGCAGATCCCAGACGCCACGTAGTTGATCCGCCAGTTGCTGGCCGGCGACGTCGGCCAGTTCGACACTGGCTTCCCCGGGGGTGACGATATCGTCCTCGGGGTCATGGGTCAGCTCTTTGTGCGCGTAATAGACTGCTGGCACCGTGGCACCGGCTACTGCCAGACCTGCTATGAATCCTCGCCGCGATATCGTCATTGTCCTACCCGTGTCCGCCATAAAGCAGGCTTTATCCCAGCTAGGACGTATGCTGGAGGGGGAAATTTAAGGCTGAAAATGCGTTGACTATCCATGTGAACGCAACGCTTTTACCTAGACGGTTGTAGCGGCTGCCAGCAGACTGCGATTGGCAGTGAAGCAGCCGTGCTCCAGTCACCGTGATGCGCCTGATTGACGGCCGTTTCACTGCCAATCGCAGCCTATCGGCAGCGGCTACATACCGAGGCTGGTCACCGCCGCCGTCAGCGCCCGGCCAAAGCGTGCAGCGACCTCATCCACCTGTTCGGCCGTGATCACCAACGGAGGCAGAAAGCGCACGACCGCCCCCTGACGACCACCCAGCTCCAGAATAAGCCCACGCTTGAGGCACTCGCGCTGAACCAACGGTGCCAGCTGTGGACAGGCAGCCGGATGACCCTGGATGTCTTTGGCACTGACCGGATCAACCAACTCAACGCCAAGCATCAGACCACGGCCACGAATATCACCCAACTGTGGAAAATCCTGCTGCAGACGGCGCAGGTGCCCGCTCAGGCGCTCGCCCATGGCCTGGGCATGAGCGCACAGGTCGTGGTCTTTGATGTACTTCATCACCGCAGAACCTGCAGCCATGGCCATCTGGTTGCCGCGGAACGTCCCGGCATGGGCGCCCGGCTGCCAGGTATCGAGCCACTGACGATAGACCACCACCGCCAGCGGCAGACTGCCACCGATGGCTTTGGACATCACCACCACGTCAGGGACGATACCGGCATGCTCAAACGCAAACATTTTGCCCGTACGGGCAAAGCCACTCTGGATTTCATCGACGATCAAGGCCACACCGGCCTTTTCGGTAATACGCCGCACACCACGCAGCCATTCCAGATCAGCTGGAATCACCCCACCCTCTCCTTGCACCGCCTCGACGATCACCGCCGCCGGTAATTGCACACCGCCTTCCGGGTCGTTGAGCAGGTTCTCCAGGTAGTGCAGGTTAACCTTGACGCCCGCCTCCCCCCCCAGACCAAACGGGCAACGGTAGTCATAGGGATACGGCAGAAACTGCACGCCATTGCTCAACAGGCCCGCCAACGGCTTTTTCGGCCCCAGACTACCCATCAGGCTCAGCGCACCTTGGGACATCCCGTGATAAGCGCCCTGGAACGACAGTACCGTGGTGCGTCCGGTGGCGGTGCGTACCAATTTCAGTGCCGCCTCCACGGCATCGGTGCCGGTCGGTCCGCAGAACTGAATCTTCGCCTCATCACGCAAGGCTTGTGGCAACAGGCCGAACAGGTCCTGAACGAACTGGTCCTTGACCGGGGTGGTCAGGTCGAGGGTGTGCAGCGGCAGCTCATCGGCCAGGACCTGCTGAATCGCCGCGATCACCACCGGATGGTTGTGCCCCAGCGCCAGGGTGCCGGCGCCGGCCAGGCAATCGATGAACTGACGCCCTTCGACATCTTCAACATACAGACCACGGGCTTTTTTCAATGCCAACGGAATACGTCGTGGGTAACTGCGGGCGTTGGACTCCTGCTGCTTTTGACGGGCCAGCAAGGGCGACTCGTCGAAGTGATAAAGCACTTCGCCAGTGTCCACGTCTGCGGACACCGGCAACGGTTGGGCAAGGCTGATAGCGACTGACATCGGAGAAAACCCTCGCAAGCAAGCGGATTTGCCCGGCACGCGCCTGTAAGCAGATGTGTGTCGGGTTGTTATCGCTTGAAAAACGCTTCAGCGTCTCGTGGATTTAGCCGAATCCGATGCCAAACAAGATTTTTCCCATATTTAACCAGGCTGGGGCGACGCTGCGCGCAGAGGAATCTGCAACTGCACCCGCAAGCCGTCACTACGGCTGTCAAAGCGCAGCGAGCCTGCACAGCGCTGGACGATGGCTTGGACAATGGCCAGGCCCAACCCACATCCCCCGCTCTGGTCATTGCGCCAAAATCGTTCGGTGAGGCGTTCAAGGTCTTGATCGGCAATACCCGGACCGTGATCACGCACCAAAAAGGCCACCTGCCCCTTCTCCATCTGCACCGCCAGCTCCACCGGCGCCGTGCCACGGGTATGACGCAAAGCGTTGTCGAGCAGGTTGCGCAAGGCGGTGACCGCCAATGGCGAAGGCATGCCCAGATAGGCCTGCGCGGCGTCCGGCGCCAGATGCAGATCGATACGTTGCGAATCACCCAGACCAGTGTCCTGAATTGCCTGGCGCGCGACCTGCTCGGCGCTGCACTGCACACCGTCCTCAAACGACAGACTGCCCTCGACCCGTGCCAACAGCAGCAGTTGCTCAAGCGTTCGGTGCAAGCGGTCGGCACCCTGCTCAGCGTGTTCCAGGGCTTGCTCACGGACCTCGCCCTCGGTCATACGGGCCACCTGTAGGTGGGTCTTGATCGCCGTCAGCGGCGTACGCAGCTCATGGGCAGCATCGTCGGTCAGGCGTCGCTCACGCTCGATGGTCTGGGCAATACGCAAGAACAGCTGGTTCTGGGTATCGAGCAGCGGCTGCAATTCGCTGGGCAAAGCACGCACCTGCAATGGCTCAAGGGCATCCGGGCTACGTCGACGCAAGGCATCGCGCATACGATTGAGTGGGGCCAGACCTTTGCCAATGCCGATCCACAGCAACCCTAAACTGCCGAGCAAGGCCATCAACACGGGTGCCGAGGCCGCCAGTAGAATCGAACGGTTCAGCGCCTCGCGCTCCTGGTGACGGTCTGCCGTAGTAATGCGCACATCACCGCGGTAATAGGTAAAAGTTCGCCAACGCGCGCCCTCAATGGTCTGGTCACGAAAGCCGCTGCGGTCGTCGTCGATCTTGTGTTCCTGATTATGGTTGCGGGCAATGATCTCGCCGCGTAACGAACTGACCTGACAGGCCATGCCATCCGGTACGCTGAGCTGGTCGGCACTGAGCTTTGTGCCTTCGCCCTTGGCCACCAGCGGTTGTGGCAACTGATCAATCAACCCGGCCACCATGCGCGCCGAAGCCACCAACCGCTGATCCAGGGAAAACATCATCTGATAACGCAGGTCCCGCAGCATCCAGGCCGCTGCAAGCATCCAGATCAGCACAAAGACAGTACCCAGGATCAGGGTCAGGCGCAGGCGCAGGCTCATGGCGGCGAGACCTCAGGCAACTCTGCAGGCCCCAGGCGATAACCCAGGCCGCGCACGGTTTCGACAATGCCATTACCCAGTTTGCGACGCAGGTGATGGATGTGCACGTTCAAAGCATTGCTCTCTACTTCATCACCAAAACCGTAAACACTGTCTTTGAGTTGCTCACTGGACAACACCCGGCCACGGTTTTGCAGCAGAGCCTGCAGCAGTGCCTGCTCGCGCCGTGACAGGTCGACCGGAACTCCGCCTAGGCAGGTTTCGCGGCTACTAGGGTCATAGCTGAGTGGGCCGTGCTCAATGATATTGACGGCCCGACCCGCTGCACGGCGCAACAGGGTGTGCAAACGCGCGGCCAACTCGCGCAGGTCGAAAGGCTTGAGCAGGTAATCGTCAGCACCGGCCTGCAGGCCGTCGACCCGATCCGTGACAGCATCACGAGCTGTGAGTACCAGTACTGGGAGGTTCTGGCCTTGCTGGCGCAAGCGCTGCAGCAACTTGAGCCCGTCTTCATCAGGCAAGCCCAGGTCCAGCACCATGACATCGAAGGTGGCGGCCTGGAGCATGGCTTGGGCCGACGCTGCCGTGGCCACTCGGTCCACGGTCATGCCCTGGGCGGTCAGCCCGGCGGCGATGCCGCTGGCAATCAGGTCGTCATCCTCGCAGAGCAATACGTGCATGGTCGTTCTCAATGCTGAAAGTGGCAGTGAAGCGCAGGCGGATTAAGTCAGGATTATGCCGGGTCAAGGCCGCATCGTCGCGCTTGGGGCGACAATCGACTGCTTGGGGTTAACACTCGGTTAATCGCACTCGGCCAGGATCAGTCACTTATCGCACTGCCAAGGTTTGAAGATGCGCACTTTATTCATTGCCCTGATGCTGCTGTTCAGCAGCCTGGTCCAGGCCAACCCCTTTGCCCAAAGTGACTTTCTACCGGTGGACAAGGCCTTCGTGTTCAGCAGTGAGCGGCTGGATTCCGGACAGATGCGCCTGCACTGGAAAATTACCGATGGCTACTACCTGTATCAGAAGCGCCTGAAGTTCGACGGCCTGCCCGTTGAACTGCAGCCAGTCCTGCCTGAGGCACTACCCCATGAGGATGAGTACTACGGCCAAACCCTGGTGTATCGCGGCGAGCTTGAACTGCTCCTCCCCGCCAGCGCCACAGGCCAATTACGTATGGGCTGGCAAGGTTGTGCCGATGCCGGCCTGTGCTATCCGCCGCAGACCAATTTGGTCAGCTTGAGCACCACCAGCGTCGACGTGCAAGGCAGCGATCAGGCTAGCGACCAGGCCCTGGCCGGCGGCCTACAGCAGTCGAGCCTGGCCTGGAGCCTGCTGGCGTTCCTGGGTCTGGGCCTGCTGCTGGCCTTCACCCCGTGTTCTTTGCCAATGCTGCCGATTCTTGCCGGGCTAGTCCTTGGTAACGGCGTCAGTGCCCGCCGCGGCTGGGCATTGGCCAGTGTTTACGTGCTGAGCATGGCCCTGGTCTATGCCGCCCTCGGGGTAATCGCCGCACTGTTGGGCGCCAGTCTCCAGGCCTGGCTGCAACAACCGTGGATACTGGGCTCCTTGGCTGCATTGTTTGTGGTGCTGGCCCTGCCAATGTTTGGTGCCTTCGAGCTGCAACTGCCAGCCTTTGTACGCGATCGACTGGAGCGCGCGGGGCATGACACCCGTGGCGGCAACTTGTATGGCGCGGCGTTGCTCGGCGCCCTCTCCGGCCTGTTGATGGGGCCGTGTATGACCGCACCGCTGGCTGGCGCCCTGCTGTATATCGCCCAGAGTGGCAATGCCGTGCACGGCGCCCTGGTGCTGTTTACCCTAGGCATCGGCATGGGCTTGCCGTTGCTGCTGCTGGTTACCCTCGGCAACCGCTACCTGCCGCGCCCCGGCGCCTGGATGAATATGGTCAAGGGCCTGTTCGGCTTCGTGTTCCTGGCCATGGCCCTGTATACCCTGCGTACTGTGCTGGAACAGTCACTGTGGCTGGGTCTTGCCGGCGCCTGGCTGATTGCCCTGGCCTGGGCTGCCTGGCCAGCACTGCACGGGCTGCGGGCGATCCGCGCGGTTCCGCTGCTACTGGGGTTCTGGGGTAGCTTGCTGGTCATCGGCGCTGCCGCCGGTGGCGATGACCCTTGGCAGCCGCTGCAGCCCTTTCGTGCAGGCAGCGGCGCAGTCGCCAGCACGGTTCACAGCGATGCCTTCATCACCGTCAGCCAGCCAGCCGAACTGCAACGCGAGCTGGATACCGCCAAGGCCCAGGGCCAGTGGGTGATGCTCGACTACTATGCCGACTGGTGCGTGTCGTGCAAAGTCATGGAGAAGCAGGTATTTGCTCGGTCTGATGTGTTAGCAGCACTCGACGGCGTACGCTTGCTGCGCCTGGATGTCACCGCCGATGCGCCTTCGAGCCGCGAGCTGCTACAACGCTACCAGGTGCCCGGCCCACCCAGCGTGATCTGGATCGGACCAGAGGGTAGCGAGCGCCGCAGTCGACGTATCACCGGTGAAATCGATGCGAAGAACTTCCTCGAACAATGGGCCCAGACCCGGAGTCAAGGCTGATGATGACCGTTAACCTCGGGCCGTTGACCATGGCCGTTGATCATCTGTTGCTGCTTTGCGCCCTGACCCTGGCCACCCTGGTGGGCTGGCGGGTGGCCAAGCGTGGCGGCGACAACCCTGAATCAGTGCTCTTCAGCCTGTTCCTGCTTGGCCTGCTCGGTGCTCGGTTGGGGTTTGTCCTGAGCTACTGGCCGATGTACCGCGATGATCCCGTACAGATCATCGACCTGCGCGATGGCGGCTTCCTGCTCTGGCCGGGGCTGCTGGTGGTTGCTGTCGGTGGGTTGTGGCGTGGCTGGCGCCGACCGACACTGCGCCGACCACTTGGCTGGGGCCTGTTTAGCGGCGCCCTGTTCTGGCTGCTCGGCAGCCTGGCCAGTCACCTGTACGAACAAGGTACACAGTTGCCTGAGATGAGTCTGAACAACGCCAAAGGCCAAGCCGTGCAACTGAGCACCTACCGCGGCCGACCACTGGTAATCAACCTCTGGGCCACCTGGTGCCCGCCGTGCCGCCGGGAAATGCCGGTGCTGCAACAAGCACAGCACGACCACCCAGACATCACTTTCCTGTTCGTCAACCAGGGGGAAACCCCGCAGACAGTCAGTACCTTTCTCGCCACCACCGGACTAAATCTGTCCCACGTGCTGTTTGACGGCGGTGGCCAACTGGCACAGCGCGTCGGCTCCATGGCCCTGCCCACCACCCTGTTCTACAACGCCGACGGCCGCCTGATCGGCAGTCATTTGGGTGAACTGTCGCGGGCAAGCCTGAGCCACGCCCTGGAATCCTTCGAACGCACACCTGCGCCTGCCGTCACCAACACTTCAAGGAACGACACATGCACGCTTTGCTGAAACTGCCCCTGACCCTCACCATCGGCCTGCTGGCCAGCCAGGCCGCCATGGCCGAAACGCTGCCCAAAGCAGTGCAGCAAATGGAAGCCAAGGGCGTGAAGGTCAAAGGCAGCTTTGATGCCCCCAACGGCCTGCGTGGTTACGCAGCCGAATACCAGAACCGGGGGATGGCGTTGTACCTGACGCCTGATGGTAAACATGTACTGGTTGGCAGCCTGTTCGACGAACAAGGCAAGGACCTGAGCGAAGCGCCACTGGAAAAACTGGTCTATGCGCCGATGGCCAAAGAAGTCTGGGCGAAGATGGAGAAAACCGCCTGGATCGCCGACGGCAAGGCCGATGCGCCACGTATTGTCTACCTGTTCAGTGACCCCAACTGCCCGTACTGCAACATGTTCTGGCAACAGGCACGGCCCTGGGTTGAGTCGGGCAAGGTGCAGTTGCGTCACATCATGGTGGGTATCATTCGTGAAGACAGCCCGGGCAAATCGGCAGCGCTGCTGGCCAGCAATGACCCGGTCCAGGCCCTGCAAAAACACGAGAAGGCCGGCAAGGCCAGCAGCCTCAAGGCACTGGAGAAGATCCCCGCAGCCGTTCAAGCCAAGCTCGATAGTAACCTGGCGATGATGGAGGAGTTGGGTTTGTCAGCGACCCCGGCCATCTTCTACCTGGATGAAAACCAGCAACTGCAAACCCAACAAGGCGCGCCTCGACCAGACACGCTGGGCAAGATTCTGGGCAAGCGTTAAAGGCATCTGCAGCGTCCCCTCTACCGCAGGGGATCGCTGCTGCCCCGCACCTTACAACGCTTCCAGCTCGGCCATCAGGTCACTGAGACGATCGACCTTATCGTCACTCAACTCACTGGCCTTAAGGCCTTCCACATAGGTTGCGAGTGCTTCGACGGTGCTGCACTCGAACATCGCCCGCAATGGCACGTTCAACTGCAGCGCCTTCTGCACCCGTGAAGCGATCTGGGTGGCCAGCAGGGAATGCCCGCCCAACTCAAAGAAGTTGTCACGCACCCCGACCTGCTCGACCTTGAGCACCTCGGCCCAGATGGCTGCCAGGGTCTGTTCCAGTTCGCCACGCGGGGCCAGGTAGTCCTGGCTGTGCTGAGCGCCAAAGTCAACGGCCGGCAGCACCTTGCGGTCAAGCTTGCCGTTGGCATTGAGTGGCAGTTGCGTGAGCCAGGCCCAATGCAGCGGGACCATGTACTCAGGCAGCTCCGCGCGCAAGCGAAGCTTGATCTGCTCGAGGAGTAAGGTCGTATCCGCTGCAACGTCTCGGGCTACCAGATAGCCAACCAGATGCTTGCCGTTGGCGCCTTCCTGGACCCCGACTGCCGCGTCGCGAACTTCGGTCTGTTCATGCAAGCGCGCCTCGATTTCACCCAACTCGATGCGATAACCACGGATCTTCACCTGGTGGTCAATGCGTCCGACATATTCGAGCACGCCATCAAGGCGTCGCCGCGCCAGGTCACCGGTACGGTACAGCCGCTCTCCCGGCGCCCCAAACGGATGCGGGATAAATGCCTGAGCGGTGCGCACTGGATCGCTGACATAACCGCGACCGACACCGATACCGGCAACGCACAGTTCACCGACAGCGCCCAGTGGCACCAGCGCTTGATCATCGTCCAACAGGTACAGCCGGTTGTTGTCAGTCGGCGTACCAATCGGCAAGTAGCTACCACCCGTGGAAGCTGCATCGACGCGGAAGAAGGCCACGTCATCAGAACATTCCGCCGGTCCGTAGGCATTGATCAGGCCGATCTGCGGATAGCGCTGCAGCCACTGCGAGGCCAGCTCAGGCGGCATCGCCTCACCGGTCGGCAGCATCCAGCGCAGGCCGTCCAACGGCTGATGGTCGTTGGCAAGCATGCCCTGGATCAGCGATGGTACGCTCTCCAGCACGGTGATGCCGCTGGCCTGGACGTGTTCGAGCAGCCCCTGCGGATCATGGGCAATGGCATTGGGCACGATCGCCACCTGGGCACCGAACAAAGGCGCGGCGAGGAATTGCCAAACCGAGATATCGAAGCTTTGCGAGGCGGTTTGGGCAATCACATCCTGATCGCTCAATTGCAGGTACGGCACTTTGCTCAACTGGTTATTGAGCATGCCGCGCTGCTCGACCATCACCCCCTTGGGCAAGCCGGTCGAGCCGGAGGTGTAGATCACATAGGCGAGGTTGTCCGGGGCACTGTAGAGGCCCGGATTGGCCTCTGGCAGTTCGGCGCCCTGTAGCTGCTCCCAGATCAGCAGTTTCGGCCGCCCTGCGCAGGACAGCTCATCCAGCAGTGCACGCCCCTGCTCGGCGCAAGCCTCGCTGCAGACCAGCACTGGCGTATGACTGAGCTCGACGATGCGTTGCAGACGCGCTGTCGGCAGGCCTGGATCGAGCGGCAAGTAACCCGCACCCGCTTTGAAGCTGCCAACAATCATGCCCAGCAAGGGCAGATCCCGCTCGGCCAGCAGCGCCACTGGCTGATCCATCGTCACTCCGGCGGCGACCAACGCATGACCGAGGCGGTTAGCCTGGCGGTTGAGTTCGGCGTAGCTGATCGACTGTTCGAGGCAGCGTGCAACCGTGCGCTGCGGATGGGCTGCAACGCGGGCTTCAAACTGGGCGATATAACTCTGGTCCAGGTTGTACGCTCGTTCACTGCGATTGCAGTCTTCAAGCAGGAAGCGACGCTCCGTTTCACCCAGCAGTGGCAGCGCGCTCATGTCGCCCAGGAAGCCATCGGCCAAAGCCAGCAGCAGGCGCTTGAATTCGGCCAACAGGCGCTCGACCGTCGAGGTGTCGAAATAGCGTTGGTCGAACGACAGGTGCAGCCCAAGGTCATCGCCCGGATAGCAAACCGCAGTCAGGGGGAAGTTGGTGTGGGTACGGCCGGAGTCGGAGCTGGCATTCAGGCTTTGCGCCCGATCCAGTACCGCGACCTCCACCGGTGCGTTCTCGAACACGAACAGGCTGTCGAACAATGGCTGGCCCTTGGGCAGCTCACTGCACTCTTGAATGCTCACCAATGGCAGGTACTCGTACTCACGCAGCTCCATGTTGCGTTCAAACAAGTCTTTTAGCCATTGCTGGACGCTACAACGCTCACCGGCAGCCGGCAGTTTCACTCGCAGGGCAATACTGTTGATGAACAGCCCGACCGTACGCTGCATCTGTGGCATGCTCACCGGCCGGCCGGCCACTGTCACCCCGAACAGCACATCACGTTCGCCGCTGTAGCGGCTCAACACCAGGGCCCAGGCTGCCTGGGCGAATGTATTGAGGGTCAACTGATGAGCCTGGGCCAATTCACGCAGGCGAGCACTATCGGCAACGTCCAGGCGGGTGTAACAGTCGCCGACAACCATTCCGGCGTTCTCGGCACCATGGTCACGCAGCAACGGCCGGTCGCTCGGCACCGCAGTGCTGCGTTCAAAGCCTTGCAGGTTGTCGCGCCACCACTGACGCGCCTCGTCCAGGTCCTGGTGCTGCAGCCAGCTGATGTAGTCGCGGTAGCGCGGCGGTACCGGCAACTGCGCCTCGCGACCTTCGCCCAGGGCCAGGTACAGCTCGAAGAAATCGTTCATCAGCAACGAGCGGCACCAGGCATCGATCAGGATGTGGTGGTTGCTCATCATGAACCAGTAGCGTTCGGCACCGACTCGGATCAGGCGTAAATGGAACGGCGCCTGCTGCAGCAGATCGAAGCCAGCTTCGCGCTCCTGCTTGTGCAGCGCCTGCAAGCGCGATTCTTGCTCGTCCTCGGCAAGATCGCTCCAGTCCAGATAGTCGAGCGTGGTGTTGCCCGGTTTATGGATGATCTGCAGCATGGCTTCGCCAGCGTTCCAGCTGAATGATGCGCGCAGCGCCTCATGGCGTGCGACCACCGCCTGCCAAGCCTGGGCGAAGCGTTGCGGGTCGAGGGCACTGTTGATCCGATAGCGGTCCTGCATGTAGTAGATACCGGTACCGGGTTCGAGCAAGGTATGCAGCAACAGCCCTTCTTGCATCGGCGTCAGGGGATAGACGTCGTCGATCTGCGCGGCGGGTACCGGCAAGCTGTCGATCTGTTCCTGAGTCAGTTGCGCCAGAGGGAAGTCCGACGGCGTGAAGCTGCCGTTGCCTGGGCTCAGGCAGTGCTCAATCAGGCCCAGCAACTCTGTTTTGTAGGCCTGAGCCAGTCGCTCAATGGTGTGTTCATCGTACCGTTCACGGCTAAACGTCCAGCGCAGTTGCAGCTCACCGGCATACACCTGGCCATCGACACTCAACCAGTTAGGCAGCGGCGCCTCCAAGTCATGGGCCATCCCAGCGGGCTCATCCACCGGCTGGAACAGCGCATCGGCCTGGAACTGCTGGTCGAACTGGCCAAGGTAGTTGAAGGTGATCCGCGCCTGCGGCAAGGCGGCCATGGCTTCGCGCACAGCGGTGTCCGCCAGGTAGCGCAAGACACCGTAACCCAAGCCTTTATGGGGCACCTGGCGCAGTTGCTCCTTGATCGCCTTGATCGACGCCGCCTGTCCTGGGGCACCGTCACCCAGTGCTGGGCTCAGGCTTAGCGGGTAGGCACTGGTGAACCAACCGACACTGCGGGTCAGGTCCATGTCGTCGAACAGGTTTTCCCGACCATGGCCTTCCAATTGCACCCGCACCGAACTGTCGCCACTCCAGCGGCACAAGACACGCGCCAGGGCGGTCAACAGCAGGTCATTGACCTGGGTGTGATAGGCCGCTGGCGCCTCCTTGAGCAATTGTCGGGTCTGGTTCGAGTCCAGGCGCACGCTGAGGGTCTGCGCCTGCTTGTGCAGGTTTGCCCCCTGTGGGTGATCGCACGGCAGCTCTCGGTGAGCGGCGCTCAACTGGGTCTGCCACCAGTGCTGTTCGTCACGCAGCGAATCACTGCTGGCATAGGTCAGCAGCCGTGCGGCCCAATCGCTCATGGCCCGGGTTTTCGCGCCCAGCGCCTGACCACGGTAAAGCGCCTGCAGGTCTTCGAGCAGGACTCGCCACGACACACCGTCGACCACCAGGTGATGGATTGCCAACAGCAGGCGCTGCTGGCCATGGCTGTTCTCGACCAGCAGGGCGCGCAGCAGCGGCCCCTCGTGCAGGTCGAGACTGCGTTGCACGTCACTGTAAAGGGCCTGGCAATCGGCAAAGCTGCTGACCGATACCTGCCAGAGCAATTCACGGTTTTCAGCCTCGACATAATCACCCTGCCACTGGCCACCCTGGGCGCTAAAGCGCAGACGCAGCGCATCGTGCTGCACGACCAGTTGCTGCAGAGCCTGCTCCAGCGTCTTGGCCAGCAGGCGCTCGACTGGCGCCAACAACAGCGCCTGGTTCCAGTGCTGCGGTTGCGGCACATCGCTGTCGAAGAACCAGTGCTGTATCGGCGTCAATGCCGCGCGCCCGCTCAACGGGCCTTGGTCGATCTGACTGTCATCGCTGCGGCGCACCACCGTGGCCAAGGTCTGGATAGTCTGGTGCTGGAATAGGTCACGTGGGGTGAAATGCAGCCCCGCCTGCCGCCCCCGACTGACCACCTGGATTGACAGGATCGAATCACCGCCCAGTTCGAAGAAGTTATCCTGCAAGCCTACCCGTGGCACATTCAACACCTCGCACCAAAGGTTGGCGAGTTGCTGCTCGAGCGCGTTGCGTGGCGCTTCATAGTGCTCACGCCCTTGCTCCAGGTCCGGTGCTGGCAACGCGCGTCGGTCAAGCTTGCCGTTGCCCATCAGCGGCATTTGCGTCAGCAATACCAAGTGCGTCGGCACCATGTAATCGGGCAGATGCAGGCGAAGCTGGGCCTTGAGCGCGTCACGCAAGGCAAGCTGCTCTGCCGCCTCGGCTTGGGCCTGGTCGCAGGCCAGGTAGCCAACCAGTTGCTTGCCACCCGGCATGTCCAGGGCCAGCACCGCCGCCTCGTTCACCGCCGGATGCTCCAGCAGACGCGTTTCAATTTCGCCGAGCTCGATACGGAAGCCGCGAATTTTCACCTGATGATCGATACGCCCTACATACTCCACGAGCCCATCAGCACGCTGGCGTACCCGGTCACCCGTGCGGTACAAGCGCCCGCCATCAGCGCTGAACGGGTCAGCGACAAAGCGTTCGGCACTGAGACCTGGCCGCGCATGGTAGCCCTGAGCCAGACCGGCGCCGCCAACATACAGCTCGCCGATACTGCCCAGGGGCAACAACGCCAGATCAGCGTCGAGAATGTAAGCCACGCGGGCACCCACCACACTCCCGATCGGCACGCTGCCGGCCCCGACTGGTAATTCCTCGGGTGCCAGGCACGCCAGCGGCATCACGACGGTTTCGGTCGGCCCGTAGGCGTTGAAGAACTGTTGGGGTGCGAACGCCTGGCGAATCCGCTGCAGGTGCTCAGCGGTCAAGGCCTCGCCACCGGTGATGCACAGGCGCACCGGCAGGGCCTCTTGGCGGCTGGCCAACCACTGTGCCAACTGACTGCCATAACTCGGTGTAAAGCCGAGAACCGAGACTTGCTGCTCGCGAATCAGCGTGCAAATTTCCTCGGCGTCCCACTGCCCCTGGGCGCGCAATACCACCCGCGCGCCACACAGCAGCGGCACTAGCAAACGCTCGGTAGCGGCGTCAAAGTTGATTGAATAAAAGTGCAGCTCGCAGTCATCGCTGCGCATGCCGAAACGTTCGATAACCGCCTGGCAGTGCATGGCGATCTCGCCACGGCTGACCACCACGCCCTTGGGCTTGCCGGTGGAGCCGGAGGTGTAGATCAGGTAGGCCTGGTGGCCCGGCAAACTTTGCGTGACCAGTGCTTCGCCGCTGACTGCAGCGACTGCCGGGCCGTCGTCTTCCAGACTCCAGCGGGCGACGTGATTCGGCAGTTCACCCAGCGCCTGGAACAGGCTGCGCTGACCGAGCAACAAGCGGATGCCGCTGTCCTCAATCATGTAGTGCAAGCGTTCCAGCGGGTACTCCGGGTCCAGCGGCACATAAGCGCCACCGGCCTTGAGAATCGCCAGCAAGCCCACGACCATCTCCAGCGAGCGTTCCAGCGCCAGACCGACCCGCACCTGCGGGCCAACGCCGCGTTCGCGCAACACCCGCGCCAATTGGTTGGCACGCGCATCCAGCTCGGCATAGCTCAGGTGCTCACCGGCAAAGGTCAAGGCCATGGCCTGTGGCTGGCGCGCTGCTTGAGCACTGAACAAGCCTTCAATGGTCTGGCCCAGGTCTGCATCAAGGTTGCCTTCAAGGCTGTCCCGCAATTGCTGTTGTTCGTCAGTGGCCAGCATCGGCAATTGGCACAGACGCTGCGCGGGATTGTCGAGCATCGCCGCCAGCAGGTTCTGCCAGTGTGCGGCCATTTGTGCGATGCGCGGTTCGTCGAACAGGTCGCAGCTGTAGGTCAGGCAGCAGCCCAGGCGATTGTCGAGGTCGGTGACTTCCAGGTTGAGGTCGAACTTGGTTGCGCGGGCGTCGTTGACCAGGTAGTCCACTTGCATGCCCGCCAATTGCCGGCTCTGCTGGAACGCCCAGCGCTGAACGTTGCACATCACCTGGAACAATGGGTTATAGGCAGTGCTGCGCGCTGGTTGCAGCGCTTCGACCAGTTGATCGAACGGCAGGTCCTGATGGGACTGGCCCTCGATCACGGTCTGGCGGACCTGATCGATCAGCTCGCCCACGCGCATCTGTCCGTCAAGCTGGCAGCGCAGCACCTGAGTGTTAAGGAAGGCCCCAATCAACCCTTCGCTTTCCGGTCGGATGCGGTTGGCCACCGGTGCGCCGACGCGCAGGTCTGATTGCCCACTGTAGCGATAGAGCAGCACCGCCAGGGTCGCGGTCATGGTCATGAACAGGGTCAGGCCACGCTCGGCATTAAAGGCACGCACCCGCGCCGCCAGCTGGGGGCAGAGGTCAAAGCGATAGAGTTCGCCTCGGTGACTCTGCAACGCTGGCCGTGGCCGGTCAGCGGGCAGTTCCAGCACCGGATGCTGGTCGCCGAGTTTGGCTTTCCAGTACGCCAGCTGGCGCTGGCCTTCGCCACCTTCCAGCCACTGGCGTTGCCAGACACTGTAATCCAGGTACTGCACCGGCAACGGCAGCAGCGGCGACTCACGTTCATCGACAAAGGCTTCATACAGCTCACCCAGCTCACGGGCAAAAATGTCCATGGCCCAGCCTTCAGTGACGATGTGGTGCAGGGTCAGGACAAAGTAGTGCTCTTGTTCGCCAGCCTTGACCAGGCAGGCTCGCAACAACGGGCCGCGCTCCAGGTCGAACGGTTGATGCGCCTGCTCATCGGCAAAGGCCTGCAGACGCTGCTCGCGCTGGGCCGGACTATCGGCAGAAAAGTCTTGCCAGTGCATGTGCAGGTTGCTGTCACTGTGCACACACTGGTACGGCACGCCGTCAATGCTCGGGAACGTTGTGCGCAGGGTCTCATGGCGCACAATCAACGCTTGCAGGGCTTGTTCGAAACGGCTGACATCCAGCACACCGCGCAGCCGCGCCATGCCGCCGACGTTGTAGGCCGGGCTGTCCGGCTCCATCTGCCAGAGGAACCACATGCGCTGCTGGGAGTAGGACAACGGCACGGCCTGACGACGATCGATGCGTGCAATCTCGCCCTGCAAATTGTGCGCGCCACTGTGTTGGATGCGCTCGACCGCCGAGGCAAAAGCGCCCAGCTCACTGGCATCAAACAACACGCGCAGCGGCAACTCGACATTGCAGGCCTGACGGGTGCGGGAAATGATCTGGGTCGCCAGCAACGAATGACCACCTAGGGCGAAGAAATCATCCTGCAGACCGACCTGTTGCAGCCCCAACACCTCGCGCCAGATAGCGGCGATCTGTTGTTGCAGCGTCGTACTCGGCTCGATGTGCTCACGGCTGGCCCATACCGGCTCCGGCAGCGCTTTACGCTCAACCTTGCCACTCGGGCCCAAGGGCATCTGCACCACGTGCATCAACAACGCCGGCACCATGTAGGCTGGCAGTTGCTCAGCCAATGCCTGCATCAGTGCCGCGGTGTTTTCCACACCGCTGTAATAGCCGACCAATTGCGCACCGGCGACGGTCTGGCGAATCAGCACCAGCGCCTGCGCCACGCCCGGCTGGTGCAATAGGCAAGCCTCGACTTCTTCTGGCTCGACCCGGAAGCCGCGCAACTTCACTTGCTGGTCGAGACGCCCGAGGTATTCCAGCGCTTGCACGCAGGCCTGCCAACGGGCGCGGTCACCACTGCGGTACAGTCGCTGACCATCGCCATCTGGCTGCGGGACGAAACGTTCGGCGGTCAACCCTGGACGGCCAAGGTAACCGCGCGCCAATCCGGCACCGCCCAGATACAGCTCGCCGGGAACGCCCGCGGCACTGAGTTGCAGTTCCTCATCAAGGACGCGACACACGACGTTGGCCAAGGGGCGACCAATCGGTGAGCGCGCACCATCGGCTTCACTGCAGTGCCAGTGGGTGACGTTGATCGCCGCTTCGGTCGGGCCATAGCGGTTGTGCAGCGCGACCTGGGGCAACACGTGCAACACCCGGTCGCGCAGCGCGGCAGACAGCGCCTCACCGCCGGAGAACACGCGCCGCAGGCTGTTGCAGCTGGCCGCCTGTGGTTCCTGGATAAATACCTGCAACAGCGCCGGCACAAAGTGCAAGGTCGTCACGCCATGCTCGCGCACCAACGCAGCGATGCGTTGCGGATCACGGTGCTCACCGGCGCCTGCCAGCACCAATCGGCACCCTGTGATCAGTGGCCAGAAGCATTCCCAGACAGAAACGTCGAAACTGATCGGGGCCTTCTGCATCAGCACATCCTGCTCATCCAGCGCGTAATGTTCCTGCATCCACTGCAGGCGCTCGGCCAAGGCCGCGTGCGTATTGCCTACGCCCTTGGGCTGACCGGTGGAACCGGAGGTGTAGATCACATAGGCGAGGTTATCGCCGTGCAGGTGCAGGCCGGGTGGCTGGCTCGGCCAGCTGTCGAGCTTGAGCTGATCCATGGCGATGGCGCTGACACCGGGCACTTGTGGCAGCCGTTGCAACACATCGCTATGGCTAAGCAGCAAGCTCGCGCCGCAGTCACCGAGCATGTAGGCCAGGCGTTCAGCTGGATAGTCCACATCCAGCGGCACATAAGCACCACCGGCTTTGAGAATGGCCAGCACACCGATCAGCAACTGCGGCGAACGTTCAGCGGCGATGGCCACACACACATCCGGACCGACGCCCTTGTCACGCAGGTAATGGGCCAGGCGGTTGGCTTGTTGATGCAGGCTGGCATAGTCGAGGCTACCGCCCTCCCACACCAGCGCAGTACGCTGCGGGGTCAGCCGGGCCTGCTCATTCAGTTGCTCGACGATCCATTGCTGAGCCTGGGGCGCAGCTGCCTGCCCCCAATGCAGCAACTGCTCACGGCCTTGTGCATCGAGCAACTGCAGATCGCCAATGGTCAAGCTCGGCGTTGCACAGGCCTGCTCCAGCACACTCAGCAGCTGCGCCGCCAGACGCTGCACACTGCTGGCGTCGAATAATTCGCTGGCATAGTCGAATGACAGCAACAGGCGTCCCTGATGATCTTCCTCACTGTGCAATTGCAGATCGAACTTAGCTTCACGACTGTGCCAAGGCAGCTCATCGGCGAGCAGCCCGGGCAAGCGTCGTAACGCTCCCAGATCACGCTGCTGATGGTTGAACATCACCTGGAACAGGCCCTGCTCACGGGCCTCAGGGTAGGCAGCAAGCAATTGCTCGAAGGGCAGATCCTGATGAGCTTGAGCTTCCAGGGTAGTCTGGCGCACCTGGGCCAGCAGGTCGGCGAATGACAGACGCGAATCGAGCTGGGCGCGCAGGACTTGGGTATTGATGAAGAAACCCACCACGCCCTGGGTTTCCAGGCGTGGGCGGTTGGCATTCGGCACACCCACACGAATGTCGGACTGCCCGCTATAGCGATGCAGCAGGCTCTGAAAGCCGGCCAGCAAGATCATGAACAGTGTGCTGTGGTGCTCGCCGGCGGTGCTGCGCAGTGCCTCGGCCAGCGCCGTCGGCACCCGTACGCTCAGACGCTCAGCCGACTTGCGCTGCTGACTTGAACGCGGGTGATCGGTGGCCAGGTCGAGTACCGGCTGATCATCGCCCAGTTGCGCTTTCCAGTAGCTCAGTTGCCGCGCCGCTTCGCCCTCAGCCAACCATTGCCGCTGCCAGCTACCGTAGTCGGCATAGTTCAGAGCCAACGACGGCAGAGTAGCCTGCTGGTTTTGGCAATGGGCGGCGTATAGGCGCGAGAACTCGTCGATAAGGATGTTCATTGACCAGCCATCGGCGATGATGTGGTGCAGCGTGACCCACAGCTGATGCTCCTCACTGTCCAGGCGTACCAGCGTCACCCGCAGCAACGGACCGGCTTGCAGGTCGAAGGGTTGCTGCGCTTCCGCTTCTCGTCGGGCCAGCACCTGATTGCTGTCGAGCCCGCTCAGGTGCAGGTGCTGGATGGTCAGCGCCAGCGTGGGCAGAACCTGTTGCAGCGCCTGCCCCTCCACGTCGGTAAAAACCGTGCGCAACGATTCATGACGCTCAACCAGCGCCTGGAAGCTGGCCTGCAAAGCGTGCTCATCCAGTTCGCCACGCAAGCGCAACGCGCCGGGGATGTTGTAGGCGGCGCTGTGCGGCTCCAGTTGCCAAAGCAGCCACAGCCGGTTTTGCGCCGGCGACTGCGGCAACGCCTGGGCACGACTCAGGCACTTGATTGCGCCGTGGGCCGCCCCCCCTTGCTGTTGCACGGCGGCCACTGCAACGCAGAAATCGGTCAGAGATGGGGCTTCGAACAGAGTCCGTACGCTCAACTGCAGGCCCAGCTCATCGGCCAAGCGGGCAGTGAGCTGGGTGGCGGCAATGGAGTTGCCTCCAAGCAGGAAGAAGTGGTCGTCATCGGCCACCTGCTCCAGCGCCAATTGCTCACACCACAAACGGGCAATCAGGCTGTGCAACGGGTTGCCCTGAGCACCGGCGTCAACCAGTGAGTTCGGTTGTGCATCAGGGAAACGCGCATAGCAATCCAGGCTGCCATCGTGCAAGCGCAGCCGACAGGCCGAGCGCTGCAGCTTGCCACTGGAGGTTTTCGGCAGTGCGCCCGGGTTGAGCAACAAGACCACCGCTGGCGCTTGCTGGCAGGCATCGGCGATCACCTGACGCAAGGTCTTGATCAGGCTAGCCGGGGTAATGATCTTCTGCACGTTGCGGCTGATTTCGACGGCAATGCCGATGCCCTCTTCGCCCAGGTCATCGACCGCAAACACCGCCACCCTGCCTTTGCGCAACACCTCGACTTCTCGCTCCAGAGTCTTTTCCAGGTCCTGCGGGTAGAGGTTATGGCCGCGCACGATCAGCATGTCCTTGAGACGACCGGTGACAAACAGCTCCCCCTCACGCATGAAACCCAGGTCGCCGGTACGCAACCAGGTCTGCCCGCCCTGTTCGACAAACGTCTTCGCCGTCGCTTCAGGGTTGCGCCAGTAGCCTTTGGCGATGCTCGGGCCACAGGCCCAGATCTCGCCGACCTGATTGTCCGATAGGACGTTCAGCTGCTGCGGATCGACAATCTGCACAGCGTGCTCGGGCTGACTGCGCCCACAGCTCATCTGCACCGAGTCAACGCCTGGCTCGGCACTGTTGCGCGCCAGGGCTGCAGCATCGAGGGTCAAGGCTGCAATGCCCTGGCCGCGGTGACTGCCACTGACAAACAAGGTCGCTTCGGCCAGGCCATAGCTGGCGAAGAAACTCTGCGCGCTGAAACCGCAATCAACGAATTTCTCGGCAAAGGCCTGCAGGCTGTCCTGACGAATCGGCTCGGACCCGGAATAGGCCACACGCCAGCGGCTCAAGTCGAGGTTCGCCAAGGCGGCACTGCTGACCCGCTCGCTACACAGCCGATAGGCGAAGTCAGGGCCGCCACTGATGGTCCCGCCATGATCGCTGATCGCCTGCAACCAGCGCTGTGGCCGGGCCAGGAAATAGGCCGGGGCCATCAACACGCATGGCACGCCGCTGAAAATGGGTTGCAATAACCCACCGATCAGGCCCATGTCGTGGTACAGCGGCAACCAACTGACGATCACATCGTCGGGGTTGAGGTCGATACCGAAACCGTGGCGGATCAATACCTCGTTGGCCACCAGGTTGCCATGGCTGACCTGTACTCCCTTAGGCAACGCCGTGGATCCGGAGGTGTACTGCAAGAAGGCGATGTCATCAGCCTGCAATGCCGGTGCCTGCCAGGCATCCGCCAGTTCTGCGCCAAGCTGGTCAACCGCCAGCAACTGCGGTGCGGTGTCCTCGGCCAGCACGTCCAACGCCTGCAAGCTGTCGTGCAGGGCGCTGGTGGTCAGCAGCAGGCGCGGCTCGGCGTCGTCGATGATCGACAGCAGTCGCTCCTGATGATGACGGCGGGACGACTCAGGCGGATAGGCCGGCACGGCAATCACCCCGGCGTACAGGCAGCCAAAGAACGCCGCAACGTAATCCGGACCACTGGGGAAGAGCAAAACTGCCCGATCGGCAACATGTGTCCGCGCCTGCAGTGCTGCGGCAATGGCTCGTGCGCGCAAATCCAGGTCCTGGTAGGTCAGCACCGCCTCCTCTTGCGGATCGTCGGCCAAAAAGCGCAAGGCCACCCGCTGCGGGGTTTGCGCAGCGCGTTGTGCCAGTGCCTGGACCAGCGTAACCGGGAATTCGAAGGCGTCCGTCATGGGAGGTTCCTGCCAGAGTCTGTACGTGAAATCAGGGCTCGACAGTGGCACGTTGCGCGCTGTACGCGTGCACCTTGCGCCTGTCGAGCGCCGGGAGATGTACCCAGAGAAACGGACGGACAGGGCAAATAATTAGGTGCTTCTCAGATTGCTGGGGCCGGTGCGCTTGCGATGGTATCGACTCGGTGTCAGTTGCTGCGCGGTGTCTGCATCGCTGGTAAGACCAGCTCCCACAAGAGCAGTGCAACTCCTCGCACTGCCCTGCTCTGCTCTTGATCTTCATACGCGCAAGTTCAGGCGCCGCGACTGCGACTTCAGAAGGCCGAGTGGAGGTACCTGTAGGGGCAGTGCGCAGCACCTTCGGCGTTAGCCGAAGACGCGAGACGTAGACTTGGCGAAGCAAGTCGTAGGCCGCGTGGCCCCGGAAGGTGCCGGAGCG
>RCUS01000600.1_pt1 | contig 22829 bp, 19 predicted proteins | sample 2166221 | NCBI WGS metagenome assembly RCUS01 (sample SAMN09932758, study PRJNA488358) | compost metagenome | isolation source: compost soil in cyclohexanecarboxylic | place: Germany: Experimental Botanical Garden | reverse complement strand
CCGATGGCACCGTCACCGTGGGCATCAGCGATCACGCGCAGGAAGCGCTGGGTGACGTGGTGTTTGTCGAACTGACCGAAGTTGGAAAAACCTTCGCCGCCGGTGATCAGTCCGGTGTCGTTGAATCGGTTAAAGCCGCTTCCGACATCTATGCTCCGATCAGCGGTGAAGTGATCGCGATCAACGAAGACCTGAGTGGTTCGCCGGAACTGCTGAACTCCGACCCTTATGGCGCGTGGATCTTCAAGCTCAAGCCAAGCGACAAGGCTGAGCTGGACAAGCTGCTCGACGCCGCCGGTTACAAGGCTGCCATCGGCGAGTAAGCCATTAGCGTCACCCCCAAAGCCCCGACCCGTCGGGGCTTTTTCATGTCTGGCTGGAAGATCAAAAGATCGCAGCCTGCGGCAGCTCACAGGGGTTCGCATTTCTATGCAGGAGCTGCCGCAGGCTGCGATCTTTTGATCTGCTATCGGCTGCTATGCTGGTTTGACCGTGTTGCATCGACGTTGAGCGCCAGTCAAGAGAGAGCCCGTCATGTCCCAGTTGCCGTCCCTGAGCCAGTTACGCGACCCCAATGCCTTTCTTCGCCGCCACCTCGGGCCGGATGCCGCCGAGCAACAGGCGATGCTCGACAGCCTGGGTCTGGGCAGTCGGGTTGAACTGATCGAGCAGACGGTGCCACCGGGCATTCGCCTGAACCGGCCGCTCGATCTGCCGCCGGCATTGGACGAAGAAGCGGCGCTGGCCAAGTTGCGCGGTTATGCCGAGCAGAACCAGGTCTGGACCAGCCTGATCGGCATGGGCTACCACGGCACCCTCACACCGGCGGTCATTCTGCGTAATGTGCTGGAAAATCCCGGCTGGTACACCGCGTACACCCCCTATCAGCCAGAGATCGCCCAAGGGCGGCTCGAAGCGCTGCTGAACTTCCAGCAACTGACCATCGACCTGACCGGCCTGGAGCTGGCCAATGCCTCGCTGCTCGATGAAGCCACCGCCGCGGCGGAAGCCATGGCCCTGGCCAAGCGGGTCGCCAAGTCCAAAAGCAACCTGTTCTTTGTCGACGAAAACTGCCACCCGCAAACCATTTCCGTGGTGCAGACCCGCGCTGAAGGTTTCGGCTTCGAGCTGATCGTCGACGCTGTGGATAACTTGAAGCAGCACCAGGTGTTCGGCGCGCTGCTGCAGTACCCCGACACCCACGGTGAAATCCACGACCTGCGGCCGCTGATTGATCACCTGCACGCGCAACAGGCCCTGGCCTGTGTCGCCACGGATTTGCTGAGCCTGTTGTTGTTGACTCCGCCGGGTGAACTGGGTGCCGATGTGGTGTTCGGCTCGTCCCAGCGATTTGGCGTGCCCATGGGCTACGGCGGGCCTCATGCGGCATTTTTTGCCAGCCGCGATGAATACAAGCGCGCGATTCCCGGGCGGATCATCGGTGTTTCGAAAGATGCGCGGGGCAACACCGCCCTGCGCATGGCCCTGCAAACCCGCGAGCAACACATTCGCCGGGAGAAGGCCAACTCCAACATCTGCACGGCCCAGGTGCTGCTGGCCAATATCGCCAGTTTCTATGCGGTCTACCACGGCCCCGAAGGGCTCAAGCGAATTGCCCAGCGGGTTCATCGGCTGACCTGCATCCTTGCCGCCGGGCTTGAGCGCAACGGTATCGTCCGGGTCAACCGGCACTTCTTCGACACCCTGACGCTGGAAGTCGGCGGAACCCAGACCGCCATCATCGAAAGTGCCCGGGCTGCGCAGATCAACCTGCGCATTCTCGGGCGCGGCCAACTGGGCTTGAGCCTCGACGAGACCTGTGACGAAGGCACCGTGGCGAAGCTGTTCGACGTGTTCCTGGGGGCCGATCACGGGCTCAGCATCGATGACCTGGATGCAGAGGTCCTGCCTGGCGGAATTCCCGAAAGGTTGGCGCGAACTTCGCCTTATCTGCGCCATCCCGTGTTCAGCGCCCATCACAGCGAAACCGAGATGCTGCGCTACCTCAAGCAACTGGAAAACAAGGACCTGGCGCTCAATCAATCGATGATTCCGCTCGGCTCGTGCACCATGAAGCTCAATGCCACCAGCGAGATGATCCCGATTACCTGGCCTCAGTTCGCCAATCTGCATCCGTTTGCGCCGAAAGAGCAGGCGGTTGGTTATTCATTGATGATCGAAGAACTGGAGCGCTGGCTCTGCGCGATCACCGGTTTCGATGCAATCTGCATGCAGCCCAACTCCGGCGCCCAGGGCGAATACGCGGGGCTGCTGGCGATCCGCAAATACCACGAGAGCCGTCAGCAGGGTGGGCGGGATATCTGCCTGATTCCGTCGTCGGCCCACGGCACCAACCCGGCCTCGGCGCAGATGGCCGGGATGCGTGTGGTGATCGTCGAGTGCGACGAAGCGGGTAACGTCGATCTGGATGACTTGAAGGAAAAAGCCGCAGACGCCGGGGACAAACTCTCCTGCCTCATGGCGACTTATCCGTCGACCCACGGCGTGTACGAGGAAGGCATCAGCGAAATCTGCGAAGTTATCCACAAGCACGGCGGCCAGGTGTACATGGACGGCGCCAACCTCAATGCCCAGGTCGGGCTGGCGCGGCCGGCGGACATTGGCGCTGACGTGTCGCACATGAACCTGCACAAGACTTTCTGCATTCCCCATGGCGGCGGCGGGCCGGGCATGGGGCCGATCGGCGTGCGCGCGCACCTGGCGCCGTTCGTGGCCAATCACCCGGTGGTGCCGATCGACGGACCGCTGGCGCAGAACGGCGCGGTCAGCGCGGCGCCGTGGGGGAGTGCGAGCATTCTGCCCATCAGTTGGATGTACATCGCCATGATGGGGCCGCAGTTGGCCGATGCCAGCGAAGTGGCGATCCTCGCCGCGAATTACCTGGCGCGTCATTTGTCCGGGGCGTTCCCGGTGCTCTACACCGGGCGCAACGAACGCGTGGCCCATGAATGCATTCTCGATCTGCGACCATTGAAGGCGCTGACCGGTATCAGTGAAGAAGACGTCGCCAAGCGCCTGATGGACTACGGCTTCCACGCGCCGACCATGTCGTTTCCGGTGCCGGGGACGTTGATGGTCGAACCCACCGAAAGTGAATCGAAGGCGGAGCTGGACCGTTTTATCGGCGCGATGCTGAGCATTCGCGCGGAAATTACCGAGGTGCAGAACGGCAATTGGCCGGCCGAGGACAATCCGCTAAAACGTGCACCGCACACGCTGGCCGACATCACTGGGATCTGGGAGCGGCCCTACAGCATCGAGCAAGCGGTTACACCGGATGCACACACCAAGGCCCACAAGTACTGGCCGGTGGTGAACCGGGTGGACAATGTTTACGGGGATAGAAACCTGTTTTGCGCGTGTGTGCCGGTGGATGATTACCGCTGATTGTCCGGTCACATCTAACCCTGTGGGAGCGGGCTTGCCCGCGATGGCGGATTTACAGCCGATGCAGATATTGAAGCTGAAGGCCTCATCGCGGGCAAGCCCGCTCCCACAGGGATCTGCTGTGAACAGGAGGTTTGTGTAGGCAAAAAAATGCCGCTCATATGAGCGGCATTTTCAGTTCAGCATCGATTACTCGGCAGCCACGGCATTCTTCGCCAGAATCGCGTTCGCCAGTTCCATGTCCGTAGCCTGCAGGCCCGGGTTGTCGGCGCGGACTTGCTGCATCGCGGCTTCCAGATACGGGCCGCGGATGCCGCCGTCACTGGCGACGAAACTGCCGGCATCGTCCTGGGCGGCGACGATCAGCTTGTGATCCTTGAAGGTCAGGTAGGTCGAACCGGTGGTTGCACCGGACGAGATGACGTTACGCCAAAAGCTGTCAGCCATCGCCGAACCGACAGGCAGGGACAACAAGGCGATGGTAGCGACAGCAAGTTTGAAACGCATGATGGGTGACTCCACTGGGGGTTTTAACTACGGCGTTGGATCGCCATTTCCCCAATCGAGTTCCATCACCGCATAGCTACTTCTGCTCGCTCTGCGGCGTCACGCGCAACACCTCCTCGACGGTGGTCAAACCGGCCGCGACCTTCTGCGCCCCGGACAAACGCAAGCTGCGCATGCCCTCCTTGAACGCCTGCCGCCGCACTGCCAGCAAATCGGTGTCGGGGTTGATCAGGGCTTTGAGGCCGTCGGTCAGTTGCATGATTTCATAGACCCCGGCGCGGCCGTGATAGCCGGTGTCGCGGCATTCCACGCAACCGATGGCGCGTTGGGCGTTGCCCGGCAGCGGGGCTTGCCAGGGCCGGGTCAGGGTTTGCCAGTCTTCTTCGCCCAAGGTTTGCGGTGCCTTGCAGTGCGGGCACAAGGTACGCACCAATCGCTGGGCCATGACGCCGAGTACCGTGGCCTTGATCAGGTAATGCGGCACGCCAAGTTCCAGCAAACGGCTGATGGCGCTGGGTGCGTCGTTGGTGTGCAGCGTCGACAGTACCAGGTGCCCGGTGAGCGCGGCCTGGATCGCCATCTCGGCAGTTTCCAGATCGCGAATCTCGCCGATCATGATGATGTCCGGGTCTTGTCGCATCAGCGCGCGTACCCCGGCGGCGAAGGTCAGGTCGATGTTGTGCTGGACCTGCATCTGGTTGAACGCCGGCTCGACCATTTCAATCGGGTCTTCGATGGTGCAGAGGTTGACCTCCGGCGTCGCCAGTTTTTTCAGTGTGGTGTAGAGCGTGGTGGTCTTGCCGGAACCGGTTGGCCCAGTCACCAGAATGATGCCGTTGGGCTGGCGGGTCATGTCCTGCCAGCGCCGCAGGTCGTCGGCGGAAAACCCAAGCTGATCGAAATCCTTGAGCAGCACTTCCGGGTCGAAAATCCGCATGACCATTTTTTCGCCGAAGGCTGTCGGCAAGGTCGATAGGCGCAACTCGACTTCGCCGCCGTCCGGGGTCTTGGTTTTCACCCGACCGTCCTGGGGTTTGCGCTTCTCCGCGACGTTCATCCGCCCTAGGCTTTTCAGGCGACTGACGATGGCCATGGTCACTTGCGGCGGGAATTGGTAGACGTTGTGCAGCACGCCGTCGATGCGAAAACGCACTGTGCCTTGCTCGCGCCGGGGCTCGATGTGGATATCGCTGGCGCGTTGCTGAAAGGCGTACTGGAACAGCCAGTCGACGATGTTGACGATGTGCGCGTCGTTGGCGTCCGGTTCCTGGTCGCTGGCGCCAAGGTTGAGCAACTGCTCGAAGTTGCCCAGGGTGTTGACCTGCTGATCGGCGTTATTGGCGCCGGTAACTGACTTGGCCAGTCGGAAAAATTCCACGCTGAAGCGCTGGATATCCACCGGGTTGGCCACCACACGCTTGATCGGCAGCTTCAGCACATGGGTCAGGTCGGCTTCCCAACCGGTGACGTAGGGCTGGGCGCTGGCGACGGTCACGGCGTCGCGGTCGATGGAGACGGCGAGGATCTTGTGGCGCTGGGCGAAGGCGTAGGACATCAACGGCGTCACGGCCGCGACGTTGATCTTCAATGGGTCGATGCGCAGGTAAGGCTGGCCCGCCTGCTGGGACAGCCACAGGGTCAGGTTTTCCAGGTCGAGGTGTTTGCCGGGGCGGCTGAGGTCGTCCAGCTGCTGGCCGGCGATGAATTCCAGTGGATGCAGCTGACCATGAGCGGCGTGGCGGCGGCGGGCATTGAGCGCCTGCTCGGCCGAATCCTGGCTGATAAAGCCTTGGGCAACCAGCTCGCGCAGCACATCATTGAGATCCAGCCAGCGGTCCTGAATGGAGAATTGAACGGACATGCGGGCTCCTTTTGAACAACAAGTGCGCAAAGGATAGTCGTGGCGCCACTGACCGTTGGGCCACTACCCGACGAAGCCGTATCGAGTTTTTTCAGCCCGCCGCTTGAGCGGCTTCAGCCCAGGCAGCGTCAGCGGTTTGCAGATCGACCGAGCAGACGCTGATCAGGTTACGAAGTTTTTCCGCGATCACCTGGGCGCGATGCCAGCTCAAACCATCGATGACAATCTCGATCGCCAGCAGGTCTTCCTGGCGCTGCACCTGCACCTGTTCCGGCGTCAAAAACTGCAACGCGAACAGATTGAGCGCACGGCACAGCAGCTCCGGTTCGGCTTCGGCCAGCAATTGGTAGCGAACGCAGCAATGGGCGTTGCCAACATGCCAGACATCGGCGCGGGCGGGCGGGGTGTTGACGGCTTCCAGGTACGGCATGGTCGTTCTCCAAAATCACTGGAGAAATTTTTACATTCGGTGCCGGGTATTTCTTATCTATGATGGTCCGTATTGCGGCTTATTCGAATCGATCAATTCGTCAGATCATCAATGTAAGGTTTTCCTATGCAAAGCGAGTTGGACAGCTACGACCGCAAGATCCTGGCGTTGCTGCAAGAGGACGCTTCGCTCTCCAGTGCGCAGATCGCCGAACAGGTGGGGCTTTCACAGTCGCCATGCTGGCGGCGGATTCAGCGGATGAAAGAGGAGGGGATCATTCGCGGCCAGGTGACATTGCTCGACCGCAAGAAAATCGGCCTGAACACGCAGATCTTCGCGCAGGTAAAACTCAACGCCCACGGACGTTCGAACTTCACCGAATTCACCGAAGCGATTCGCGGTTTTCCCGAAGTGCTGGAGTGTTATGTGCTGATGGGGGCGGTGGATTTCATGCTGCGGATCGTCGCGGCGGACATCGAGGCTTATGAGCGCTTCTTTTTCGAGAAGCTGTCGATGGTACCGGGGATTCAGGAGGTGAATTCGATTGTGGCGTTGTCGGAGATCAAGTCGACGACCAGTTTGCCGGTTTGAAGCATTGCGGTGAATTGGCTGGCCTCATCGCTGGCAAGCCAGCTCCCACAGTTTTTTGTGTTGAATCACAATTTGCATTCCAACATCGAACCCTGTGGGAGCTGGCTTGCCAGCGATAGCGGTGTTACATGCGCAGAAGCATTTTCCAGGCACGATTCTGGTAAACAGCAATCGCCTGCTGCTTACGCGCATCGAGCAGTTCATCAGTGATCATCGGCTCGTTGGCCAGTTGCGCCAGTTTGTTCAGTTCGCCATACAGGCGATCCATTTCCGGGATCTCCAGCACGTTGCGCGCATGGTGCAGCCACGCCTGAATGCGTTCGATGCGCGGCAATTGCTCGGCCAGGTCTTCCGGCTGTTGCTGGTAACGCTGCAATTGCAACGAAGTGGCTTCTTCGCCCAGCAGGCGCGGCAACCAGCTGCCCAGTTGCGCAGCGCCCTGGCGATTGCCACGGGTGTTGCGCTCGGCGGTCCAGGTGCGGGCCAGCAACCAGCGCGACGTGTTCAGAGAGAACAGGCCCCAGCGCGGGTCTTCGAGTTCTTCGAGGAATTGCTCCGGCGCGGCTTTGCGCACGTCTTCATCGTCCAGGCCTGCCTGGACCAGCGGGCGCCAGTCTTCCAGCAAGGCGTCGAGGGCGACACGCAAATCGTGGGTCGACTGACGCGGTGCGGCTTGACCGAGGCTGCTGACCAGCGCACGCAGTTCGGCGAGGTTTTCCACCCAGTCCAGCAGCAGGCGCCAGTGACCATTGAAACGATACTGCTCGGCCAGACGCTGGCTGCTGCCGAGCAGATGCCAGCACAGTGCGGCGAAAGCGTCGTCCAGCGGGGTTTCGGCGGTGAGTTGCGGCGCCGGCAGGCTCAGCGAGTAGCTGTTGGCGTCATACAGGCGATAGCCGCGTTCGGCCTTGCTGATGTCGCACGGCATCAGGGCCAGCTTCTCGGCGAGTTCGGCGGCCAGTTCCAGCAACGCGGCGGGCTCGCCTTCGCGCAACTCCAGTTCCAGCTCGCAGATTTCTTCTTTCTGCTTGCCGACCACGACGTGGCCCAGGTCCAGGGCGGCTTCGATGACCACTTTGGTCTTGCCACGACCCCAGGCGATTTCTGCGCGTTCGCGGACGAAATCGGTGGTGAAGATCGGCTTCAGGGTCTTTTTGTCCAGTTCGGCCAGTGCCTCGGGCCAGCATTCGCCGTCGAGTTTTTTCAGGTCGAGCTTGGCCTTGGGCAGGTTCCAGTCGTACTCATTGCGCACGGACAGACCGGCGACACTCTGACCACGGGTCTTGAGGGTCTGGATCACTTCTTCGCCATCCTTGCGCAGGCGCAGGGCGACTTTGGCCTGGGCCAGATCGCGCTCTGGGGTGTCGAAGTACTGGTTCATCAACTCACGGCGTTCCCAGCCACTTTTGTTGCGTTTTTTCAGTAACGGGTGCTCGCGCAGGGCGGCGAGGGTTTCGCGGCTGACGCGGAGTTTGATTTCGGTTTCTTTCTGCATGGCCGGAAAATCCAGGATCGGGAGCGCAGCCGGGGGAATGTGTGGCTGCCAAGGTCGTGCAGTGTACAGGACTCAACCTTGCTCCGCCGCGCGACGGTTTATTCCTGTCGCCGGATGGCTCTATGATGGTCTTCAATTCGGGAGTTGGAGCCAGCGATGCCTTTGCCGTCCATGAAAGATCAGTTCACTGCACTGATCGCTGCACCGTCCGTCAGCTGTACCCAGGCAAGCCTCGATCAATCCAATCGTCCGGTGATCGACCTGCTGGCGGCCTGGCTCGGCGATCTGGGTTTCGCCTGCGACATCCAGCAGGTCAGCCCCGGCAAATTCAACTTGCTGGCCACTTTCGGTTCCGGCCCCGGTGGTCTGGTGCTGGCCGGGCACAGTGACACGGTGCCGTTCGATGGTGCGCTGTGGCAGACCGATCCTTTGAAACTGACCGAAGTCGATGGTCGCTGGGTCGGGTTGGGCAGTTGCGACATGAAGGGTTTTTTTGCCCTGGCCATTGAGGCCGTCAAACCGCTGCTCGACCAACCGTTCAAGCAACCGCTGCTGATCCTTGCCACTTGTGATGAAGAAAGCTCAATGTCCGGCGCCCGCGCACTGGCCGCAGCGGGTCGCCCGCTCGGTCGCGCGGCGGTGATCGGCGAGCCGACCGGGCTCAAGCCGATCCGCATGCACAAAGGCATCATGATGGAGCGCATCGACATCCTCGGGCAGAGCGGCCATTCCTCGGACCCGCGTCTGGGCCATAGCGCGCTCGAAGCCATGCACGACGCCATCGGCGAGCTGCGCGGCCTGCGCCTGTTGTGGCAACGTGAATTCCGCAACATGCAGTTCGGTGTGCCAACGCCGACGATGAATTTCGGCTGCATCCATGGCGGCGACAACCCCAACCGCATCTGCGGCCAGTGTTCGCTGGAGTTTGATCTGCGTCCTTTGCCGGGCATGGACCCCAAAGCCCTGCGTGCCGAGATCCTGGGTAGACTCAAGCCGGTTGCCGAGCGGCATCAAGTCAAGATCGACTACGCGCCGCTTTTCCCCGAAGTACCGCCGTTCGAGCAGGCAGCAGACTCGGAACTGGTGCGCATCGCCGAAAAGCTCACCGGCCATAGCGCCGAAGCGGTGGCGTTCGGCACCGAAGCGCCTTATCTTCAGCAACTTGGCTGCGAGACACTGGTGCTCGGCCCGGGCGATATCGCCTGCGCCCACCAGCCGGGGGAATACCTTGAAATGTCACGTTTGCAGCCTACGGTGCATCTATTACGTCAGTTGATTGAACATTACTGCCTGACGCCGGCCCAAATTGCAGTGCCAACCAATTGAACGCAACCCTTGTAGGAGCTGCCGAAGGCTGCGATCTTTTGATTTTGGATTTTAAGATCAAAAGATCGCAGCCTTCGGCAGCTCCTACAGGGGGCGCGATTAATTTGTCAGTTTCAAAACCCGTATTCATGAGGAGAGCGCGCGTGTCGCCAAGCCTGTTCCGACGATAACCATCAGCCCGCTGTGCGTTTTCAGTTTCGCCCTTTTTTCGGCTGCTATTTATTACAGGCCCAGGTTCATGCCCGAATACGTCAATTGGCTTCGTCACGCTTCGCCTTACATCAACGCCCACCGCGATTGCACCTTTGTCGTCATGCTGCCCGGCGACGGCGTTGAACACCCGAACTTCGGCAATATCGTCCACGACCTGGTGCTGTTGCACAGCCTGGGTGTGCGGCTGGTGCTGGTTCACGGTTCCCGTCCGCAAATCGAAACGCGCCTCGCTGCGCGCGGCCTGACCCCGCATTACCACCACGGCATGCGCATCACCGATGCAGCGACGTTGGAGTGTGTGATCGACGCGGTCGGCCAGTTGCGCATCGCCATTGAAGCGCGCCTGTCGATGGACATGGCGTCCTCGCCGATGCAGGGCTCGCGCCTGCGGGTGGCCAGCGGCAATCTGGTGACGGCGCGGCCGATCGGCGTGCTCGAAGGCGTCGATTACCACCACACCGGCGAAGTGCGCCGGGTCGACCGCAAAGGCATCAATCGTTTGCTGGATGAGCGCTCCATCGTGCTGCTATCGCCATTGGGTTACTCGCCGACCGGTGAAATCTTCAACCTCGCCTGCGAAGACGTCGCCACCCGCGCGGCCATCGACCTGGGCGCGGACAAGCTGCTGCTGTTCGGCGCCGACCTGGGCTTGATCGACGAAAACGGACGGCTGGTGCGTGAGTTGCGCCCGCAACAGGTGCCGGCGCATTTGCAGCGTCTGGGCAGCAACTATCAGGCGGAACTGCTGGATGCCGCCGCCGAAGCGTGCCGTGGCGGCGTGGCGCGCAGCCATATCGTCAGCTATGCCGAGGACGGCGCACTGCTGACCGAACTGTTCACCCGCGACGGTGGCGGTACGTTGGTAGCGCAAGAGCAGTTCGAAGTGGTGCGCGAAGCGGCCATCGAAGACGTTGGTGGATTGTTGGATTTGATCAGCCCGCTGGAAGAGCAGGGCATTCTGGTGCGGCGTTCCCGCGAAGTGCTGGAGCGAGAAATCGAGCAGTTCAGCGTGGTCGAGCGCGAAGGCATGATCATCGCCTGCGCGGCGCTGTATCAGATTGCCGATTCGGATGCCGGGGAGCTGGCGTGCCTGGCGGTGAACCCGGAGTATCGCCACGGCGGTCGTGGCGATGAGTTGCTGGAGCGTATCGAAACCCGTGCCCGGGCGCAGGGCCTGAAGACCTTGTTCGTCCTCACCACCCGCACGGCGCATTGGTTCCGTGAGCGTGGCTTCGTGCCGAGTAGTGTTGATCGCCTGCCGTCGGCGCGGGCGTCGCTGTACAACTATCAGCGTAATTCGAAGATCTTCGAAAAAGCCTTGTAGCTTGATCGTTCCCACGCTCTGCGTGGGAACGCCTCTACGGACGCTCCGCGTTCGGCTATTGTTGGGACGCGGAGCGTCCCGGGCTGCATTCCCACGCAGAGCGTGGGAACGATCATGACCGGAGCAGCGGGTTATTCCTGCACAAACTTCGCGCTGACATACGGCGAGTAATCCGGCAGCACCGTCTCAACCTTCCCCTGTTCCTTCAAGAACTTCGCCGTCTCGCCAATCGCCTTGGCCGTGCCGCCATCCAGCAGTGCGCTGGTCAGTTGCGCCTTGGCATCCGGGAACGCGGAACCAGCCAGCAATTCCGGCACATCGGCAGCGTTGGCACCGGTCAATTTGGCGATTTTCTGTACAGGTACCGAATCGGCGGTCCAGGTGTCTTTGTGCGCTGCATAGTCGGCGAACGAGTCCAGGGTGACCTTGGCGAATTTGGCGATTACCTCCGGATGCTTCTCGGCGTAGTCCTTGCGCGCCACCCAGACTTCGAAGGTCGGCGCGCCCCATTGGCCGACCTGCGCGGCATCGGTCAAGGTCTTGCCAGTCTTGCGAATTTCCCCCAGCGCGGGCGACCAGACGAACGCGCCATCAATGTCCCCGCGTTTCCACGCGGCGGCGATTTCCGCCGGTTGCAGGTTCACCACGTTGACTTTCGACGCGTCCAGGCCCCAATGCTTCAGCGCACCCAGCAAACTGTAATGAGAAGTTGATACAAACGGCGTGGCGATGGTCTTGCCGATCAGATCTTGCGGTTTTTCGATGCCGCTGCCATTGCGCACCACCAGCGCTTCGGCCGCGTTGATCTGGGCAGAGACGATGAACGCGACAATCGGCAAATTACGCGAAGCCGCTGCGGCCAAAGGGCTGGAGCCGAGGTTGCCGATCTGCACATCGCCGGACGCAATGGCAGTGACCACTTCCGGGCCGCTGTTGAAGCGTCGCCAGTCGATTTTCTCGCCGATGGTTTTTTCGTACAGGCCATCCGCCTGGGGGACTTTGCTGGGGTCGATACCGGTCTGGTAGCCAACCGTGAGGCTCGTCGCGTGGGCCGATAGAGAATAAATCAGCGACACACAAACTGTAACAATTGATCTGGATAGTGCGCGTTTGGTCGACATGGAGTGGCCTTTTGAGATGGATATGTTTCCGAATTGCTTCAGAAACTAATCGATCTAAAAAAAGGCTAACAAATACTCTTTAGGAATTAGCTTATGAGTCGGCAGCTCTGAGCCGGACCGGTGAGTGAAATTCCTAAACGGTATGAGAAAAGAATGAATCAATTCTTTTCAGGTTTATGACAAGCGCGTGAACCTGCAAGGACCAAAAAACTGGGGATTAGACTATGGTCGTAGACACACATAGTTACGATTGACTTGTGAGTCACCGTCCGGCGCTAATCGCGCATCTTAGGATTCCAGGCACTTGACCCGGAACCAGGACTACAAGAATTAGAGACTAGAGGAGCTTCACCATGAACAAGTCCACCTTGGCTCTGGCCGTGGCCGTAGGGGTGTTGGCGCAGCAGGCAGGCGCCGCCGGTTTCATCGAAGACAGCAAGGCATCCGTTAGTTCGCGTACCTATTATTTCGACGCCGATAACCGTGAAGGCGCCAAGATCCCTGGCAACCGCCAGCGTGAGACCGCTGAGGGTCTGAAGTTCGATTACCAGTCGGGCTTCACCCAGGGTGTCGTAGGTTTCGGTATCGACGCCCAAGCGTTGGTCGGTATCCATCTCGACGGCGGCAAGGGCCATCACCCCACTCCCAACACATTCAGCCCGAGCGATACCGATGGCTCGGCGACCGATGAGTGGAGTCGTCTGGCTGGCAACGTCAAGGCGCGCTTCTCGAAGACAGAGGCCCACGTGGGCGGTGCTCTGATGCCGAACATGCCGATTTTGATTGCGAACGACAGCCGTGTGCTGCCGCAAACCTTTGAAGGTGGCACCATCACCTCGAAGGAAATCGACAACGTGACCTTCAACGTAGGTCAGTTGGAGCACGCAACTGGTCGCGCCTCCAGCAACAGCACTGGCCTGGCCGTGGCTGGCGGTACTCAGGACAGCAACCAGTTCCGCTACGCCGGTGCTGACTGGAAGGTCACCAAAGACCTGTTGCTGCAGTACTACTACGCGAACCTGGAAGACTACTACAAGCAGAACTTCCTGGGTCTGGTGCACGTTTACCCGATCGCGCCGAACCAGTCGTTCAAGACTGATCTTCGTTATTTCGACAGCAGTTCTGATGGCAAAAACGGCACCGCTGGCTATCAGTTCAACAACAACGGCGGTTACGCCAAGACTCCGGGCGAGGTCGATAACAAGACTTGGAGCGCCACGTTTACCTACACCCTGGGCGGCAACGCGTTCCTGCTCGGTCACCAGCGTGTCAACGATGACGGCGGCTTTGTTTTCCTTAACCAAGCCAACGTCGTCGATGGCAACGGTCGCAACGAAGGTGCCGGCGGCGCCAGCTTTTACTCCTTCACCGACGCCACTGTTGGCAGCTTCATCCGTGCCGGTGAAAACACCTCGTACGGTCAGTACTCCTATGACTTCGCCTCGTTGGGCGTACCAGGCTTGAAAGCTTCGGTGGCTTACCTGTATGGCCAGGACATCAAGGCTACCAACGGTACAGGAGATGACCTGAATGAGCGCGAAGTTGACACTCGCGTAGACTACGTAATTCAAACAGGCGTACTTAAAGGGTTCGGCACGACGCTGCGTCACGGTGCCTATCGTGGCAATACCAACGCGGACCAAGACCAGACCCGTCTGATCTTCAACTACACCTACAGCTTCATGTAATAGCGTTCTGCGAAAAGAGCCTCGCCGGATGGCGGGGCTTTTTTTGGACCGGTTTTCAATATTCCATAATGATAGTAGATACGTATTTTTTATTCTTTTTAGCTTTTTCCTCCAGCGATTACAGTAAGACCGTCCGACACGCACCGTAAGCCGCGGACCCCGCTTCAAATCCCTCGAAGATCAAAAAAGTTCAGGAATCGGCTTTCACGCCGATACCCCGAATCTGTGCTGTCGAGGCTTATTTCCCAATGCGATTAAAACAGTCTTGATGATTCTTTTTAGGATTATGAAGAGGTATTCTGCGCGCCCGAAAAATGACCGCTTCAGACGGTCCGGCGCGAATGGCGCGTCTGTGGATCCAGGGCATTCGACCCAGGACCAGCAGCACAAGAATTAGAAAACGATAGGAGCGAAACAAATGAACAAGTCCACCTTGGCCCTGGCTGTGGCCGTAGGGGTTTTGGCGCAGCAAGCAAGCGCCGCCGGTTTCATCGAAGACAGCAAGGCTACTCTGGGGCTGCGCAACTTCTACATCAACCAGGACTTCCGTGATGGCACCGGCAACGTCCCGAACAAAAACGAAGAATGGGGCCAAGGCTTCGATCTGCGTTTTATCTCCGGTTACACCCAAGGCACTGTCGGCTTCGGTATCGATGCGATCGGCCTGTTGGGCGTGAAGCTGGATTCGGGCGGTGGTACCAACGGTGCAGCGAACACCGCTGCTTACGGCGGTACTGTTTTCCCAAGCAAATCCAATGGCGAAGCAGTTGATAACTTCTCCAGCCTGGGCCTGACCGCCAAGGCCAAGATTTCCCAGACTGAGCTGAAGCTGGGTACCTTGCAGCCGAAACTGCCGGTCATCGTGACCAACGACGGTCGCCTGCTGCCGCAAACCTGGGAAGGCGGTCAGATCACTTCCGGCGAGATCAAGGACCTGACTCTGACGGGTGGCCAGATCGAGCACGTCAAGGGCCGCAACTCCAGCAACAATGAACAGATGTCTATCAACGGTGCTTCCCCACGCACCATCAATAGCAACAAGTTCATCTACGCCGGTGGTGACTACAAACTCACCAAGGACCTGACTGCGCAGTACTACTACGGCAACCTGGAAGACTTCTACAAACAGCACTTCCTGGGTCTGGTTCATAACTGGGCAATCGGCCCGGGCGTACTGAAGTCCGACCTGCGTTACTTCAACAGCTCCGACGACGGCGCCAACGGTCACGATCCGCTGTACTACAGCACCGGCAACTACAACGCGCCTAACGGTAAAGGCAAAGTCGACAACAACCTGTACAGCGGCCTGTTCCTGTACACCGTGGCCGGTCACACCTTCGGTGGCGGTTATCAGGTCAGCAACGGCAGCAGCGACTTCCCTTGGCTGAACCAGGGCGACGGTTCGTCGAACTACACCATCACCGACGCGCAAATCCAGAAGTTCGGCCGTGCCGGCGAGCGTACCTGGCAAGCACGCTACTCCTATGACTTCGCCAAGGTCGGCGTACCTGGCCTGACGGCGGGTCTGGTTTACCTGCACGGCGACAACATCGATACCGTTAACGCCAAGGGTGGCGAGGCGGCCAATGGTGCTTCCGAGTGGGAGCGCGATCTGAGCGTGGCTTACGTCGTTCAGGAAGGTCCGCTGAAAAACCTGGGCCTGGCGTGGAAAAACGCGACCTGGCGCACCGACCTGCCGAACACGCGTTCGCAGGACGAAAACCGCCTGATCGTCAGCTACTCGATCCCGCTGTTGTAATAGCGCTCGCGTAACCGAGACAAAAAAAGCCCCGCCCGGTATTGCACCGGGCGGGGCTTTTACATTTTCAAGACGGGTTCACCCCCGTAATCCCGCCTTGAACTTCCCTCTTTGCAGCAACTCAAGGCCTTCTCGAACCTTGGGGGCGATGTTCGGCCGGTTGTGCGGGGTACGTCCAGTGAATAGATATTTAATATTTCTTTATGATCTAAATAAATCGATATTTATTCTTTTTAATAGATAAAAAACACAGGCACAGTGGGCTCAACCAGAACTCAAAAGGAGCAGCACACCATGGGTATCAGACTCGGCGATATCGCCCCCGATTTCGAACAGGATTCCAGCGCCGGTACCATCCGTTTCCACCAGTGGCTGGGCGATAGCTGGGGTGTGCTGTTTTCCCACCCGGCGGACTTCACGCCGGTGTGCACCACCGAGTTGGGCTTCACCGCCAAGTTGAAAGATGAATTCGCCAAGCGTGGGGTCAAGGCCATCGCGCTGTCCGTCGACCCAGTGGATTCGCACCACAAATGGATCGAAGACATCAACGAAACCCAGAACACCGTCGTCAACTTCCCGATCCTCGACGACGCCGACCGCAAGGTCTCGGACCTCTACGACCTGATCCACCCCAATGCCAACGACACCCTGACGGTGCGTTCGCTGTTCGTGATCGACCCGAACAAAAAGGTCCGGTTGACCATCACCTATCCAGCCAGCACCGGCCGTAACTTCAATGAAATCCTGCGGGTGATCGATTCGCTGCAACTCACCGACAACTACAAGGTGGCTACCCCGGCCAACTGGCAGGACGGTGATGAGGTGGTGATCGTGCCGTCACTCAAGGATGAAGACGAAATCAAACAGCGCTTTCCCAAGGGCTATCGTGCGGTTAAACCGTACCTGCGCCTGACGCCGCAGCCGAATCGTTGAAGAGTGATCGTTCCCACGCTCTGCGTGGGAACGCCGCCCGTGACGCTCTGCGTCACTGAGGACGCGGAGCGTCCATGGATGCATTCCCACGCAGAGCGTGGGAACGATCAGCAAAAAGCAGGGGATTTCAGGCCGTTTCGACGGCCTGTTTTTTTGCCTGAAAGAATTGAATTTGTATATCTCTTAAACGAATAACCAAATGAATAAATATGATTTATGGATATATAAATCACCTGTTAAGGTCACTCCATCGAAGCGAGATCGCAAATCGCGAATCGCCAACACCGTTCAAGGAATCGTCTGAATGCTGGTCGTCTCACTCGGTGGCAGTCCCAGCCAACGCTCCCGTTCCGGGGTGTTGCTGGAGCGCTCCCAGCGTTGGTTGCAAGGGCAGGGTGTGGAAGTGGTGAGTTACCAGGTGCGGGACTTCCCGGCCGAAGACTTGCTGCATGCACGCTTCGACAGCCCCAAAGTGATCGACCTGTTGCAACAGATTGAAAACGCCGATGGCTTGCTGATTGCCACGCCGGTCTACAAAGCTTCGTTCTCCGGTGCGTTGAAAACCGTGCTGGATTTGCTGCCCGAGCGCGCCCTGAGCCACAAAGTGGTTCTGCCGATGGCGACCGGGGGCAGCATCGCTCACATGCTGGCGGTGGATTACGCGCTCAAGCCAGTGCTGTCGGCGTTGAAAGCCCAGGAACTGTTGCAGGGGATTTTCGCCGTCGACAGCCAGATCGCTTATGGCGAAGGCAGTGCGCAAGCGCAGTTGGCGCCAGAGCTGGAGCAAAGATTGAATGAGTCGCTGGAGTTGTTTTTCAGCGCCATGGCGCGACGGCCGAAGCCGCTCGATCCGAACCTGTTGAATGATCGTTTGTTGACTGCTCGCTGGAGCATTTAAGCCTTACCCAAATTTTATGTAACTGGCCTTACTCGCCCGCTAACGGGCAAGCAGGTGCAGCCAAAAACCCTACTGCAAAAAGGAGAGCGCCATGCGCCCTGTCATTTTGCGTCGTGGTCTGGTCGCTCTGTTTGCTGCGGCTGTCACCTTCGGCGCCATTACTCAAGCTCAGGCCGAGACTTTACGAATCGGCTATCAGAAATACGGCACCCTGGTGCTGCTCAAAGCCAAAGGCACCCTGGAAAAACGCCTCGCCGCCCAAGGCGTGGACGTGCAATGGACTGAATTCCCCGGTGGCCCGCAACTGCTCGAAGGCCTGAACGTCGGCTCCATCGACTTCGGCGTCACCGGCGAAACGCCTCCGGTGTTTGCCCAGGCAGCGGGTGCCGATCTGCTCTACGTCGCCTATGAACCGCCAGCGCCGCACAGTGAGGCGATCCTGGTGCCGAAGGACTCGGCGATCAAATCGGTGGCCGAGCTCAAGGGCAAGAAAGTCGTGCTCAACAAGGGCTCCAACGTGCACTACCTGCTGGTGCGTGCGCTGGAAGACTCCGGCCTCAAATACACCGACATCCAGACCGTATTCCTGCCGCCGGCCGACGCCCGCGCCGCGTTCGAGCGTGGCAGTGTCGACGCCTGGGTCATCTGGGACCCGTACCAGGCGGCCGCCGAACAGCAACTGCAAGCGCGCACCCTGCGCGATGGGAAAGGCATCGTCGACAACCATCAGTTCTATCTCGCGACCAAGCCTTATGCGCAGAAAAATCCCGAGGTGATCAAGACCCTCGTGGATGAAGTGCGCGCGGTCGGTGAATGGTCCAAGGCCAACCCGGAAGACGTGACCAAACAGGTCTCGCCACTGCTCGGCCTGCCGGCGGACATCACCCTGACTTCGGTGAAACGCCAAGGCTACGGTGCGCTGTTCCTCACCCCGGAAGTGGTCGCCGCGCAGCAGAAAATCGCTGACAGCTTCTACCAGCTCAAGCTGATTCCAAAGCCGTTGAGCATCAAAGACGTGATCTGGACGCCACCGGCGGCCGTTGCCAAAGCTCAATAACCAAAGCCCAGCAAATCGATTCCCCAAGGAGACCACTCCATGAGCCTCAATATCTTCTGGTTCCTGCCTACCCACGGCGACGGCCATTACCTTGGCACCGCCGAAGGCGCTCGCGCCGTCGACCACGGTTACCTGCAACAAGTCGCGCAGGCGGCGGATCGACTGGGTTTCGGCGGCGTGCTGATTCCCACCGGCCGTTCCTGCGAAGACTCGTGGCTGGTGGCGGCGTCGCTGATCCCGGTGACCCAGCGTTTGAAATTTCTGGTCGCCCTGCGCCCCGGGATCATTTCCCCGACGGTAGCGGCGCGTCAGGCCGCGACACTTGATCGCTTGTCCGGCGGTCGTGCGCTGTTCAACCTGGTCACGGGCGGTGATCCGGAAGAATTGGCCGGCGACGGTCTGTTCCTGACTCACGAAGAGCGCTATCAGGCTTCGGTGGAATTCACCCGCATCTGGCGCCGCGTGCTGGAAGGCGAAACCGTTGATTACGACGGCCAGCACATCAGCGTGAAGGGCGCCAAGCTGCTCTATCCGCCGATCCAGCAACCACGTCCGCCGTTGTATTTCGGCGGCTCGTCGGAAGCGGCGCAGGATCTTGCGGCAGAGCAGGTGGAAATGGTCCTGACCTGGGGCGAGCCACCGGCCGCCGTGGCCGAGAAGATTGCACAGGTGCGTGCGAAAGCCGCCAAGTTCGGTCGTACCGTGCGCTTCGGCATTCGCCTGCATGTGATCGTTCGTGAAACCAATGCCGAGGCCTGGCAAGCGGCGGACCGACTGATCTCGCACCTGGACGACGAAACCATCGCCCGTGCCCAGGCGTCCTTGGCGCGCTTCGATTCCGTGGGCCAGCAACGCATGGCGGCACTGCACGGCGGCAGCCGCGACAACCTGGAAGTCAGCCCGAACCTTTGGGCCGGTGTCGGCCTGGTGCGTGGCGGTGCCGGTACGGCGCTGGTGGGTGATGGTCCGACCGTAGCAGCACGCGTGAAGGAGTACGCGGACCTGGGCATCGACACCTTCATCTTCTCCGGTTATCCACACCTTGAAGAGTCGTATCGCGTTGCCGAGTTGCTGTTCCCGCACCTCGATATCGAACGTCCCGAGTTGCCGAAAAGCGCCGGTTACGTCAGCCCGTTCGGCGAGATGGTCGCCAACGACATTCTTCCCAAAGCCGCGTCGCAGAGCTGAGGCGCGCCATGAAGAAAATCATCCACAGTCTCGCGCCCTGGGCGTTGCCGGTGTTGCTGCTGGCGGTGTGGCAGTTGTCGGTGTCGGCGGGCTGGTTGTCGACGCGGATTCTGCCGGCACCGATCGCCGTGATCGAAGCCGGCGTGAGTCTGGTGCGCAGTGGCGAAATCTGGACGCACCTGGCAATCAGCGGCTGGCGCGCGGCGCTGGGCTTCGCCATCGGCGGCGGCATTGGCCTGACCCTGGGCTTCATCACCGGCCTGTCGAAATGGGGCGAGCGCCTGCTCGACAGCTCGGTGCAAATGATCCGTAACGTGCCGCACCTGGCGCTGATTCCGCTGGTGATCCTGTGGTTCGGCATCGACGAGTCGGCAAAGATTTTCCTGGTGGCGTTGGGCACCTTGTTCCCGATCTACCTCAACACCTATCACGGCATCCGCAACGTCGATCCGGCGTTGGTGGAAATGTCACGCAGCTACGGCTTGTCCGGTTTCAGCCTGTTCCGCCAGGTGATCCTGCCGGGTGCGTTGCCTTCGATTCTGGTCGGTGTGCGTTTCGCGTTGGGGTTCATGTGGTTGACGCTGATCGTCGCGGAAACCATTTCCGCCAGCTCCGGCATTGGCTACCTGGCGATGAATGCCCGGGAATTCTTGCAGACCGACGTGGTGGTGCTGGCGATCCTGATGTACGCGGTGCTCGGCAAGCTGGCCGACCTCGCGGCCCGTGGACTTGAACGCGTGTGGCTGCGCTGGCATCCGGCCTATCAGGTTGTAAAAGGAGGTGCCGCATGACTGCTCAACAACCTCCACGCCTGCTGCGCGGGATTCCGCTGGCCGTGCGCAAACTGCAAAAAACCTTCGGTTCGCGGCAGGTGCTGCGCGAGATCGATCTGCATATTCCGGCGGGGCAATTCGTCGCCGTGGTCGGTCGCAGCGGCTGTGGCAAAAGTACTTTGCTGCGCTTGCTGGCCGGGCTTGATCAGCCTACGGGCGGTGAGCTGCTGGCCGGTTCTGCACCGTTGAGCGAAGCGCGGGAAGACACCCGGCTGATGTTCCAGGAAGCACGTCTGCTGCCGTGGAAAAAGATCATCGACAACGTCGGCCTCGGGCTCAAGGGCAACTGGCGTCCCAAGGCTTTGGAAGCGCTGGAAGCGGTCGGTCTGGCGGATCGCGCCAACGAGTGGCCGGCGGCGTTGTCCGGTGGGCAGAAGCAACGTGTGGCACTGGCCCGCGCGCTGATTCATCAACCGCGTCTGCTATTGCTCGACGAGCCTTTGGGCGCGCTGGATGCACTGACCAGAATCGAGATGCAGCAACTGATCGAACGGCTCTGGCAACAGCATGGTTTTACCGTGTTGCTGGTGACCCACGACGTCAGTGAAGCCGTGGCAATCGCCGATCGGGTGATCCTCATCGAAGACGGCGAAGTCGGCCTCGACCTGCACGTGGAACTGCCGCGCCCTCGGGTTCGTGGCTCCCATCGGCTGGCGGCGCTGGAAACCGAAGTCCTCAATCGCGTGCTGGCGCTGCCCGGCCAACCGCCGGAACCGGAACCTGTTTCACCCTTGCCTACGCAATTGCGCTGGGCTCAATAACTCAAGTCTTACCCAACGACAGGAATCAACATCATGACTATCAAGGCCATCAACGTTCGCAACCAGTTCAAAGGCTCCATCAAGGAAATCGTCCTCGGCGACGTGCTGTCGGAAATCGACGTGCAGACCGCGTCCGGCATTGTCACTTCGGTGATCACCACACGCTCGGTGAAAGAGCTGGAACTGGCGGTCGGCAGTGAAGTGATCGCGTTTGTGAAATCCACCGAGGTGTCGATCGCCAAGTTGTAAGCCACATGCGTAAACAACAACCCCGAAGGGTTTGAGCCCTTCGGGGTTTTTCATGTGTGTTTGTCTTGAGCTGAGCGGTGCGGCCATCGCGAGCAAGCTCGCTCCCACAGGATTATTTGTCGTTCACAGAATCTGAATTCACTGAAGATCCTTGTGGGAGCGAGCTTGCTCGCGATGAGGTCAGTGAGCGCACTAGAGGTTCCGCTTGGGCAGATACGGTGGCAAATACAACCCCACATAAGCATCAAACACCCGCATCCCTTCCTCGGCCATGCGCGGCGTAATCTGCCCGTGCTGCTGCACCGAGCGCGCATACACCCGGTCGCCCAGTTCCATGGCCAGGGCGAACACATCGACATCACTCGGTAATGTCGGCAACTCGAAGTGATGATCGAACAGCTTGTGCATCAGGTCGCCCAGTTCGATGTCGTGCTGGCGGTCGGCCTGGGTGACTTCGGTCAGGCCGTGCTGGGCCAGGATCAGCTGGCGCGCGGCGGCATCCTCACCGTAGATGTCGAGCATGCGTTGCTCCACCAGCCGCGACAGGTCACGCCAACCGCTCAATGCATCGTGGTCGATGGGCGCTTGCAGGCAGGCGCGGAAGGCGGCGTGGACGTCGGCGGTCAGCGCTTCAAGCAGCGCCGGGACACTGGCGAAAAAATGGTAGACGGAGGAGGGCGGAATCTCCGCACGCTCGGCAACGCTGTAGATCGACAGGCTGGCCACGCCCTCGGCGGCCAGCAATGTGCGCGCGGCATCGAGGATCGAATCGATTCGCGCCTGGCTGCGTGCGCGGGGTTTGCGGGGAGTGGCTACGCGTGTCATTGAAGTCTCCTGCGGGGCAGCGGGCATTGTACGAGCAGGGTTGTGTGTTGTCTCGTCGGCCGCCATCGCTGGCAAGCCAGCTCCCACAAGGATCTGTTGTGGACGCGATATCCGCGTGCGCTACAAGACACTGTGGGAGCTGGCTTGCCAGCGATCCTCCGAAGGCGGCCATAAAAAAACGCCACAGGCTTCAACAGCCGGCGGCGTTTTTTCTACTGCAACCGATTAAACAGTATGCAGATACCAGTTGTACTCAAGGTCGGAGATGGAGTGTTCGAACTCCTCCAGCTCGCTCTCTTTGCACGCGACGAAGATATCGATGTATTTCGGATCGATGTACTTGGCCATGACTTCGCTGTCGT
>RCUS01000599.1_pt1 | contig 22882 bp, 18 predicted proteins | sample 2166221 | NCBI WGS metagenome assembly RCUS01 (sample SAMN09932758, study PRJNA488358) | compost metagenome | isolation source: compost soil in cyclohexanecarboxylic | place: Germany: Experimental Botanical Garden | reverse complement strand
GCGATGGCGCGCGTGACTTGCTCGATGCTCAGCTTGTCCTGGCCAAACACTTGCCTGAATTCCTGGCGGTAGGCGGGAATCGACGCCAGCACATCGATGGCCAGCTCGTGCGTAAAAGCCATCTCGCCGGGATTGGCGATGGGACCGCCCGCCTGCTCCTGCAAATCCTTGGCACGGCCATCCCAGAATTGCGCCACGTTCATGCCGGCATTGAGCACCGTGGGCGAATTGATGGGCCCGCGCTGCCAGTTGTGGCCGATCGAGGTCTTGATGTTATCCGTGCCGCCCATGCTCAGGTTATGGCAGCTATTGCAGGAAATAAAGCCCGAGCGCGACAGGCGCGGATCGAAAAACAATTTCTTGCCCAGTTCCACCATCGCCGGATGGGCGACCTTGGCGGCGGCGATGGGCTGGATCGGCTCCCGGTCGGCGGCATGCACGATGGCGCCAAAGGCCAGGCTGGTGATGAAGAGCAAGGGTGAGAGGGTACGGCGCATGGTCTACTCCTGAAAACATTCCCGAATCGGCGGCGCGCACCGGCGCGGGAATGCGGCGCGCCGGTCCGGTTGCCACCCGTACATCACTGATTGGATGTTGATTTATATTAACTTTGACTGCTTGACAATATAAATGACCAGGATCAAGGTTCTCGCCGAGTGCGAATCGCGCTTGCCATTTACGCAAGCGTGGCACATGATGAAGGCATGCACACACCAAATTACCCCGCCCTGCTGCGCGCCGCCTGCGCCACCTTCCTCTTGCTGGCCGGCAGCGCCTGCGGCAGCGCGCCCAAGCAGGATGCGCCCCCGGCGCCGGGCAATGCGGGCTTGCTGGCGCAGATCGAGGCGGAAGTGGGCGCCGCCGCCTGCGACTCCACCCAGCAGTGCCAAACCATCGCCATCGGCGCCAAGGCGTGCGGCGGCCCGGAGCGCTATCTGGCCTGGTCCAGCAAGGACATTGACGGCAAGAAACTCAAGGCCCTGGCCCAGGCGCATGCCGAAGCGAGCCGCAAACAGCAGCAGTCAGACGGCATGATGTCCACCTGCGCCATCGTCACGGACCCGGGCGCCAGCTGCGAGGCGGGACGCTGCGTGCTGCAAAAGAGCGGCCTGGGCGGCAACGCCGCCATGTAAAAAAGCCGCTGGTTCAGCGGCTTGAGTGGTCGTGGAAAAAATCAGGGCTGCAACTGCAAGGTCTTGACGATCTTGCTTTCCACCTTCTCTCCCGCGCCCGAGGTGGCGCTCTTGCTCTCCTTGCGCAGCAACAGCAAGTGATCGCCACTCACGCCATACTGGCGCGTCTCGTCCATTTTTTGCGTAAAGCTGACCACCACAAAGGCCCGCCCGCTGACGTCGAAATGGAAACGGCTGGCCAGCGGCGTGCCGTCCGCAGCGATCCACACCTCGATGCCGCCGTCGAACTTTTTCACATACTTGCGATCTTTCTCGGGAACCTTGTCGAGCGACAAGGTAAAGCTGAGCAAACGCACCGGCTTGCCCTTGTAGCTATCCATCTTTTCACCGCCGAACACGGCTTCCTCGATCTCGCGCGACAGAGCATCCGCCGCCGACACCATGGAACGCAGCTCCGTCGCCTTCATTTCCCCCAGCGCAAAGCCGGTCGGCGTCTTGACCTTCGGGTCTTTCACCTTGGCGCGCTGCTCGGCTTCCACCTTCGCCAGCAAATCCTTGCCATAGAGCACCTGCAAGCCCGCCGGTCCGCCTTCGACGGCCACCGTGGCCGTGCCGCTATCTTCTTCCGCCTCCTTGCCCTCGCCTTCGCGGCGCCAGGTTTTCGATTCAACCTGCCCCTTGATCGGCGTTTGCCCCTGCAGCCGCGCCAGCGCCGCATTCAAATCGGCCAGGCCATCGGCCCGCGCCGCCCCGCACACCACGCTGAACAAGCCGCCCAGCACCAGCCATTGCACGCCATTCCGTCGCCGCATCGTCGCATCCTCATGTCACTCGCGATGCCAAAACACCATGTTTTGGCCATCTGTTGCATTTGAACACAGCTAGCTCTGGTCAGGTGGAAAGTCTTTCTGCTATAATTCGCCGCCTTGGCCTGGTAGCTCAGTCGGTAGAGCAGAGGATTGAAAATCCTTGTGTCGGTGGTTCGATTCCGCCCCGGGCCACCAAGAATTAAGAAAAAACGCCACCTTCGGGTGGCGTTTTTTTTATCCAGCAGCGCCATCCACTCTCTGGAAAAATCGTGCGGCGACTTTTTTCTGCCACCGCTGAAACCATTATGCGAGAATTCCCTTCCCCCATGGATAGTGCGCATGATGACCAAACTCGCTGCAGTCACAATTGGAATGACACTCATGCTGGCCGCCTGCAAGCCGGCAGCCACGGCACCTGCGCATGACATTCCTGCGGCCATGCGCGAGACCGCGACCGCCGTGCTGCAGTCACCATTGCTGCACGCGACCTCGATTGCTGTCGTTTATCGCGGCAAGGAATTCATTCTGCATCAAGGCGAACTGGAGACCGGCAAAGCCAATCCGCCGAACGATGCAACGCTGTATGAAATAGGCTCAGTCAGCAAAACTTTTGCTGGCCTGCTCCTGGCGGACGCCGTGCTTGACGGGAAGGCGGCGCTCGACGACCCCATACAACAGTACCTGCCGGCCGCCTACCCGAACCTGCAGTGGCAGGGGCAGCCTATTCGCTTGCGCCATCTGATCACGCACACCAGCAATATGCCGGGCATGCTGCCATTGCAGGTGAACACCATATTGCAGGATTTCACCGCACACGCCACGCCGGCAAAGCTCAATGCCGCCTACGCCAGCTACGGGCAACAGCAATTCTGGCAGGACTTGCACAAGGTCAGCATCAACGGTCCGCTAGGCAAGGACTACGCGTATTCAAGCGCCGGTACCGAACTGATTGCGCACACGCTGGAAAAAATCCATGGCATGCCGTATGAAGTCCTGCTTACGCAATTCATCGCGCGCGAAGCCGGCATGCAAGATACCAGGCTGAGAATCACAGCCGAGGATAGCGGCCGCCTGGCGCCCGGCTACCACAGCGACAATCCCGTCATGACGACGCCGATGCCACAACTGCCCTGGGGGGCGGCCGGCAACCTGAAGTCGAGCATGCCGGATATGGCGAAGTATCTGCGCCTGCAATTGGGCGCCCATCCCGCAGTGGTTGAATCGCACAAGCCGCTGGTCCGCTTTCAGGACGATTTCAGCATCGGCTACTTCTGGAACATCGGCAACAATCGCCAGCTGGGCACGCATTATGTACACCATGGCGGCGTGCCACGTGCGCAAAGCTACGCCTACCTCGTTCCCAAATACCAGCTTGGCGTCTTCATCATCACCAACCAGAGCGGCGACGCCACCGCCGGCGCCATGGAAAGCGCGCTGGCGCATATTTTCAACAGCGTGGCATCCATGGAAAGCGCGAAATAGGCCGGGCCTGGCCTTGAAAATCCTTGTGCCTCTGGCACGATGCTGCCGCAGGCCAGCAGGAATCCGGAAAACATGACAAGAAAGGCAACTTGAGAGTTGGCTTTCCTGTTTGCGGCGGCACAAGGTGAATGGCCGGGCTTCCCCCTATGCGCAGTACCGCACAGTAACATCCGCCACATCGGTCTACCCTGTCCTCATTACACAGGGAGATATCGCATGCTCAAGATTGCTCTGCTGGTGGCCCTGCTGGGCCTGCTTATATTGTTCGCGGTCGGCCCCGTGCGCCGCGCCCTCATCACGCCGCGCCTGCTGGCCCTGTTCAAGCGCATCTTGCCAAGCATGTCCGACACGGAGCGCGATGCGCTCGAGGCAGGCACCACGTGGTGGGATGCGGAACTGTTTTCCGGCAAGCCCGACTGGGCCAAGCTGCTGGCGTATGCGCCGCCGACCTTGAGCGCCGAGGAGCGCCATTTTCTCGATCACGACGTCGAACGCCTGTGCGAACTGGTCAACGACTGGGATACGCAGCAGTTGCTGGACTTGCCGCCGCCAGCCTGGGCCTACATGAAAAGCCAGGGCTTCCTGGGCATGATCATTCCCAAACAATATGGCGGCAAGCAATTTTCCGCTTACATGCATTCGCAAGTGGTGATGAAGCTGTCGACGCGCTGCTCGGCGCTGGCCGTCAGCGTAATGGTGCCCAATTCGCTGGGGCCAGCCGAACTGCTGCTGCATTACGGCACCGAAGCGCAAAAAGACTACTATCTGCCGCGACTGGCGGCCGGCGCCGAGATTCCCTGCTTTGCGCTGACCAGCCCGTATGCGGGTTCCGATGCGGCCGCCATTCCCGACCTGGGCGTGGTGTGCATGGGCATGCATGAAGGCAAATCGACCCTGGGTTTCCGCATCACCTGGAACAAGCGCTACATCACGCTGGCGCCTGTTGCGACCCTGCTGGGCCTGGCATTCCAGACCAGCGACCCCGAGCATCTTCTGTCGGATGACGACACGCCCGGCATCACCTGCGCCCTGATCCCCGCCAGCCACGATGGCGTGGTGATCGGGCGCCGCCACCATCCGCTGAACGCCGTGTTCCAGAACGGCCCCACTTCCGGCAAGGATGTATTCATCCCCATGGAATGGGTCATCGGCGGCCAGGCGCAAGTCGGCAAAGGCTGGCGCATGCTGATGGAATGCCTGGCGGCCGGACGCGCCATTTCGCTGCCCTCGTCCAGCGTGGGCATGGGCAAGATGGCCGTGCGCGGCACCAGTGCGTATGCGGCCGTGCGGCGCCAGTTCAACATGCCGATTGGCAAGTTCGAGGGCGTGCAGGAAGCGCTGGCGCGCATGGGCGCCAACCTGTACCTGATGGATGCGGCGCGCACCTTGTCGGCGGTGGGCGTGGACCTGGGCGAAAAGCCGGCCGTCATTTCCGCCATCGTCAAATACCACGTCACGGAGCGGGGCCGCGCGCTCGTCAACGACGGCATGGATATTTTGGGCGGCAAGGGCATTTGCAGCGGGCCCAACAATTTCCTCGCCACTGCCTACCAGCAGATTCCCGTTGCGATTACGGTCGAGGGCGCCAACATCCTCACGCGCAGCCTGATCATCTTTGGTCAGGGCGCCATCCGCGCCCATCCGTATGTGTTGCGGGAAATGGCGGCCGTCAAGGAAAGCGATGGCCGCAAAGCCTTGCACGATTTCGACTCGGCCTTCTTTGGCCACGTCGGCTTTGTGCTGGGCAACCTGGCACGGGGACTGTGGTACGGACTGGGCGGTGCGCGCCTGGCCGCCGTTCCCGCAGCGGGCGCGCCGGAACTGGCAGCCTACTACCGCGCCCTCACGCGGCTGTCGACGGCCTTTGCCGTCATGACGGATATGTCGATGTTCGTGCTCGGAGGCGAACTCAAGCGGCGCGAACGGCTGTCGGCACGGTTGGGCGACGTGGTCTCGCAACTGTATCTGTGCTCGTCCGTGCTGAAGCGCTACGAGGATGACGGGCGGCCGCCTGCCGACCTGCCGTATGTGCACTGGTCGCTGCAGGATGCGCTGGTAAAGGCACAGCAGGGCTTGGCTGGCGTGCTGGAAAATTTCCCCGCGCGGGGGCTGGCGGTATTGCTGCGCGCCGTGCTGTTCCCGTTCGGCTTGCCGCATCGTCCGCCTTCGGACCAGCTCGGCAGCGACGTGACGCACGCCATGCAGACGGCCGGCGCTGACCGCGAACGCCTGCTGGCCGATTGCTACGTGGAAAGCGAAGGCGGCCAGGGCGGCGATCCGCTGGCCAGCGCCGAACGAGCCTTGATGTTGCTGCCGCAAGTGGTGGCCATCGAGAAACGCCTGAAAGACGCCAACGCGGATCTCAAGCACATGCCGCAGAGCTTGAGCGCCATGCAAACATGGTTGTCCGCCGCCAAGGCGGCAGGCGCCATCAGCTGCCATGAGCACAATACCTTGCTGGAATTTGCGCGCCTGGTCGATGGCTTGATACAGGTCGACGATTTTGCGCCCACGGCGGCGCAGGCAATGCCGGATGCCTATCCGCGCGATGACGCCGGCGTGGTCGAGGCCAGCGGCAAGCCCAGCACGAGCGGCACCAGCGCCACATACACGACGATGACGGAGAGCCAGACGGCGCCGGGCCAGTACGCCCTGACGCCAAAATAAATGCTGGAAAACAGCAGCGGGCACAGCACGGACGCCAGGCTGACGGACGAGGCCAGCACGCCCTGGAACTGGCCTTGCCGGTCCTCGGCCACTTGCCGCGTCGCCAGCGACTGCAAAGCTGGCGCGCCGATGCCGCCCAAGGCGAACACGGGCATGATGGCGAAGATCATCCAGCTGTGCGTGGCAAAGGCCATGACCACCAGGGCCACGCAGGCGCACGCGACGCCCGCCAGGATGGTGGCCCGTTCGCCCAGCAGTTTGACTGCCGGGCCGGGCAGGAACGCTTGCGCCAGCGCCTGGCACACGCCAAAGGCGCCCAGCGACAGGCCGATCCACAAGCCATTCCACTCGAACGCATCGTGCCCCCACAGCGCCCAGCACACGCCATACACTTCGCCGGCGGCGCTGAAGGTGAAGAAAATCAGGGTAATCGGCAATAAACGCTTTTCGGCGAAGACCCAGCGCAGCGGCCGCAATGGATTGAACGCCGCCAGATCGATACGCGTACGTGTCGGCGTTCTTGATTCCGGCAAGGCAAAGAACGCCAGCAGCAGATTGCCCATGTTCAGCACGGCTGCGGCCATGAATGGCAGCCGCAGGCCGTAGTCACCCAGCGCGCCGCCCAGCACGGGGCCAATGATGAAGCCGGCGCCGAACATGGCATTGAGCAAGCCGAAACGCCGCGCCCGCTGCGCTTGCGTGGAGATATCCGTCAGGTAGGCCGTGGCGACGGACACGTTGGCGCTGCTCAGCCCGGCGATGGCCCGCCCCAGCAGCAGCATCCCCAGGCTGGGCGCGAAGGCCAGGAACAGGTAATTGATGGCGGCGCCGCCCAGGGACAGCAGCAGCACGGGGCGGCGCCCCAGGCGGTCGCTCAGGGAACCGAGCACAGGCGCAAAAATGAATTGCATCAGCGCGTACAGGGCCGTCATGACGCCAATGTAGGGCGCCACATTGCTGGCATGCGTAACGTCCTGCAGCAGCGCCGGCAGGATGGGAAAGATCAGGCCGACGCCGATGGCATCGAGCACCACGGTGGCAAAGATGACGACCAGCGCGCGCTGCTGCGGGGGCGCCGTGGCGGGAAGCGATAATTTCATATACTCAATCTAAATATGTACTCAGTACATAAATAGTAAGCCCAGCCGTGCTGCGCCATCAAGCGATATCTGTACTCAGTACACTTCGTGTATGATCGGGGCAACATGACCATTCCTACCGACCTCCGCTCCCGCAAACGCCTGGCCACGCGGCAAGCCATTTCCAACGCCGCCACGCGATTGTTCTTCGTGCGCGGCTTCGACCACGTGACGGTGGACGAGATCGCGGCGGCCGCCAATGTGGGACGCATGACGGTGTTCAACCACTTTCCGCGCAAGGAAGACATGTTCTTCGACCGCGAGGAAGAGGGCCGCACACTGCTGCGCGCCGCCTTGCGCCAGCGCGACCCCGCCATTTCCCCCGTCGAGACCCTGCGCCTGCTCGCGCATCGCCTGGTGGCCGAAGACAGTCCCTACATCTCCTTTTCCGCCGCCGGCCAGGGTTTTATTGCCACCGTTGAAGAAAGCGCCGCCCTCAAGGCCCGCGCCAGGGCCATCCGCGACGAGCTCGTGCAAGTGGTGGCGCAGACGCTGACGGAATCGACGGGACGGGAAAGTGGCGACCCGCTGGCCCACCTGGCAGCCAGCCTGCTGCTGGCGACCTGGAGCGTGGCCCTGATCGAGGCGCACCGGGCGTTCCGCCAGCATGGCGACGCGCAGCGGGCCAGGGCCGGTTTTCTCGCGCTGGTGGACCAGGGGCACACCGGATTGAACGCCGCCCTGGCGGGTACGCCTTACGCCTGAGCACTTCGGCTGCGAATGCCAATCCCTTGACCCAGGGCAATGCAATGGCGCGCCAGCCGGCCTAGAATCGCCGGCTTTGCCCATCCTCCATGCGCCACGCTCCCGAACTTCTCCTGCCTGCCGGCTCGCTTGCCAAGATGCATGCCGCCTTCGATTTTGGCGCCGACGCCGTCTACGCGGGCCAGCCGCGCTACAGCTTGCGCGTGCGCAATAACGATTTTTCGACCTTGCAAGCCTTGCAGGAAGGCATCGATGGCGCGCATGCGCGCGGCAAGCAGTTCTTTGTCGCCAGCAACATCTTTGCCCACAACGCCAAGCTGAAAACCTATTTGCGCGACATGGAACCGGTGATCGCCATGCGCCCCGATGCGCTGATCATGGCCGATCCTGGCCTGATCATGATGGTGCGCGACAAGTGGCCGGACGTCCCCGTGCACCTGTCCGTGCAGGCGAACGCCGTCAACTGGGCCGACGTGAAGTTCTGGCACCGCATGGGCCTGACGCGCGTGATCCTGTCGCGCGAACTGTCGCTCGACGAGATCGAGGAAATCCGCCAGCGCTGCCCGGAAATGGAACTGGAAGTGTTTGTTCACGGCGCCCTGTGCATCGCCTATTCGGGCCGCTGCCTGCTGTCCGGCTATTTCAACCACCGCGACCCGAACCAGGGCACGTGCACGAATTCCTGCCGCTGGGACTACAAGGTGAAAAACGCGTCCGAAGACGCCAGCGGCGACCTGGGCGGCATGCAGGTGGTGCCGCTGGAATTTCACCAGGCGCTGGCCGAAGCGGACAACAATGCCTTTTCCGCCCTGCACCAGCAGCCGCGCCACCCGCTGGCCGACCAGCCCTATCTGATTGAAGAAGCCCAGCGCCCTGGCCAGCTGATGCCCATCCTCGAAGACGAGCACGGCACCTACATCATGAATTCCAAGGACTTGCGCGCCGTCGAGCACATCGAACGCCTGGTGAAAATCGGCGTCGATTCGCTGAAGGTCGAAGGCCGCACCAAGTCGCTATACTACGCGGCGCGCACGGCGCAAGTCTACCGCCAGGCCATCGATGACGCCGTGGCGGGCCGTCCCTTCGACATGGGTCTCCTGGGCCAGTTGCAAGGCCTGGCCAACCGCGGCTACACGGATGGTTTTTACCAGCGCCACCACACGCAGGCACACCAGAACTACATGCGCGGCGCCTCCGAGGCGGACCGCAGCCAGTACGTGGGCGACGTGCTCGAAGTGGTGGACGGCTGGGCCAGGGTGGAAGTGAAAAACCGCTTTGCCGTGGGCGACCGCATCGAGGCCGTGCATCCGGGCGGCAACCGCGACATCACCATCGCGCGCATGCTGGCCGACGATGGCAGCGACATCCAGGTGGCGCCCGGCAGCGGCCACTTCGTGCGCATCGCCCTCGACGGCGCGCTGGACAAGGCCTTGCTGGCGCGTTATTTGTAACCGCCAGTCTGGCGACGGCAGTGGAAAACCTACCCACAAGTGTTTGATTTGACAAGAAAAATCCAGCTGGCACTACCTAAATAATTTGTTTAGGCTTCAACATTGCTATACGATACGGCCACCCTGCGCCCGGGGGCCTGATCGGCACCCGGGCATTCCTGACACGTTCACCGGAATCCCCGATGCCACCTGCCACTACCGCCCTGATCACCAATGACGCCGTCGTCCTCGGCCTGCTTGCCATGACCCTGGGAGGCGTCTTCTGGACCGCTTCCCGCGCCGACGGTTTCTGGAAAAAGTTTTACACGTATATCCCTTCGCTGCTGATGTGCTATCTGATCCCGGCGCTGCTCAACACGTTTGGCATCATCGATGGCAACGCCTCCGGCCTGTACGCCGTGGCGCGCGACTATCTGCTGCCCAGCGCGCTGGTGCTGCTGTGCGTGGCCATCGATTTCGGCGGCATCATCCGCCTCGGCCCCAAGGCCATCATCATGTTCCTCACGGGAACTCTTGGCGTCATGCTGGGCGCCCTCGTCTCGTTCGAAGCCATGCGCTTGATCCATCCAGAAACGGTGGCGGGCGATACGTGGCGCGGCATGACGACTGTCGCCGGCTCGTGGATCGGCGGCGGCGCCAACCAGGCGGCCATGAAGGAAGTGTTTGAAGTGGACGCCACCCTGTTTGGCCAGTTCGTCGCCGTCGACGTGCTGGTGGCCAATGTCTGGACGGCCGTGCTGCTGTTCCTGGCCGGCCGCGCGGGCGCCTTCGATCGCTGGACGGGCGCGGACTTATCCGCCATCAACGCGCTCAAGGACAGCATCGAAAGCTACCGCGCCCAGCATGCGCGCATCGCCAACCTGACGGACATCATGATCATCCTCGGCGTGGGCCTGGGCGTGACGGGCCTGTCGCACTTCCTGGCTGGCCCCATCATCAGCTGGATCAACACCTTGCCGGCCGAATGGCGCTTGCAGGATTACAGCCTGACGTCGAACTTCTTCTGGATCGTCGTGCTGGCCACCACCTTCGGCCTGCTGCTGAGTTTTACCAGGGCGCGCAGCCTGGAAGGCGCGGGCGCCTCGACCATCGGTTCGGCCATGCTGTACGTGCTGGTGGCCACCATCGGCATGCACATGGACTTGAAAGCCCTGTTCGACAAGCCTTTCCTGTTCCTGCTGGGCCTGATCTGGATCGCCGTGCATGGCGGCCTGATGCTGCTCGTCGCCAAGCTGATCCGCGCGCCCCTGTTCTTCATGGCCGTGGGCTCGCAGGCGAACATCGGCGGCGCCGCCTCGGCTCCCGTCATCGCCAGTGCCTTCCACCCTTCGCTGGCCCCCGTCGGCGTCCTGCTGGCCGTGCTCGGCTACGCGCTGGGCACCTACGGCGCCTACATCACGGGCCTGATCCTGCGCGGCATGGCGGGGTGATCGACTGACTGGAGTTCGCCAGCTTGTTGCATGACGCACCACAACGCCAGCCTTCGCGCTGGCGTTGTCGTTTCTGCACGGGACATGTCGTCGAGCGCAGCGCACAGCAGCGCGCCACGCCCAATCGCGGCAGTGACCGGCGGTATCCCAGCATGGCAACGCCGGCGCGCCATGGCGTACGCCAGCCTTGCCGCCCCGCTGAAACGGCAGCGTCACTTGGTTAGTTTTCCGGCCAGACCAGTTGCCTGTCGGGCGACGACAGAGCCTCGCAAAAAATCCCCATCATGTAGCAGAAACCCCTCAAAACCAAATTTCCGCACCATTTTCGTGCAAAATCTGCGATGATAGTTGCCCAAATAACCGATTACCTCCATGGAATTCTGATGAAATACGCATCTGCTCACGAGTATGTCCAGCATGTCGCCGCACGCAATCCAGGTCAGCCCGAGTTTCTGCAAGCCGTCACCGAAGTCATGGAGAGCTTGTGGCCGTTCCTGGAGCAGCACCCGAAATACGCGGAACAAGGCTTGCTGGAACGCTTGATCGAGCCGGAGCGCGTGGTCATGTTCCGCGTCTCATGGGTCGATGACCATGGGCAGGTCCAAGTCAACCGCGGCTACCGCATCCAGCACAGCATGGCCATCGGGCCGTACAAGGGCGGCATCCGCTTCCACCCCTCCGTCACCCTGTCCGTGCTGAAATTCCTCGCCTTCGAGCAGACGTTCAAGAATGCCCTGACCACCTTGCCGATGGGCGGCGGCAAGGGCGGCTCGGACTTCGATCCGAAGGGCAAGAGCCCGGGCGAAGTCATGCGTTTCTGCCAGGCGTTTGTCAGCGAACTGTTCCGCCATGTGGGGTCAGACACGGACGTGCCGGCCGGAGACATCGGCGTGGGCGGGCGTGAAGTGGGCTATATGGCCGGCATGATGAAAAAGCTCAGCAACCGCGCCGATTGCGTGTTTACGGGCAAGGGCGCCAGCTTCGGCGGCTCGCTGATGCGTCCGGAAGCGACGGGCTACGGCACCGTGTATTTTGCGCAGGAAATGCTGAAAACGCGCGGCCGCTCGTTTGAAGGCATGCGCGTGTCCGTCTCCGGCTCGGGCAACGTGGCGCAGTACGCAGTGGAAAAGGCCATGGCCATGGGCGCGAAAGTCATCACTGTTTCGGATTCCAGCGGCACTATCATCGACGAGGCAGGTTTTACGCCGGAAAAACTGGCCATCCTGATGGAAATCAAGAACCACCTGTATGGCCGGGTCAGCGACTACGCCGAACGCACGGGCGTGCGCTTCGAGGCGGGCGTGTCGCCATGGCATGTGCCGGTCGACATCGCCCTGCCCTGCGCCACGCAAAATGAATTGAATATCGAAGATGCGCGCACCTTGATCGCCAATGGCGTGCAATGCGTGGCCGAAGGCGCCAACATGCCGACCACCATCGAAGCGGCCAAGGCGTTCGAAGCGGCCGGCGTGCTGTATGCGCCAGGCAAGGCCAGCAATGCGGGCGGCGTGGCCACCTCGGGCCTGGAAATGAGCCAGAACGCGGCGCGCATGTCGTGGCCGCGCGAAGAAGTCGACGCGCGCCTGCTGCAGATCATGCAAGGCATCCACGCGGCGTGCAAACAGTACGGCACGCGCGCGGACGGTTCCGTCAGCTATGTGGATGGGGCGAATATCGCCGGTTTCGTCAAAGTGGCCGATGCGATGCTGGCACAGGGCGTGATTTAAGGGGGGTGATTTAAGTGGCGTAGGTCGGATTAGGCGCATGGCGCCGTAATCCGACACCACCACCAGCCTTGCCAACAATGGCGTCGGATTACGCGCTTGCGCGCTAATCCGACCTACGCCGACCTACGACATTTCAGGCTTCATCAGGCTCTTGCGGCTGATGGTGCGGCCCGAGACCATGAACTCGCCATTGCCCCGGTAATGCAGGGTTTCCGGCAGCTTGGGCGAGGTGGCCACGTGGGCTTTCACGCATTCGAAGATGAAGAAGCCGCCCTTCGGGTTGCCCGCCACCTGTGCCAGCTTGCATTCGAAGTTGGCGTAGCACTCGGCGATCAGGGGCGCGCCCACCTGTTCGGCCGGCTGCGCCGTCAAGCCGAAGGCGGCGAATTTGTCCGTGTCTTCGCCACTGCAATTGCCGATCGCCACCACCTGGTCGACCATGTCGGCCGTCGGCAGGTTGATCACGCATTCCATGCTGCGCTTGATCATTTCATAGCTGTGGTTAGCGTCGGAAATGAAGCAGCCCAGCAACGATGGCGTAAATTCCATCAGCATGTGCCAGGCCATGGTCATGACGTCGCTCTCGCCCTTCCAGCTTGAACTGACCAGCACCACCGGTCCCGGTTCGAGAAAGCGGCGGATATCGGCGACGGGATAATCTTCTTTGTGGTAATTTTTCATCTGGTCTCCTGGACGCGGTACGCGCTAGCATAGCCGAATGGCGGCGTGGCGGTCGCGCGGGTGGCGCTGGCCGTGTGTCCTTTCCACGTCCCGATTCGTGCAGCTCGTCGCAATTTTCTCCCCACGGGAGAAGTTGCACCATAGAATACACTTATCAACTACTCAAGGAAACCGCCATGCGCCACCTGTACCTGTTGTCCGCCCTGTCCGCCGCCTCGCTTGCTTGCCTCGCCCCCCTTGCGCATGCCGACGAGCAGGCGCGCACGGTCGGCGCCTTCAATGCCATCGATATCCGCGGCCCCATCAGCCTCGAAGTGGAATCGGGCAAGGAGCAGAGCCTGCTGCTGCGCGGCGACCAGAAGTTCCTCGGCAACGTCGTCACGGAAGTGGTCGACGGCGAGCTGAAGATTTCGCTGAAGGACAAGAGCATCAAGAAGGCCGAAGGCGATGCGCGCATCGTCATCACCATGCCCACCCTGCGCAAGCTGATCGCCGAAGGTGCGGGCGAAAAAATCCTGAGCAAGCTCAACGGCCCCAGGGTCGACATCAGCTACAAGGGCGCGGGCCGCCTGGCCGCCGATGGCAATGTAGACTGGCTGCGCCTGAAGGCGCAAGGCGTGGGCGACGTCGACACGAAAGCCTTGCTGGCGAAAAACGTCGACGTCAATTTCGACGGCATCGGCAACGTCAAGGTGTATTCCTCGGGCGAGCTGAACGCCGTGGTGCGCGGCATGGGCGAACTGACCTATTACGGCAAGCCGAAGATCGTGCACAAGTCGATCGCCGGCATCGGCAGCGTCAACGCCGCCAAGTAAACTTTTCCCGCAAGATCCATAAAAAAAGGCCATCAGGCCACTGGAGACCGCATGACCGCCACACCCGATACCCAGGATACCGCCGCGCCGCTGGTGCTGCGCGAGGAGCACGATGGCCTCGTCACCGTGCGCCTGAACCGTCCCCTGCAATTCAATGCCCTGTCGGAAGCCATGCTGGCAGCCCTGCAGGCGCAATTCGACGCCATCGCCGAAGAGCCGCATGTGCGCTGCGTGGTGCTGGCGGCCGAAGGCAAGGCTTTTTGCGCCGGCCACGACCTGCGCCAGATGCAGGCCACGCGCCAGCTTGCGTATTATCAAACCCTGTTCGCGCAATGCTCGCGCGTGATGCAAGCCATCCAGGCACTGCCCGTGCCCGTGATCGCCCGCGTGCATGGCATCGCCACGGCGGCCGGCTGCCAGCTGGTGGCCAGCTGCGACCTGGCCGTGGCGGGCGCATCCGCCCGCTTTGCCGTCTCCGGCATCAACGTGGGCCTGTTCTGCGCCACGCCATCGGTGGCCCTGTCGCGCAATGTGTCCACCAAACGGGCCTTCGACATGCTGGTCACGGGCCGCTACATCGACGCCGACACGGCCGCCGATTGGGGCCTGGTCAACGAAACGGTGGCCGACGCCAGGCTCGACGACGCCGTGGCGCGCCTGGCGCAGCACATCATGGCAAAGAGCCCGACAGCCATTCGCTACGGTAAACAGATGTTTTACCGGCAGCGTCAGCTGCCGCTGGCCGACGCCTACGCGTATGCGGGCGACGTGATGGCGCGCAACATGATGGAAGAGGATGCGGAGGAAGGCGTGACCGCCTTTTTGGAGAAACGGCCGCCCAGCTGGGCGCGGCCTTGAGTATCTGACTGAACCTGCTGCGCGTCGGCATAGGCAGCCTGCGATGCTCACCGTACTTCAGTACGGTTGCGCGTCTCGGTTGCCTGTCCCTTCCGCTCGCCAAGGTTCGGTCAGGTACTCTTGGACTTCCTAGCCTTAACGACTGTCCTTCATCTGCTGCTGCACCGAAAGACTCAGCTTGCCCAGGTCTTCCTTGCCCAGCAGCGGCAATTGCGACAGCAGCTGCATCAGGGTGGAACTGCCCGACACGTCCAGCTCGGATGACTGCACCAGCACCGTGCCGGCGCCCGTGAAGTCGATCTGCTTTTCCTCGCCCGACAGGGTAAAGCCCGTCAGTGCGCCGGCCGCCGAGGCCCAGCCCTGCACGTGGGCGTAATCGTAGTGGTACGAGGGGCTGGGGCAATCGGCCCAGCCCAGCACGGCCTGCTCGTCAACCCGGCATGGCAGTTCCAGGAAATGCACGGGGCCGTTCGACGAGGCGATGACCTTGCCCGTGCCGATCATGGTCAGATAGCCGGGCAAGGTCGATTCCTGGCAGATCACATCCTTGGTAAAACCCAGCAGGTTTTTCGCGCGGATGGTCATGTTGGCGTTGTCCAGGTCGTAGCACGCCAGGTCGTTGCCGTTGTCGCCCAAAATCAATTGTCCCTGCCCTTGCGCGACGACAAAGTGGTGCACGTACTTGGGCGCGTTGAAGGCATTGCGCACGATCAGGTCGAGCACGCTGCTGCCCATGGCTTCGAAGCGCAGCTCGCCATAAAAGGCGATCATCTTGCCCTTGCGAATGAAGATCTGTTCCTTGACGTCGATGACATACGAAAAACGGTTCAGGTTATCGTTCTTCGGCAAGGTATCGGGGTTGTAAATCGTCATGGCTTACCTTTCGCTCGCTTGGATGTAGACCGTGCCCTGGCCCATGAACTTCACCTGGTAGGACTCGCCCGAGGCCTGGCCGACAAAGGTCTTCCAGTTCAGGTCCGTGACGATGCTTGAGCTCAGCTGGCCCGTATGGCCGATATACGCTTGCGGGTCGACAAACACGGGCACGTCCGGCGTGACAGGCAAGCCGATGGCGTTGCCGTCGGACAGGATCGCCACTTCGCCCGTGCCTTGCAAGGTGGTGGTAAACAAGCCCTGGCCGGAGGCCATGCCGCGCACCACGCCCTGCACGCCGCCCTGGTTGCCGAGGAACATGGTGCCGGCCGCCAGACGCGCGTCGAAGGCCAGCAGGGAATCGCTTTCCACGTAAAACGTGTCGCCGCGCACGGGCACGATGGTGACGAACAGGCCCGCGTGCGCATAAAACACGCTGCCCGTGCCGCGCGCCGACATCAGGGCGTAGCCTTCATTCGTGACGGCGCGCATGGCCAGGCTTTGCACGCCCTGGCCGGCCAGGAACGAGCGGCTGAAGGCCACGTCGCCCTGGTACGAGACCATGGAACCCTTGCGCGCGAACACTTCTTCATTGCCGAGTTTTACCTCAAGCATCTTTTCATTGATTTGCTGATAAACGGGCATCGCGCGCTCCTAGCGTTCGGCGGGCTGGATGAACACCACGCCCTGGCCTGTGAATTTGTGCTGGTACGATTCGCCCGAGCTTTCGCCGATCATCGTGCGCCAGTTGACGTCGAAGACGAATTCCTGGCGGATGTCGCCCTTGAAGCCGACGAAGGCGTCCGGATCGACGCGCAGCGGATGCGCCGGCGTCACTTCCAGCATGATCAGGTTGCCGCGCGAAATGACGGCGATATTGCCCTGGCCTTCGACGGTGGTGGAAAACAGGCCCTGGCCCGAGCTGGCGCCGCGCAAGCCGGCAAAGCTGGTGCCCGTCTTCAGGCTGGTGTCGTAGGCCAGCAGGCTGCTGCTTTCGATGGTCAGCTTTTCACCGGTCAAGGGAATGACGGTGATCTCGGCCGCGTTGTGCGCGAAAAACACGCTGCCGCTGCCGGACGCCTGCATCAGCTGCATGCCTTCGTTGGTCACCTTGCGCTTGAGCGCGCCAAAGATGCCCTCGCCACCGAGCAGGGATTTTTCAAATTTGATGCTGCCCGTATAGGCGACCATGGCGCCGGCAATCGCCAGCACTTTTTCATCCTGCAGGCGCACTTCCAGCAGGCGGTCGGTATTGGTGCGGAAACTGGTCACGCGCGACTCCCCAAGTATGCCAGGGTACAAATCCATGGCTGACCGACAAGATACCGGGGGCTTTGCCGCCGCGCAAGTGCTATTCCTGGCGAACACGCCTGCGCAGGCAAAAAAAAAGCGTGCCCGAAGGCACGCCCCTGTTGCAGCTGGCGGGAAGATTAATGCGCCAGCACCGGCTTGTCGCCGCGCGCATCCTGTGCCAGCGGCACCGGATCATCGGTATTGACCTCGACCACGGTCACGCCCTGGATCACGCCAGCGATCTGGTAGCCAACGGCGCCCAGGTGGCGCTTGCCCTCGGCCAGGTTGGACCAGCCCAGCGAGACGGAAGCCGTGCCGCCCATGAAGGCGGTGCCAGGCATCAGCGCCTTGAAGCCGCCATTCGACAGGCCCGGGGCCAGCACCCACGACGACAGGGTGTAGTTGGCCTGGCCGTTTTGCGGCGCATAGCCGATCACGCACACCTTGTAGGTACCGGCGGCGGGCAGGCGCAGTTCCACTTGCTCATTGGAACTTTGATTGCCGCTGCTGCCGACCAGCACATTGGCGGCGTTGTAGACCTCCATGTCCATGTCGGTCTGCGCGCCGCCCGTGGTTTCCGCGTCATACGTGGCAAAGCGCGCCGCCAGGGTGCCTGCCGGCACCACCACGTTGTGCACGTTCACGCCCGGGGCGCCACCAGCCTTGCAGCTGGCCGATGCCGTGCTGTTGTTGGCCTGGCCGATCGTGCGCGAGTCGCGCACGGCTTCGATCAGCCCCGACTTGACGCCGACCAGAGGTCCCGCAAAGCCCGTGCCCAGGGTCACGACCTTGCTGCCCGTGGCCGCTTCGCTCTTCACCAGCGGCGTCGAGACGAGGATGCTGCCGCGCGCCGTCAGCGGGCTGCGCACCGTATGCGTGCCGTCCGTCCAGCTCAAGGCGCCATACACCCAGGTATCGAGCGGCGCCGTGGTGCGCGTCAGCTTGACCTGGAACTGCGCCTTGGCGCCCGGCGCCAGGTTCAGGCTGGCCGGCGTCACCGCCACCGTGTAGCCTGGCAGGCTGGCCGAAGCCGTGTAGACGGCGCTGCCGCTGCCCACATTCGTCACCGTGCGCGTCAGGGTCTGCGTGCCCAGCACATTGGCCGCCGTCAGCGACGGCAGGTTCAGGTTATAGGCGGCGATGCTGCCGGTGACGGCGCAATTGGACGAATACTGCGTGCGGATATTCAGGCCGCACAGGAAGCGCGAATAATCGAGCTCGGACAGGTCGTACACGAGGCCGGGATCGGCCGCGCTGTTGGGCGCGATATGGCCCGCCCCCTGGCCCCAGGGCAGCTGGCCCGAGTTCTTCGCCGTCGCATCCCACGAGACGGAGCCGTTCAAGCCGTCCGGATAGGTGTTGAACGCCGTCGTCATCAGGGCCGACTTGATGGCAGCCGGCGACCAGTCAGGATGCTGCTGGTGCAGCAGTGCCGCCACGCCCGCCACGTGCGGGCTGGCCATCGAGGTGCCGGAATAGAACGCCCACTCCGCCGCCGGCGCCACGCCGCCCGCCGCCACGGCATCGCGCTCGGCCTGCGTCAGGTCGGCCGTCACGCCGGCCAGCACGTTGGTGCCGGGTGCCGACAGGTCGGGTTTCAGGATGTTCGCATTGGCCACGTTCGGCCCGCGCGAGGAACGGTCGCTGACGATCGGTGCCTGCACCGTCGTGTCGGCGATGGTATGGATGTCGCCCAGCGCAGCAGTGCCGTCCGGGTTGGCCGCCATGAACGCTTTCAGGGCGTCGCCCTGGGCCTGCGCCAGGTGCACGGTCGACAGCACGTGTGCCTGGTTGATGATGGTGTTGGCGCCGCCGGCCACGTTGGCGATGATCACGCCCGCCGCGCCCGCCGTTTTGGCATTGGCGCTCTTGTTAACCAGCACGTTGCCGCCGCGGTCGCACACCAGCACCTTGCCCGCCACTTTCGCCGGATCGAGGTAAGCCTGGGTGACATCGGCCGCGCCATAGCAGCGCAGCAGGTTGACGTCCGTCGGCGACACGCCGGCCAGGCCCGCATCGCGCGAGCGGATCAGCGGCAGCGCCGGCGTGTTCGCATTGCTCGACGCGCCTTCCAGCTTGCTGCCGTTGCTGAGGATGACATTGCCCGCGTACAGGCGGTTATGGGTGGAATTGGCCACCGTCGCCAGCCATGGGCTGATGTGCGACACGGGGGCCGGCACATCGGGCGCCGGCGTGGACGGGCCGGAGTTGCCGCCGGAGGTGGCGACGAAGACGCCCGCATTGGCGGCGCCCAGGAACGCCTGTTCCGTCGCTTCGTCGAAGGCGCCACCGCCCGCGTTCGGGCCGATGGAGAAGTTGATGACGTTCACGCCGTCTTTGACGGCCTGGTCGATGGCAGCCACGCTGTCGGCCGTGGCGCAGCCATTGCGGCCCGTCGAGGCGGCCGTCCAGCAGACTTTATAGGCGGCGATGCGCGCGCGCGGGGCCATGCCCGACGCCTTGCCCAGCGAGACGCCGTTCGAGGTGGCCTGCGCGCCATTGTTGCCGCCGGCCGTCGATGCCGTATGCGTGCCGTGGCCGCCGTGGCCCGTCAGGCCCGCGACGGAGTCGCGCGGCGAACGGAATTCCGTCCAGTGCAGGGCCGCGCTGGAGGCGCGGTAATAGCGCGCGCCGATCAGCTTGTTGTTGCAATTGTCGGCACTGAAACCTTCGCCGGTCTGGCACGAACCCTGCCAGCTGGCCGGCGGCGCGCCGTACACGACGTTGTTGCCGCTGTGGCTAGGCACGCCGTTCTCGTCGAGGCGGTCGGCAAAGGCCGTGTTTTCCGGCCAGATGCCGCTGTCGACGATACCGATGATGACGTCTTCACCGGCATGCGTCTTGCCGCCCAGTTGCTCCCAGATGCCGCCCGGCTTGTCCAGGCCCAGGAAGCTGGGGGTGTAGCTGGTGTCGAGTTGCAGTATGGAATCGGCGCTGATGCTGAGCACGCCGCTGTTTTTCTTCAGGGCCCGCACCTCTTCGTCCGTCAGCAAGGCGGAAAAGCCGTTGAAGACGACGTTGTACCGGTGCGTGACTTCGGCCGCGCTGACGGTGCCGGCCACGGCGGCCTGCCTGGTATCGAGGTAGCTGAGGTAGGCCTGCACATCGGCGGCGCCCACATCGATGCGCGCGCCAGGCGCCGGTTTGGTGGCGGGCAAGCCAGCGACCTGGCCCGTGTAGCTGGCGGCCGGCTTCTCGGCCAGTTGCACGATGTAGGAGCGGCGTTCCTGCGCCTGCGCCGATTGGGCCAGGCTGGCGGCCAGCAGGAGGATGGCGAGGGAGACGGGACGAAGTTTCATCTTACGCTCCTTGCACGTTGGCGTTGGCGACGGCCTTGCCGCTGGCGCGGCGGCGCGACAGCATGCCGATGGCACCCAGGCCGGCCAGCATCAGCATGTAGGTCGACGGCTCCGGCACGGCGCTGACATTGATGTTGTCGAGCGCGAACTGGCCCTGGTTGAAGGCGGGGAAATCGAGGGAATTGCTGCACGCGCCCGTGTCGTTGAAGATACACGCGTTGAAGGTCAGGCCCGTGAAGACATAGCTGCTGAAGCCGCCCAGCAGGGAGGCGTTCTGGAAATAGTAATTGCCATCGCTGCCCTGGCCAGGGAAATCCAGCGCGGTGCTGACCACCTGGCCGTTGAGCAAGGTGCCGCTCAGCTGCAGCTTGCCCCAATTCTGGTCCGGCAGGCCGGACACGGGCGAGATGAAGGAATAATCGAAGCCGGCCAGCGTGAACGCCTGGTGGTCGGCGCGCGAGAAATTCACGCCGCCATCGTTGAGGATGGCCAGGTAGTTGCCGGTGCCGCCCTGCGGGCAGGCGGCGATATCGCACGAGGAACCCGCGCGGCCATCGAGGATGGCGCCCACGCCGCTGACGCCGCCGCCGGCGGCGGTGGTCGGATCGGCCAGGAACTGCAGGTTATAGCTCGCGGTATTGAGCGTCTGGCCGCTCTCGTACACGTCCGGCAGCAGATTGTCGAAGCTGATGACGTCCGCCATGGCAGGCGCCGAGGACAGCAGGGCGAGCGTGGCGATGGCGGAGAACAGCGTTTTGCGGCCGCTGGTAGCGGGGACATGGACGGCGGCGGGGGATACCCGCGCGGCTTGCGATAGTTGATTCATTCTATTCCCTTGATTGTTGTGGATAGAGAGGTCGGCAGGTCGAACGCCCGCTTGCGGCTTTTTCACAAAAGTGTCAATGAATATAGCAAATTGCACAAAATAAATAACATATTTTTAATATCATTTATTTATTTTTCGTCTAACTTCCCGAAACTTTGTTTTGTTTCAGCTATGGCATCTGATAAATCTCAACGTTACATTCGCACAACAATTTCCCTACTCGGCATAGGTGCGCAGCAGCGCGTGCGCGCGACTTCGGCTATGCTTGAAAACCGTGGCCGGCGCCAGCGTCACATCGCGGTACACCTGTTCCATCCTGGAACACTTGCCTGTCCCTTCCCCTGCTGGCGCGTGCGCGCCCCGCCCGCCTGACGATGGCATGAAGCTTGCACTATGACCATATCGACTGTGCTCAGGGGGCGGCATCATGGAACACCATCAACTTGGCGGCGCGGCCCGCGGCGGCGTGCGGCCGGGTCCGCGCATCATCGTATGCAGCACCTTGGCACTGGCATTTTTTCTGCTGGCGGCCCGCTTCGACCTGTCCGAACGCCTGGGCCGCGCGCTGCTGCGCCAGGAACACTGGCAACTCGATGAGCTGGCCCTGAGCCTGCTGCTGCTGGTCCTCGCGTTGGCGGGCTTTGCCGTGTGGCGCGGGCGCCAGGTGGCCGCCCTGCTGGCGCAAAACCGCGCGCTGACCCAGCGCTTGCTGCGCGCGCAGGAGGCGGAACGCTGCGCTCTGGCGCGCGAATTGCACGATGAAGTGGGCCAGAACTGCACCGCCATCCGCGCCGCCGCCAGCTACATCCTGCGCGCGCGCGACGGCGACCAGGCCAATGTGCAGGCCTGCGCGGCCAGCATCGCCCGTTCATCGGAAGCGCTGCATGCGATGGTGCGCAGCATGCTGCACCGGCTGCGCCCGCCCGTGCTCGACAGCCTGGGAATGGCGCCGGCCCTGCAGGCCCTGTGCGACAGCTGGGCGCAGCAGCACGGCATCGCTTGCCGTTTCGCGCCGCACTGCATACCCGCCATGCTCGACGACAGCACGGCCATCGCCATCTACCGCCTGGTGCAGGAAGGCTTGACGAATGTGGCGCGCCACGCGCAGGCCGACCGCGCCACGGTGGAGCTGCGCGCCGATGCCGATGGCACCTTGCACCTGGCCATCGAAGACAATGGCCGCGGCTTGCGCCAGGACACGCCGGAACACGGCGGCTTCGGCATGCTGGGCATGCGCGAGCGCGTAGCCGGCTTGCGCGGGCATATCCACTGGATCAATGCGCTGGGCCGCGGCCTGCGCATCGAAGTGGCGATGCCGCTGGCGGCGGGCGCGGCATGAACCGGCACGCAGCCATGCTGCCCATCCGCGTGATGCTGGTGGACGACCACCCCGTGGTGCGCGCCGGCTACCGCCGCCTGCTGGAACAGGGTGGCGATATCGCTGTCGTGGCCGAGGCCGGCACGGGCGAAGCGGCGTATGCGCTGCACCTGCAGCAGGCGCCCGACGTCTGCGTGACGGACTTGTCCATGCCCGGCATCGGCGGCCTGGAGTTGCTGCGCAAGCTGCTCGCCCGCGACGCCAGGGCCCGCGTGCTGGTGTTCAGCATGCACGACACGCCGCAGCTGATCGCGCGCGCCCTTGACGGCGGCGCCTGCGGCTTCGTCAGCAAGCAGGCCGATCCGGAACACCTGGT
>RCUS01000594.1_pt1 | contig 22916 bp, 12 predicted proteins | sample 2166221 | NCBI WGS metagenome assembly RCUS01 (sample SAMN09932758, study PRJNA488358) | compost metagenome | isolation source: compost soil in cyclohexanecarboxylic | place: Germany: Experimental Botanical Garden | reverse complement strand
CGAAGGCTTCGTTGACTTCCACCAGATCGACTTCATTGAGCGACCAGCCGGTTTTTTTCATCAACTTCTTGATGGCGCCAATCGGTGCGACGGGGAACAGACCCGGCGTATCGGCAAAGGCCGCGTGGCCATGGATCACCGCCAGTGGTTTCAAGCCACGCTTTTCCGCTTCGGAACGGCGCATCAGCACCAAAGCCGCCGCGCCGTCGGAGATCGAACTGGAGTTCGCCGCCGTCACCGTACCACCGTCGCGAAACGCCGGTTTCAGCGAGGCGATCTTGTCCAGCTTGGCCTTTGGCGGCTGCTCATCGTTGCTGATCGTCACCTGTTCTTTGCCGACGGTCACGGTCAGCGGCACGATCTCGTCCTTGAAGCTGCCGTCCTTGATCGCTTGTTGAGCGCGGGTGGTCGAGGCAATGGCAAATGCGTCCTGGGCCTCGCGGCTGAAGCCGTTGGTTTCGGCGCAGTCTTCGGCAAAGGTGCCCATCAGGCGGCCCTTGTCGTAGGCGTCTTCCAGGCCGTCGAGGAACATCGAATCCTGTATCTTGCCGTGGCCCATGCGGTAGCCGCTGCGGGCGCGGTCCAGCAGGTACGGCGCGTTGGACATGCTTTCCATGCCCCCGGCAATGACCACGTCGGCGCTGCCGGCGACCAGCATGTCGTGGGCCAGGATGGCCGCTTCCATGCCAGAACCGCACATTTTGTTGAGGGTGGTGCAACGGGTGGATTTATCCAACCCGGCGCCCAGTGCAGCCTGGCGGGCCGGGGCCTGGCCGAGACCGGCAGGCAATACGCAACCGAACAGCACTTCATCGACGGCATCGGTAGCGACACCGGCACGTTCGACCGCTGCTTTAATCGCGGCAGCACCGAGTTGCGGAGCGGTCAGGCTTTTCAGTTCGCCCTGAAAACCACCCATCGGGGTGCGGACGGCGCTGACGATGACAATCGGATCGTTGGAAAGGCTCATGTCAATTCCTCCTTATTTCGCGGCCATGCGCAAGGCACCGTCGAGACGGATCACCTCGCCATTAAGCATGCTGTTTTCAATGATATGCCGTACCAGCGACGCGTACTCGGCAGGTTTGCCCAGACGCGGCGGGAACGGTACGCCAGCCGCCAGGGAGTCGCGGACTTCCTGGGTCATGCCAGCCATCATCGGTGTTTCGAAAATGCCCGGGGCGATGGTCATCACACGGATGCCGAAGCGCGCCAGTTCACGGGCGGCGGGCAAGGTCAAGCTGACGATGGCGCCTTTGGATGCCGCGTACGCCGCTTGACCGATCTGGCCGTCGTAGGCCGCAGCGGACGCGGTGTTGATGATCACGCCACGTTCGCCATCGGCGTCCGCTTCTGTTTCGGCAATCGCCGCAGAGGCCAGGCGCAGCATGTTGAAGCTGCCGATCAGGTTGACGTTGATCACCTGGCTGAAGCTGGACAGCGCGTGTGGACCGTTCTTGCCGAGGATCTTCTCGCCACGCACGATGCCGGCGCAATTGACCAGTCCGTTGAGGCCGCCAAAGGCTTTGACCGTCGCTTGCACCGCCGCTTCGGCCGCCGCTTCGTTGCTGATGTCCGCCACCACGCTTTGCGCGCCCAGGCGCTGGGCCTGAGCTGCAACGGCGTCGGCGTTCATGTCCACCAGCATCACTTTGGCGCCGGCCGCGACCAGCATTTCAGCGGTGGCCGCACCGAGGCCGGAAGCGCCGCCGGTGACGAGAAAAACCTTGTTTTCGATCTGCATCATTGTGTCCTTGGATTCAAGCTGAGACGTTCTTTGCCGCCGCCTCTTGGGCTTTGGCGATTTCCTGATTACGCAAGATAAAGCGCTGCAATTTGCCGCTTGGGGTTTTCGGCAACTCGCTGACAAATTCGATTTCTCGGGGGTAAGAATGCGCCGCCAGACGCTTGCGCACGTGTTGGCGCAACTCTTCGGCCAACTCCGGCGCGGCGCGGTATTGCGCGCTGAGCACGACGAAGGCTTTGACCAGTTCGGTGCGCTCCGGATCAGGCTTGCCGACGACGGCCGCTTCCACCACTGCCGGGTGCTCGATCAGTGCGCTTTCCACATCGAACGGGCCGACGCGGTAGCCGGAGGTGGTGATCACATCATCGCTGCGCCCGACGAAGCTGATGCTGCCGTCCGGGTTCCACTCGACGGTGTCGCCGCTCAAGTAGTAGTCACCAACGAAGGCTTTGGTCGGTGCGCCTTCGTAACCGGCGAACCAGCACATCGGCGACTGCGTGCGGTCGATGGCCAGAATGCCCGGCTGACCGATGCCCAGTTCCTTGTATTCGTCGTCCAGCACCACGATGCGGTGGCCCGGTGAGGTAAAACCGGCGGCGCCCATGTGGATCGGGTGTTCCAGACCATGATGGTTGCACAGCACCATGCCCAGCTCGGTCTGGCCGTAATGGTCGTGAATGACCACGCCGAGTTGATCGGCAAACCAGCGGATCACTTCCGGGTTCAGCGGCTCGCCGGCGCTGCTGACAATGCGCAGCTTGCCCTTGATCGACTTGGCAAACTCGTCGCCGCCAGCAATCAACAGACGATAAGCGGTCGGCGAACCGGTGAGGTTGGTAATGCCGTATTTGTTGATCACCCGGCAGGTGCTTTCGAGGGTGAACGGGCCATCGTAGAAGGTGATCGGGTGCCCCATCGACATCGGTCCGGTCACACCGAAATAGATGCCGTAGGCCCAACCCGGATCGGCGACGTTCCAGAACGCGTCCTCCGGGCGCAGGTCCACGGCGTCGCGGGTGTAGCTCTGGAACGCGACGATGGCCTTGAGTGGCACCGACAAGGCTTTCGACGGGCCAGTGGTGCCCGAAGTGAACATCAGCAGGAACGGGTCTTCACCGGTCAACATCACCGGTTCGCAGTTGTTGGAATAGTTGGCCAGTTCGGCCCAGAAACTGAAATCGCCCTGAACGATGCCTTGCCCTTTCGGGCCAGCGACGGTGACGATGGTCGGGCAATCGGCGACTTCGGAAAGTTTCGAGCGGTTGACCGAGTCGGTGACCACCACTTTGGCGCCGGAGCAGCCGAGACGGTGCTCGATGGCTTTCGGGCCGAAGGCGGTAAACAAAGGTTGATAGACCGCGCCAATGCGCCAGGTGGCGAACACGGTGATCAGGAGTTCGATGTTGCGTGGCAACAGGCCGGCGACCTTGTCGCCTTTTTTCACGCCTTGCGCTAACAGGAAATTGGCAAAGCGCGCGGCTTTGTCTTGCAGGTCGGTGAAGGTGTACGTGGCGCTGGAGCCGTCTCGACCTTCCCAGAACAAAGCGATCCGGCCGGGCAACGCATGCCGGTCGCAACACTCGACGCAGGCGTTGAGGGCTGTCAGATCGCCCGCGAGTGCGGCGTCGACGGTGTGCTGATAATTGAACTGTGAAACAGCAGACAAGTAATCGCGCATTGCCAGAATCCCTCTGTGTTTTTTATTGGTTGGGGGAACCGTAAACAACAGGGAAATACTCGCTCCGCGCGGGGCGTCGGGCAATGGTCAAAGTTATCAAGTTGCTTGACTGGTTTGGCCAAGATTCAAAGGATGCGGCGCCTGTCAGGGCGCCATCGCGGGCAAGCCTTGCTCCTACAGGATTGATGTGATTTCAGGATTGCCGCATGACCTGTAGGAGCATGGCTTGCCCGCGATGGCGGTAGCGGTCTGAACGCAAAGCTCGGATCAGTTGGATTCGTTAAGAATCAAACTCCGGTAATGCCCCGGATTGGACCCCGACCACTTGCGAAACGCCTTGTAGAACGAACTCGCATCGGCAAACCCCAGCCGCGTGGCGATTTCGGCGAAGCTGATGCTGGGCTCGGCCAGCCAGACAATCGCCAGTTCCTTGCGCACGCTGTCCTTGAGCCCTTGGTAGGTCTGGCCTTCTTCGGCCAGTCGGCGGCGCAGGGTCGAGGCCGACATGCACAGGCGTTGCGCCAGGGCTTCGGTTTCCGGCCATTGCTCGGGGGGTAATTGCCGCAGGTCATGCTTGATGCGGCTCGCCAGACTCTGCGGATCGCGATACTTGACCAGAATGTTCGCCGGCGCATGAGCCAGGAAACGCTTGAGTTCTTCCGCCGTACGCTTGATCGGCAAATCCAGGCAATCGGCGGAGAAAATCATCCGCGTGCGTGGCCGGTCGAACCGCAGGTTCTCGGAAAACATCACCTGATAGTCGTCGCAGAAGTCCGGTTTCGAACAACGCAGTTCGACGGCCAGAATCGGAATCCGCCGCCCTGCCAGCCAGCAGGCAACGCCGTGCACGATCATCCAGTAGGTGAAATAGGTGAAGGCCCGGCGCGGGTCCTTGTCGTCCTCCAGCAGGACGATTTCCGCCAGGCTTTGCTGACGTACCAACTGCGCCGGCAAGTATTCGAGGATCAACGACAGAAACGCCAGGCCGCTGGCCACTCCCGCCGCCACGTTGGGCTGGAGCATGGCGCTGCGGCACAGGAACGCAAAGCTGCCGGACTTGAGTTTGCGTGGGTCCATGCCAAAGAACTCATCATCCCCGCGCCGTGCCAGCAACCGCCACAGGCGCGCATAAGCCGTGGCCGGAACACGGGCGTCGGTGCTGCCCAACAATTGCGGGTCGATGCCGACCTTGATCAACACCTCATCCGTGGCGATTCCTGGCGCGCAGCTTTGCAACAGCGCTTCACGCACCAGTTGAATGGAGATGGTGTCTTTTTCCGACATTGAGCGCGGCAAGCCCTGTTCTTGTTTGAGTGGTGGGCATATTAGCGCACGCAGATCCCTGTGGGAGCGAGCCTGCTCGCGATTGCGGTGGATCAATCAACATTGATGTCGGCTGTGCGTCATCGCGAGAAGGCTCACTCCTACAGGAGCTTGCGATGTTCTTAAGATCGTTCAGCTTACGTTCAGGTAATTGTCAATGAATCCCATATGGGAATGAGTGTCATTATGTTACAAATTAGCACCCTATCTAAATCCGAGACGCTGCTGAATGCTCGTTCCTTTTCTGATCATGCTGCGCGAAGGCATCGAGGCCGCGTTGATCGTTGGCATCATCGCCAGCTACCTGAAACAAACGGGCCGTGGCCAATGGATGCCCGCCGTATGGATCGGCGTATTTCTTGCCGCCGCCCTCGCCCTGCTGGTGGGTGGCGGCCTGGAACTGGTCAGCGCTGAATTCCCGCAGAAACAACAGGAACTGTTTGAAGGCGTGGTCGGCCTGGTGGCCGTCGGCATCTTGAGTTCGATGGTGTTCTGGATGCGCAAGGTGGCGCGTTCGATCAAGCATTCGCTGCACGTGTCCCTCGATCAGGCATTGACCGGTTCCAGACATCAAGTGACCGCGCTGATCGCCATGGTGTTTTTCGCCGTGGCCCGGGAGGGCCTGGAAACGGTGTTTTTCCTGCTCGCGGTGTTCCAGCAAAGCGAAGGCCCGGCGGCACCGATCGGCGCCCTGCTCGGCCTGATCCTGGCGATCATCGTCGGTTTCCTGATCTACAGCGGCAGCATGCGCCTGAACCTCGGCGCGTTCTTCCGCTGGACCGGCCTGTTCATTCTTGTGGTGGCGGCCGGAATTCTCGCCAATTCCGTGCAGGCACTGCATGAAGCCGGCGTGTGGAACCACCTGCAAACCGTGCTCTTCGACATCAGCGCGACGCTGCCGATGGACGGCCCGTTGGGTTCGGTGCTGGCCGGCATGTTCGGCTATCAGGACGCGCCAACCGTCAGCACCCTCGGCGCTTACCTGATTTATCTGGTAGTGGCGCTGGTGATGTTTTTTCTCCCGGCCCCGGCGCCAGTCAAACAGTCTTCTTCCGTTTCCAGTCAGTAAGGGCAACCATGCCAAATCCAGCCCCTCCCCAGGCTTCCCCTCCGCGCGCCTTGCGCTGGGCGGTGGCCGGTTCGGTGATCGTGATGATCGCCGCCGGCGGCCTGTTCTACCACGCCTCGAAAATGGCCGCCGCCAAGCGCCAGTCCAACCACGATGAAGTGCTGGTGACGATTCACCCGCACAGCTGCGAGCCGAATGCCCTGACGGTGCCGGCCGGTCGCGCCAGTTTCCGCATCGTCAACCGCTCCGACCGTGCCGTTGAATGGGAAATCCTCGACGGCGTTTTGGTGGTCGAAGAACGCGAGAACATCGCACCAGGCCTGAGCCAGGTGATCAACGCCGACCTGTTGCCCGGCGACTACGCGATCACCTGCGGACTGCTGAGCAATCCGCGCGGCACCCTGCACGTCACGCCGACTGCCGCGTCCGATGCGGCAGCCAAAGCCAAGCCGTCGATGGTGGCGTTTGTCGGGCCGTTGTCGGAGTTCCGCGTCTACCTGAGCAGCCAAAGCACGACGCTGATCAAAGCCGTTACCGCACTCGATCAAGCCATTGCAGCCGGTGACTTGAGCCAGGCTCAAGCCTTGTACCTGCCGGCCCGCGCCGCGTATCAACGACTGGCCCCGGCGGCTCAACGCCTGGCTGAACTGGACAACGCAATCAACGCCCGCGCCGATTACTTCGAAAAACGCGAACAGGACCCGGACTTCAGCGGTTTCCATCGCCTCGAATACGCGCTGTTCCAGCAACGCAACGTGGACGGACTGGCGCCGGTCGCCGAGCGCCTGCTCGCCGATGTCACCGCCCTCAAGCAACAGTTGTTGGCCCAGACGCTGCCACCGGAGCAACTGGTGAGCATCGTCGTGCGCAACCTCAACACCCTCGCCGACGTGCGTGCCGCCAGCGGTGAAGAGGAACGCTACAGCCACAGCGACCTCAACGGTTTTGCCGGCAATCTCGACGCCGCACGCAAAGTCGTCGATTTGCTGCGCCCGTTGCTGGCGAAGTCCGCCGCCGAGCTACTGCCGACAATCGACACTGCGCTCAATGCTTTCGATACCGAACTCAATGGCTTCAAGGTCGACGACGGTTACGCCAGCTACGACAGCGTCAGCGCCGAACAGCGCAAACAGATCGCCGACAAGGCCAAGGCCCTGGCCGATGCACTCGACGGAATCGATCCCGCCCTTGGCCTTTCCGGCCTGTAAGCAGAAGACCACTTTCAGATGAACGATTCAGAGCAATTCAACCTTCAGCGTCGCCGGGTATTGATGGGCATGGGCGCTGCCGGTGTCGCCCTTGCAGGCTCCGCGCTGAGCTGCCCGGCCATGGCCGCCAGCCCCGCGCAGGTCACCGAAGCACCAAGCAGCGACCGCACCGAAGATCGTCACGACTTCCACGGCAAACACCAGAGCGGCATCGTCATCCCGCGCCCGGCGTCCGGCATGCTGGTGTCGTTTGATGTGCTGGCCAGCAACCGCGAAGACCTGGAGCGTCTGTTCCGCACCCTCAACGAGCGCATCGCGTTCCTGATGAAGGGCGGCCCGGTCACTCAGGTCGACCCGAAATTGCCACCGGTGGATTCGGGGATTCTCGGCCCGGTCGTCACCCCGGATAACCTGACCATCACCGTGTCGGTCGGCGAATCGCTGTTCGACGAGCGTTTTGGATTGGCCGACGCCAAACCCAAACGCCTGATGCGCATGGTCGGCTTCCCTAACGATGCACTGGAAGCCGATTGCTGCCACGGCGACTTGAGCTTGCAGTTCTGCGCCAACACCACCGATACCAACATCCACGCCCTGCGCGACATCGTGAAAAACCTGCCGGACCTGCTGTTGGTGCGCTGGAAACAGGAAGGCAGCGTGCCGCCCCAGGCGCCGGCGAAACCCGGTGTACCGGCGCAGAGCGCGCGTAATTTCCTGGGGTTTCGTGACGGCTCGGCCAACCCCGACTCCAACGACGCCAAGGCCATGGACAGCATCGTCTGGGTCCAGTCCGGCAGCGATGAACCCGTCTGGGCGGCGGGTGGCAGCTATCAGGCAGTGCGGATCATCCGCAACTTCGTCGAGCGCTGGGACCGCACGCCACTACAGGAACAGGAAAGCATCCTCGGCCGGATCAAAAGCACGGGTGCGCCCATGGGCGGATCCCATGAAACGCAAGTGCCGGATTACGCCAAGGACCCGGAAGGCAAGCTGACCAAACTCGACGCACACATTCGCCTGGCCAACCCGCGCACCGCCGCGACCCAGGCCAACCTGATCCTGCGCCGGCCGTTCAACTACTCAAACGGCGTGAACAAGAACGGTCAGCTCGACATGGGCCTGCTGTTCATCTGCTACCAAGCGGATCTGGAAAAGGGCTTTATCGCCGTGCAAACCCGCCTCAATGGCGAGCCGCTGGAGGAATACCTCAAGCCCGTTGGCGGCGGTTACTTCTTCACCCTGCCCGGCGTTACCGGCGACCAGGATTTCATCGGTCGCTCGCTGCTTGCTGCCACACAACCCACAAAAACCGCATAAATACCCAACACGGAGCCGTCCCATGAAAAAGTCGCCACTGGCGTTAATGCTGACCCTAGGCTTGCTCAACACCCCGCTTTCCGCTTTCGCGGCGACGGCACCGCTGGAGTTGGTGCAGCCGATTTCCGACTACAAAATCTACGTCACCGAGCAACTGGACGAACTGGCCAGCCACACTCAGCAGTTCACCGACGCGGTGAAAAAGGGTGACCTGGCCACCGCGAAAAAACTCTACGCGCCGACCCGGGTTTACTACGAGTCAATCGAGCCGATTGCCGAACTGTTCAGTGACCTCGATGCGTCCATCGACTCCCGCGTCGACGACCACGAAAAAGGCGTGAAAGCCGAAGATTTCACCGGTTTCCACCGCATCGAATACTCGTTGTTTTCGGAAAACAGCACCAAGGGTCTGGGCGAACTGGCCGACGGTCTGAACAAAGACGTCAAAGACCTGCAAACCCGCGTCGCCGGCCTGACCTTTCCGCCGGAAAAAGTCGTCGGCGGTGCTGCTGCACTGCTGGAAGAAGTCGCGGCCACCAAGATCTCCGGTGAGGAAGACCGCTACAGCCACACCGACCTTTACGACTTCCAGGGCAACATCGACGGCGCGAAGAAAATCGTCGACCTGTTCCGTCCGCAGATCGAAAAACAGGACGCGGCATTCGTTGCCAAAGTCGACAAAAACTTCGCCACGGTGAACACCATTCTGGCCAAGTACAAAACCAGGGACGGCGGTTTCGAGACTTACGACAAAGTGAAGGAAAACGACCGCAAGGCGCTGGTGGGCCCGGTGAATACCCTGGCTGAGGATTTGTCGACGTTGCGGGGCAAACTCGGCTTGAATTAAGGATCGGCCTGTTCAGGACCACCGTCGCCCTGCGACTGAAACTCACATTCAGCCGCAGGGTCGTCTGACCGCACGGGCATGACCGAATCAGTGCTCCACCCGCCCCGGCGTTTCATGCTAATGCGCAGTTGCCGGAGCTACAAAATTATCAATTACGCGACCCACCGGCGTTCCGTTTTTATCGAGCGCATACCATTTGCCGTTATCCAGAGTGGCCACGATTTGGGTGCTATTTACCCGTCCCATGACACCGACGATCCTGGATTGACGAGATAACCTGGCAGCCGCTTCAGCGGCGAATCCTCCAAAGTATCCCCTCAGTCGATCCACGCATGTTTGTAAACGGCTAATTCCCGATTCTGTTAAGGCAAATACGCCAGTCGTCAACATTTTACCGAAGGAAGTGATAGCTCTTCCTCCACCGGCGATCATATCCACGACACCATCCAGTGGATTCATCATGGAAACTAAGGTTGTGCCGGTGATTTTGACGGCTTCAAACGCCTTGACGCTGACCGGTCTGACGGGCCTCAACGCACTGGAAATTTTTCCCACGCCACCTCCCAGGGCATTCAACCCTGAAACAAGGTCCGTGAAACAACCAAAAGCGCCATTGATGAACCCCATACGTTTCCCGGAATTAAGGTCGTCAACGCAACCTACGAACGGAATAAGCTGTAGCAAAAAATTTTTGACTTTTTCCCAGTACGCACGATTTTCCTCTGCGCTGGTTTGCCCTTTTGCTTTTTTGAAAAGAAACTCTTCATACCCCTGTAAAAAGTTATCGCTCACGATTCGCTTGGCGATATCTACGGTTTTGGCCGAGAAGTAACTATTGGGCACGTTCGTCGTTTGCTCGGCAGATACGTCCTTGGCGGGAATGGTTTCTCCCAACTGTTCGACGATCAGTTTTTCGGATGTGGCGCCGGCTTTCGGTTTCGCTCCTTCAGAATAGGCGGAGAAATCAAACGGCAGTTCAGTTCCACGCTGTATGGGAAATCTACCCGCGGGACCTCGGCCACTGACTTTTACCTTTATTGTTTTAATCTCACCATCGAGTGGCAAGTCATGGGGTAAATCCGTGCGTTTGATCATGATCATCCGCCCCGGAAATACCTCGTAGTAACTAACCTGCTGATTATATTCGCAGCGTAAAAGCACCCCTTGATGCCCACGCATCGCCGCCCGATCCTCCGCTGTTTCGTCTTCCTTGAGCCTTCCGGTTTCCTCGCGCAACGTAAATAACCTGATCTCGCCAAGTTCAATGCTCTGGCGCTCGTCCAATGGTAACGCTGCGATCATGGATTTTGTTGCACACAAAAAACTGGCAGTGTCCGACTCGAAATGCCTTTTGACTGACTCAGTTAACAAATTGTCAAGGTCAGGCAACTTTATTCGAAACCAGTCGAAGGTATGGCGCCCCATCGAAATATTGGACATCTGCCAACCCGCGCTAGACAAATCTCCATCTATATATGCCTCTACGAATGACTTTTCGGTACTTCCATCGCTAACCTTTATATCTTCGATCGGCACGCTGACGTACGGGCCGTAAAGTTTATTAAGTTCTTTTATCGCAATTTCATTTCGCGTCACAAGATCGCGTTTGAAACCTTCAATAGCCTGGGCCAGTTCCTTGCGTTGCGTCGAAAATTTGCTCGCTGCGATGTAATAGTCGTCAGAAGAATAGGAGGCGCGTTGAGGAATAATCCCGTTCATGACTCCCCATATCACCAGGATATCAACGGCGAGGGTCTTGAACAGCATTTGCTGCTCGGGCGTGTTGGGCGTAAGAAGTGCGAGGTCCATCAACTGGGACATCGTCATTGCTCGCGAGCACCCGGGTTTCTGAGTCTCGGCAATCGCGACGCCCAAGCGCAAAGTCATCCAGCCAGCGGTGCCTACCTGCACCCCTTTGGCGATATCGTATGCCAGAAATTCTGGTGCGGCATCCACTAGAAACAGATGGGCAATCAGTGGCGCAGTGCGTTCGCTGACACCTTTGTGTTGCACCAGATGCCGTTCAATTTCCGTCAGCACTTCATTGACATCACGTCCCAGGTTTTTCGGCTGATAGACGTCATAACCTGCGACCGTTCCGGGCTTGCCAGAGGCATCGGGATCGACGGCCAACTTGATTGCAGCCAGCAAAATCTGTTGCTTGATTTCAACCGAGGCCGTTTGCCCTTCCAATGCACCATACCAACCAAGCTCCCTGAGCATTTGCTGCGCCCAGGAATTCGATTGTTCTGATGCCAACATGTCTTCCAGTATAGATTCAGCATTATCACGCCGATATTCAACGGGACGGTCGAGTTCGGAGGCATTACACAGCACGTCAATAATTGATGCTGCACCATTTAATAGTTTTCGGGAAACCCCAATGATTGTCGTTCTTTCGACCGGTGTCAGTGTCGCCGATGATGGCGTGAGAGCCAACAATCCTGCGCCGCAATCGCCCAGAGGCATGGATGTTGGCAACGAAGTTTGCAGCCATCGAATAACGTTGCGCACTTCTCCCGCTGTCTTTGGAGATCCAAAACCTCTGAAGTTCACTGTCTGCTGCAGATCGAAAGATAACGTTGAATAGAGCGCATTCCCCGTGTCCTTGATCTGTTGCAATAGCATGTTGAATGGCGCCAGCAAATTACTGTCTGCACTCACGGAATTCGTTATGTCGTACCACAGGGCGGGTGGCATCAGGACCTGAATTCTATTTTCGCTAATTCTCACTGGTGCGACAGTACAATCGATTTCAAGACGTTGACAGAGTGAGATCATGCCCGGCAGTGCTATAAACTCATGCAAGTGACCAACGATGCTTTTGCATTTTTCATCCAGAGGTGAGCCGTTGGCGACTCTGCTGAACAGGCTGGACAACGAAACCGGCGCGTTATCTGCGAGATTTTTCACGCTTTGTTCAAGCTCATAACTCAACTGCGCACGGGTTTTTTCCTCATGGATCAGCGCCTTGGCCTTATTTAACAGTTCGTCATTTTTGATCGTATCGAACGCCGGCCAACCCTCTGCGCTTAAACGACGGACAAGTTCCGTCGCCTCCTCGGTCGAGGTCGGCGAAGTCTCCCCGTAGAACTGGATGATCACATCGCGATAAACAAGTTCAGGGCCTTCATTCGTAAAAGAAAGTCCGATATCTCCAGGATCAAGTAATTGTCTGGCGATCAGAACTTGCGCTGATACCTGCCACCACCCGGAGTCATCCCATATGGAAAAGCTTTCGTCGCTGCTGACACCATCACGGATGACCTTTCCAGAAACACTATCCGCAAAAACTTTCAATGTATTAAGGGCAAAGCCCTTGGATTCAAACCACTCCAATACCTTTGGGTCGTTCACCGCGTCCCGAAAAAGGCTCGCGGGTTTGTGGATCGAACTGTCGGTAGAAACAGGCATCGGCGTATTTCCAGCCGAGGTCAGTTCCTTCACCACTCGCGCTTGCAGGGTTCGATCCGCGTGCAAAGTGATGTCTGCATCGCTCATGGCATCGAGCACCCATTCGGCGCTTTCACTACCAAGCTCGCTCTCGGCACGTTGGGAGTTCACGGATACGTCTTCTGTCTCGACAAAAGGGTTCCCATCGATGTCCACGCCCATTCTCGATATTTGCAGACGAGCGTAGTGAGCCCGAGCAATGGACTCATCGACCAGTTCCGCGACCGTCATGTCTGGATCCGATGGCGCTGGCTGTTGCATAAGGGACTTAACGTCCGCTACCAACATGGGATCGTCATGAGGGTTCGTATAACCGGATGCCTCACGACGCGCCCTGACCGATTGTACGAATGTCGGCATTGCGTCCAGGGTCAATTGCACTTCATCGATAATTTGTTGGCGTAACCTGGGATCCGCCTCGGCGGCAAAATGAGCCTGGTTGCCTGCCCCCTCGTAGGGAAACCAGCGGCTGTAAAATTCATTCAACGCTGCGTGAATGGCTGCGAACGCCAGTGTTGCAGATGCGTTCGGGTGTTGCCGGGTGAGATGGGTAACCCCGGCCAGCATCGTCACTCCCATTGATCCCAAATGGGCGGCTGACGAACGTAGCCATGCTCCAAGGCTGGCCCCCAACGCTGTGAAATGGCTGTCAGCGTTAGCTTCGGTCGTTTCGGCATAGGGATTTTCCTGCGAGCCGAAGGACGAACCTGGCGTCGTCCGAAACGGAGTTCGTATATCCAGACGTTCCAACCTTTCGGCAATATCACCAAGCAAATACCGAGGGTCTTCCAAATCAAGTGCTTCGGCGGGCCTCCATCCAGTCAGGGTATGGGTAATCTTTGTTAATAGCGCATCCGCCTGCCGGGCCATCTCCAAAGCGTGCTCAACACTTGCAAAGGGAACCACCGATTTGCGTTCAATATCGAATTCAGGAGGGGTATCGGGGTTAACCGGAACATCTTTGACGATGAACGGTTTCGAAGGCTTTTCCGGCAACAACATGATGGATTTGGGATGGGGTTTTTCTGGATACCCATGAAAATTCGAAACATTAACTATCTGGAGTAGATACGCTGCCTTGGCCACTAACCCTTTCGGAACACGATTGGCGTTGATGGTTACAGGGTGGAAGTCGGATTTGCGCTCTATTTCCTCAAGAGTCGATAGCAGCGGAAAGCACTCATCGCTCGTGCCTTCGCGGTGTCGTGAAGTCGGCGCAAGAAACTCGAACATCGCCGTCTCTTCCTCACGGCTACATAGCTGTACTGCTGGATCGGATTTGTCCTTGATGCACTCAATGAGCTCACGGATCTGGCTTGCGTACTCGCTAGGCGCCGTTTCTTCTGAGCGATACTCATCCATGACCTGCAAGCATTTTCCCAGCAGAAGTTGCGTGGCAGCGGATGATGGCCTGAGCGCTGGAATATCCTCCAGGTCCATCCACGGCATATTGGGATCTGCCTGCTCCAAACGCTCACTCATCCATACGGGACTTTGCTCCAGCACCTCGCACAGCCGCTGCCACTGCGCGTCGGTCAACAATTCACCAGAGGCGATTTTTTTATCCCTTTCCTCCCGCGGTAATTGCAATTGCGCCTGTATAAAACCGGCAACACCATGACTGCCACTGGATCGCGAAAAGTTGAGATGCTCGCCAAACTCGACGGCCCATTGGTCCGGGGGCAGGTGAAAAATAGCCTCGAAAATTTCACGCAACCGCTGCGCAGTCATGTCGCATTTGGGCTGGGTCGAGCGCACCATCGCCTCGATGAAAACCTGTTCCAGGTTTTTGCCCATGTGTCTTTGCAAAATGCCACTTTTCAGAACGCTTAGCACTTCGCGCTCTGACAGGATCTGCGTAGTTAAATGCTCGTACAGCGCGCCCCAGGTTTCACTGAAAGAATTCAGATCATCAATTAGATCGCCTTCGCGTTTGCTTCCCTTGCAATACAAGGGAATCTGCACGTCATCCCGGTACATAGCGGGCGCCGCAGCGTAGGTGCGGGCGCTATCAACATAAGGATTAAAAGACCGGGAGCTGTTGTGGACGACCGAAATATCCTCGGCTAACGAGGTCGGCGCCGGGAGTACAAATGAAGGATCAGTGGGTGTCGCGGAACAGGTTCTATTTGAGGGGTGAAATGAGACAGGCAACTTTCAGAATTCCTTTTCGCACAAATGCATCGCGCGAGCCTATAAGCCACGCCCAAAAGGAAATATAAGAAAACGCTCTGTTTCTGGTTATCCCTCACCCCTACCGAACGTTCTGCTTACAGAATGCGATACAGCAACCGCTCAATCCGCACACGACTGACACGCTTGAGAAACTTGGCAACACCCGCCGGATACTCCGGCAATGTTTCCAGATCCTGATATCGCTCGATACGCCGCGTGTGCTGGAAAATCTCCGCCAGTTCCGTGCGGCGTGGCCCCAGCAATTCGCCTTTCGGGTCATCGATCAACAAGGCGTTTTCCAGGTCGAGGCGAAACGCGCGCGGGTTGAGGTTGTTGCCGGTCAGCAAGGTGTAGCGCTGATCGACCCACATGCCCTTGAGGTGATAGGTGTGGTCGCCGTCCTTCCACAGGTGCAGGTTCAACTGGCCGCTGTCGATGTTGCGCTGATGGCGCTTGGCGAAGCGCCGCAGGCTGATTTCGTAGAGATACGGCAGCGCAGAGATCACCTTGAACGGTTCGCTCGGCGGGATGTAGAAGTCATTGGCGGTCTTGTCGCCGACCACGATGTCGATCTTCACACCCCGCGCCAGCGCCCGGTTGATTTCCCGGGTCACGGCCAACGGCAGGTTGAAGTACGGCGTGCAGATGGTCAGTTGATGCTGAGCGCTACCGATCAGCTCACCAATCACCCGGCTCAGCGGGTTGTTCTTGCCGACGCCCAGCAATGGGCTGACCGACAGACCGCTCTTGTCCGTGGAACCCTGGGTGGTGTCGTACGCGGCATGCTTGAGGCGGCTGCGCAGATCGCCGATGTCGTTGCGCAGGCTGCGGGTGGTCGGCAGGTTCGGCAAATCGAGGCGATGCACCGCTTTGGAAGCCACCAGCCCATGCTGAACCAAGTGGTGCATGGAATCGGCCAGCGCACGGTTGTTCAGCAAGTGGTAACGGTCGTAGCGGTACTTGTCGAACTTGTGCAGGTAAACGTTATTAAGGCTCGCACCGCTGTAGATCACGCAGTCATCGATGACGAAACCCTTCAAATGCAACACGCCGAACAGCTCGCGGGTCTGCACCGGCACGCCATACACCGGCACTTCACTTTCGTGAGTACGGGTCATCTCCTGATACCAGGCCGAGTTGCCCGGCTGCTTGCCGGCACCGATCAAACCGCGCTGGGCGCGCAGCCAGTCAACGACCACCACCACTTCCAGTTGCGGACGTGCCAGTTTGGCCGCGTGCAAGGCATCGAGAATTTCCTGGCCGGCCTCGTCCTGTTGCAGGTACAGCGCGACGATATAGATGCGCTGGGTGGCGCTGGCGATTTTTTCCAGCAGGCAACGACGGAACTCGGCAGCGCCGGAGAGGATGGTGACGGCATCGGCGGTCAGCGGAAAACTGCGCAGTTTTGGCAGCAGGGAGCGTTTGAAAAGCGACGGCATAGGGCTCGCAATGGGTCGAATCCAGAGAGTTTGAGAGCTTACACCATGGATCGGTTCGGGTCTTGTTACTGTCTGTAATGGCCCCACCGCCAGCAGGTTGGCTGTGCTCCCACATTTGCTTTGTGTATCCGCCTCAAGATTGTGTCGTGCCTGCTATCATGCGCGACACCCCATCTACAGGACCGCGTCGCGCCCCATGGATTACCGCAAACCCTCCGACCGCAAAAGCATGCACTCGCGCATCGTCCAGGAACTGGGCATGCAGATCGTCTCGGGACGTTTCCTGCCGGACGACAAACTGCCCGCCGAAGCGCTGTTGTGCGAAGAATATGCGGTCAGCCGGCCGGTGCTGCGTGAAGCCACCCGGGTACTGGTCGCCAAGGGCCTGGTGTATTCCCGCCCGCGGGTCGGCACCGTGGTCAAGCCGCGCAAGGACTGGCACATGCTCGATCCGGACGTGCTGCACTGGTTGATGCAGAGCAGTCCGCAGAATCAGTTTTTCGACCTGCTGACCAGCGTGCGCAGCATCATCGAACCGGCCGCTGCCGCCCTCGCCGCGCAATTCGCCACGGAGGCGGATATCGCCTCCATCGGTGAGGCCTACCAACGCATGGAAGCCGCACCGACGCCGGAGGCTCTGTTGCAGCCGGACCTGGACTTCCACAGTCGCATCGCCGATGCCACGCACAACGACCTGTTGGCCAACCTGTGCAACATGCTCTCGGTGGCCATCGCCGAAGCCTTGAAGCATTCGAACCAGCGGCCGAACCTGCATGAACTGGCGCTGCCCCGGCACAAGGCAATCCTCACCGCCATCGAGAATCGTGATGCCCTCGGCGCGCGGCATGCGACGCTGGTGCAACTCGATGATGCGCGCAGTGCGTTGAATGTGGTGCTGGGTAGCGATCCTGCCTGACCACGTCAGCCCGGTAGCAGTTCGTCGATGTGTCGATAGTCGGACTGCAACTGCGCCGCCAACATCTTGCTGCGTCCGAGTCGAATCGGCCCACGTTCGATATCGATCAGCAGGCCCGGACACTCAAGAGCGGGCAACGTCTGCCAGTCCTTCAGCCGGCCATCAGTGAGCAACAGCAGCCGTTGCTGCTCCGCCGGAAAACGCTTCTGCCGCGCAGTGAGCCAGCGCCCCGCTTCGCCCAACGCTGCAAGCATCGGTGTGCCGCCACCCGCGCCGAGGCCATCGAGCCAATGACGCAACCCGCTGGACGCTTTCAACCCTTGAACCTGCCACTTCGGCACTTGCCCGCTGGCCGTCAGCAAAGCAAGGCGCGCGCGTTGCCGATAGGCATCATCGAACAGCTGCGCGAGCAAGCCCTTGGCGTCGCTCAACGCCCGATGTCGGCGGGTCGACGCCGAGGCATCGACAATCACCAGCCACAGTTCATGGGGCGAACGGGTGCGCAGATGGAACATCAGCTCTGAGCGCTGACGCGGTCGGCCGTTGAGCAGCGTGCCAGGCCAGTTGACCGTGCCGTTGCGGGCGGCGTGACGCTTGCCTTGTTTGCCGTGATCCAGCCGTCCGGCGCGGGGTCTGGCATTCGCCCCCGCGTCAGATCGAGGGCGAATGCCTAGGGCTTTTTTGGCCAGCTCGGCACTTCACGTCGGGCGCCGATCGGCAGCGCCTGAGCGGGCATTTCGCCCCACTGGCCTTGACCTTCGCTCGGGTTGGTGTTTTGCGGAGCCGTCTGTTGCGGCGCTTGTGAGGATTGCGGCGCGGGCGGTGTGTGTTCGCGACGGCGATGGCGCAAGGCGAACTCGGCAACGGCGTCGATATCTTCCTCGGCGATGCTGCTCGCGCCGCGCCAGGCAGCGTGGGCGCGTGCGGCACGCAACCAGACCAGATCCGCACGCAAGCCATCGACCCCGGCAGCAAAACAGCGCTCAGTGATTTGCGCCAGCGCTGCATCGTCGAGAGGAATAGTCGCCAAAGCGCTGCGCGCCTTCTGGCATCGCTCGCGCAGGTTCGCTTGTTGACTCTCCCACTCGGCACAGAAGCCTTGAGGATCATTGTCGAAATCCAGGCGTCGACGGATGATCTGGCCACGCTCGGCAGGTTGGGTGTGACCACTGAGCGCGACGTTCAAGCCAAAGCGGTCGAGCAGTTGCGGACGCAACTCGCCCTCTTCCGGGTTCATGGTGCCGATCAACACGAACTTCGCGGAATGCCGATGGGAAATGCCATCCCGCTCCACCAGATTCGTGCCGCTGGCGGCGACGTCGAGCAGCAGATCGACCAAGTGGTCGGGCAGCAGATTGACTTCGTCAACGTAGAGCACGCCGCCGTCAGCCTTGGCCAACACACCGGGAGAAAACTGTGCACGACCTTCGCTCAGGGCCGCATCCAGGTCGAGGGTGCCGACCAGACGCTCTTCGGTCGCGCCCAAGGGCAAAGTGACGAATTGACCACTGGCGAGCAAGTCCGCCAGGCCTCGGGCCAGGGTCGACTTGGCCATGCCGCGCGGGCCTTCGATCAGCACGCCGCCGATCTTCGGGTCGATGGCGGTCAGGTACAACGCGAGCTTCAAATCGTCGGCGCCGACCACGGCGGAGAGCGGGAAATGCGGGGTGTCGGTCATTGTTCTATCTCAGTCATGGTCGGTAATGTCATGAACAGCGATGCGGTCAGCCATCTTCTTCTATATCCAATAGCAGGTTTTCCAGCGCCTCTCGGTACTCGCCCGGCTCTTTCCACATTCCGCGCTGTTGCGCTTCGAGCATGCGCTCGGTCATGTCGCGCAAGGCATGGGGATTGTGCTCGCGGACAAAATCCCGGGTGTTCGGGTCGAGCAAGTAGGCATCGGCCAGCAACGCGTACTGGTGATCGTCGATCAACTGCGTGGTGGCGTCGAAGGCGAACAGGTTGTCGACCGTCGCCGCCATTTCGAACGCGCCTTTGTAGCCGTGACGCTTGACCCCGTCGAGCCACTTCGGATTGGCTGCCCGCGAGCGAATCACCCGGTTCAGTTCTTCCTTGAGTGTGCGGATTTTCGGCAAATCCGGCTGGCTATGATCGCCGTGGTAGCTGGCCGCTGCCGCACCGCTGAGGCTTTCGACCGCCGCGAGCATGCCGCCCTGAAACTGGTAATAGTCGTTGGAATCCAGCAGGTCGTGTTCGCGGTTATCCTGATTTTGCAGTACGGCCTGCACCTGGCTCAGACGCTGGGCGAACTGCTCGCGGGCCACGGTGCCTTCGTCAGAGCCACCATAAGCGTAACCGCCCCAATTCAGGTAAACCTCGGCCAGGTCCTCACGACTCTGCCACAGACGACCGTCGATGGCGCCCTGCACGCCCGCGCCATAGGCACCGGGTTTGGCGCCGAAGATCCGCCAACCGGCCTGACGCTTCGCAGCTTCTTCATCGAGCCCCGATTTCAGCAACGCTTCTCGCTCGGCGCGGACCTTGGCTGCCAACGGATTGAGGTCGTCCGGTTCATCCAGCGCGGCGACCGCTTGTACAGCGGCATCAAACAAACGGATCAGATTGGCAAAGGCGTCGCGGAAAAAACCCGAGACTCGCAACGTGACATCCACTCGCGGGCGGTCGAGCAGGCTCAGCGGCAGAATTTCAAAATCGTCGACCCGCTGACTGCCGGTGGCCCAAACCGGACGCACGCCCATCAGCGCCATGGCCTGGGCGATGTCATCGCCGCCGGTGCGCATGGTCGCCGTGCCCCAGACCGACAGGCCGAGCTGACGCAGATGATCGCCGTGATCCTGCAAGTGCCGTTCAAGAATCAGGTTGGCCGACTGGAAACCGATGCGCCATGCGGTGGTGGTCGGCAGGTTACGCACGTCCACCGAATAGAAATTGCGCCCGGTCGGCAGCACGTCCAGACGACCACGACTCGGCGCGCCGCTGGGGCCGGCCGGGACGAAACGACCGTTCAGGGCGTCGAGCAGGCCGCGCATTTCTGCCGGGCCGCAGGCGTCTAGTCTGGGAGCGACTACTTCACGCAGGTGGTCGATGATGTCGCTCACTTCAGAGCTATGTATTTCCTGTGGGAGCGAGCTTGCTCGCGATGGGGTGTCAGCCACATTGATGTCGACTGACACACCATCGCGAGCAAGCTCGCTCCCACAGGGGTCATTCAGGGTCTGCGAGATCAGTTGTGCGGCGAACAGCTCAAGGCGTTCGCGGGTATCGCCTGCGGTACGCCAGGGATCAACACTAATCGACAACAAGGCGTCTGGACGCGGCCCAGTCCACGGCTCGGCCAACGCACAATCCAGCGGATCGAACCCCAATGCAAACGCCTTGGCCAACGCGCGCAGCAAACTCGATTGCGCCCCGCGTCCATCGCCGCGCGGAATACGCAGCAGCGCAAGCAAGGTATCGATGCGCAAGCGACCGACCGGCGACTCACCAAACACATGCAAGCCGTCGCGAATCTGCGACTCTTTCAAATCGCACAGATAAGTGTCCAGGCGCGGTAACCAGATCGCCGCATCGGCGTCGCTGTCGAGTTTTTCGTCCAGTTGCAGTTCGCGATCGATGTGCGTGTCGCGCACCAGTTGCAGAATGTCGCGCTGCAACTCCCGGGCGCGGCGCGGATCGAGCAATTGCGCTTCGTAATACTCGTCGGCCAGCAGCTCAAGATTGCGCAGCGGGCCGTAGGTTTCGGCGCGGGTCAGCGGCGGCATCAGGTGATCGATGATCACTGCCTGGGTGCGGCGCTTGGCCTGGGCGCCCTCGCCCGGATCGTTGACGATGAATGGATAGATGTTCGGCAACGGCCCGAGCAACGCGTCCGGCCAGCAATTCTCCGACAGCCCAACACCTTTGCCCGGCAGCCATTCAAGGTTGCCGTGCTTGCCAACATGGATCACGCCCTGGGCGCCGTAGGTGTTGCGCAGCCAGAAATAAAACGCCAGATAGCCGTGGGGCGGCACCAGGTCCGGGTCGTGATACACCGCGCTCGGGTCCACTTGATAACCGCGCGCCGGTTGAATGCCGACGAAGGTCAGGCCAAACCTCAAGCCGGCGATCATCATCCGCCCGCTGCGGCACATCGGGTCGCTTTCAGGCGCGCCCCAACGCTCCAGCACCGCGGCGCGATTGGCTTCGGGCAAGGCATTGAACATCGTCAGGTATTCATCCATTGCCAGACTCTGCTGGCACGGACGCTGGTCGAGAGTATCCAGATCGTTGCTGACACCGCCGAGCAGTTGCTGGATCAACGCGGTGCCGCTGTCCGGCAAGTCCGCCGGTAACGGGTAACCTTCGGCCTGCAATGCTCGCAGGATATTCAACGCCGCCGCCGGCGTGTCGAGCCCGACACCATTGCCGATACGACCGTCGCGGGTCGGATAGTTGGCGAGAATCAGCGCCACACGCTTTTCCGCGTTGGGCAGACGCGCCAGATCGATCCAGCGCCGCGCCAGTTCGGCGACAAAATCCATGCGCTCCGGTTGTGGCCGATAACAGACCACATCGGACTGACTGCGCTCGCTGCGCCAGGCCAGATCCTTGAAGCTGATCGGTCGGCTGATGATCCGCCCGTCCAGTTCCGGCAGCGCAATGTGCATCGCCAGATCACGCGGGCCGAGGCCTTGTTCGCTGGCGCGCCAACCCGGTTCGTTATCCTGGGCGCAAATCGCCTGAATCACCGGAATATTGCGGCGAAACGGTCGCAAATGCGGAGCTTCGGGACTGGATTGGGCAAAACCGGTGGTATTCAGAATCACCCCGGCCTCGACTTCATCCAGCCAATCCTCGACCACCGACAGGCAGCCGGGCTCTTTCAAACTGGCCACCGCGATCGGCAGCGGGTTCAACCCCGCCGCTTGCAAGCGCTGGCAGAAAACATCGATGAATCCGGTATTCGCCGCCTGCAAGTGCGAGCGGTAAAACAGCACCGCCGCTACCGGTTGATCGACCTGCCAGTCGGCTTGCCAATCCTGCAGTGTTGCGGGGCTTTTATGGGGATGGTAAATCGCCGTGCGTGGCAGGGTTTGCGGCTCGGTCCAAACGTAATCCCGCGCCAGCCAACGGTTGGCCAGACAGCGGAAGAAATCCAGAGCGTTGCCCATGCCGCCTTGACGCAGATACTGCCAGAGCCGGTCGCGATCATCGAAGCCGACGGTGCTCAAGTCACTGAGCTCAGGGTCGGGACGGTCATCGCCCGGCACCAGAATCAGTTGCACACCCCGCTGCGACAACTCCACCAACCGCTCGACGCCATAGCGCCAATAGGCAATGCCGCCGTGCAGCGAGATCAGAATGACCTTGGCGTGACGCAAGACCTCATCGACATAGAGATCGACCGAGGCATGATTCTGCACCTGCATCGGATTGGCCAGACGCACGCTCGGGTAATCGTCGGGCAACTGCTGCGCCGCTTCGGCGAGCAGCGCCAGGCTGGAATCGCCGCTGCACAGGATCACCAGCTCGGCGGGAGTTTGGCCAAGGTCGGCGATGTTGTCATCCGACACGAAACCGCCGGGCTGGGTCCTGAGCAGGTGCATTGTTTACACGCTGAGCGCGGCGCGCAATTGCGCTTCGAGCAGTGCGGCGTCCAGTGCCTGGCCGATCAACACCAGACGGGTGACGCGCGACTCTTCAGCGTTCCACTGACGGTCGAAGTGTTTGTCGAAACGCGTGCCCACGCCCTGGATCAGCAGGCGCATCGGTTTGTTCGGGAT
>RCUS01000591.1_pt1 | contig 22967 bp, 23 predicted proteins | sample 2166221 | NCBI WGS metagenome assembly RCUS01 (sample SAMN09932758, study PRJNA488358) | compost metagenome | isolation source: compost soil in cyclohexanecarboxylic | place: Germany: Experimental Botanical Garden | reverse complement strand
GGCAACGAGCAGGAGCTGCACCATCGCGCGCGCAACGGCGCCATGACGCGCGTGGTGCCGCCCGTGCTGGGACTCGATCCGCAGGCGCTGCAGCAGGAACGCTCTGGCGCCCTGTGGGCCTCGTTCTCGGGCGGTGGCCTGTTCCGCCTGGACGGCGGCAGCTGGACGCGTGATGGCGGCCTGGCCGGCTTGCCCGACGCGCTGACCACGTCGATGGCCATCGATGGCCAGGGCACCGTGTGGCTGGGCCACGCCAACAACCGCGTCAGCCTGGTGGCCGACGGCCAGCGCAGCGGCGCCGTGCGGCAGCTGGGCGCGGCCGACGGCTTGCAGCTGGGCACGGTATTGCAGCTGTACCGCGACGCGGACCTGATGTGGGCCGGCGGCGAAGGCGGCGTGGCCGTCTGGCGCGCGGGCCGCTTCATTGCCCTGCGCGGCGCGCGCGGCGAAACCTTCCGCGGCGTGTCGGGCATCGTGCGCCTGCCCGGCGGCGACCTGTGGCTGCATGGCGCCGACGGTATCTACCATCTGGGCGCGGCCGCCATCGCCGCCTGGCTGAAGGACGGCGGCGCGGCACCGCTCGACTACGAACGCTTCGATGCGCTCGACGGCCTGCAGGGCCACGCCTCGCAGCTGCGTCCCGTGCCGTCGCTGATCCACGCGCCCGACGGCCAGCTGTGGTTCGCCACCTCGGCCACCATTGCCATGCTCGATCCCGCGCACATCGCCCGCAACGCGCTGCCGCCGCCGGTGCAGATCACCGCCGTGCTGGCCGACGGCGCGCCGCACGCCATCGCTGCGGGCAAGCCGCTGCGCCTGCCCGAGGGTAGCAAGCGCCTGCAGCTCGACTTCACGGCGCTGAGCCTGTCGATGCCCGAGCGCGTGCGCCTGCGCTACCGCCTTGTCGGCGTCGACGAGCACTGGCAGGAAGCCCCCGGCCGGCGCGAAGCCTATTACACCAACCTGGCGCCCGGCGACTACCGCTTCGAAGTCATGGCGGCCAACGAAGACCAGGTGTGGAACCGCGAAGGCGCGGCGCTCGACATCCATATCGCCCCCACCTTCGTGCAGAGCCGCTGGTTCACGGCGCTGCTGGTGCTGGGCGGCGCGCTGCTGCTGTATGCCGCCTATGTGCTGCGCATCCGCCACCTGACGCGGCGCATGCACGAGCGCCTGCAGGAACGCCTGGCCGAACGCTCGCGCATCGCCCGCGCGCTGCACGACACGCTGCTGCAAAGCGTGCAGGCGCTGATCCTGTCGTTCCACGCGCACACGGGCATGCTGCCGAAAGGCACGCGTGAACGGGCGCGCCTGGACGGCACCTTGAACCTGGCCGAGCAGCTGCTGGTCGAAGGGCGCGACCAGATCCTCGACCTGCGCACGGTGGCCTCGCCCGATGAACTGGGACTGGCCCTGCAGCAGTTCGGCAAGGGCTTGTCCGAGCACCGCGCGCATGCGTTCCAGGCCACCACCACCGGCAACTGCCGGCGCCTGCAGCCGCGCGTGCACGATGAAATCTATGCGATCGCCCGCGAAGCGCTGTTCAATGCCTCGCGCTACGCGGAGGCGGCGCTGATCGAACTGGAGCTCGACTACGCGCCGCAGGCATTCACCCTGCGCGTGCGCGACAACGGCCGCGGCTTCGACGAGGCGCTGGCCAGCACGGGCCAGCGGCCCGGCCACTGGGGCTTGCCGGGCATGCGCGAACGCGCCGCCGCCATCGGCGCCAGCCTGCGCATCGCCAGCGAACCGGGCCAGGGCACGACGATCGAAGTCACGCTGCCCGGCAAGCTGGCCTACTAGCATGATGGCGCCAGCTGGCAAGCAGGACGCGGGGCGATAAGCGGATGTTGTAAGATGGGCAAGCGCCGAGGCGCCGCGTCTGCCTGGCCGCCGGCCGGCGCCGGACCGTTCTCCTCATTTACCTTCGGAAAGAAAACCATGAAAAAATTCCTGCTCGCCTTGCTCGTCCTCGCTTCCGGTTCCGCCTTCGCCAACTCGGCCTGCGACACGCCGCGCAACGACTTCGACGGCCTGTACTGCCTGAACAAGGTCTACCAGGAAGCGGACAAGGAACTCAACGCCAACTACAAGACGCTCGCCGCCAAGCTCGATGCCGGCGGCAAGCAAAAACTCAAGGCGGGCCAGCTGGCGTGGATCGCCGCGCGCAACCAGAACTGCTCCAAACGCGAATCCTCGGGCTTCTACGTGAACCTCGATTGCGCCACCCAGACCACCATCGAACGCGCGCAATTCCTGCAGGACCGCGTGCGCGAATGCGTGAGTGCCGGCTGCCAGAACAGCAAACTGTAAGCCAGGAGCCCGTCCCGCTGGCGAGCATCTTCCACCGGCAGCCCACCAGCAGCGCGCACAAGGGGGAATGCACATGGCGGGCCGCGCGACGGCGAAGTAAATACCGCGACGGCCAGTGCCCGCTGCCTGGGGCGTGGGCGGCGCATGCATTCCGCTACCGAGACAGACGCCAAGCCTGCGCTGGCGCAAACGATGACGGGCGGCGCCCGCGCATACTGGTGGACCCGATGCCGTCCCTGCGTGGCGCCCATGAGCAAGCTCATCGATTTTCCCGTCCTCCAGTGGGACGCTCCCTGTCATCCCGCCTGGCAGGTGGCGGCGCGGCAGGCGCTGGAAGATGGCCAGGTGGTCGTCCTGCCGGCGCTGGCCTTTGGCTTGCAGGCTGCCGAATTGCCGCTCCTGCAAGGCGCGGCCGGCGGCGCCAAGAATATCAGCTGGGACCCGGCGCGCGGCGTGCGCGGCCATGGCGACGCCCGCGACGCGGCCCTGCTGGCCGCGCTGATGCGGCGCTATGCGGGCCAGACGCGGCGCTTGCTGGCCAGCCTGCTGCCCGCCTACCAGCCGCATTTTCAGCAAGGCAAGACCAGCTTTCGCCCCGTGGAAATCGCCGGGCGTGTCACGTCCTGGCGCAAGGACGACACGCGCCTGCATGTCGACAGCTTCCCCGCCTCGCCCACGCAGGGGAAGCGCATCCTGCGCGTGTTTAGCAACATCCACCCGCAAGGCGCGCCGCGCGTGTGGAAACTGGGTGCGCCATTCGAACAGGTGGCGCAACGCTTCCTGCCGCGCGCCGCCCGTCCCCTGCCCGCCACGGCGGCCCTGCTGCGGTGGCTGCGCGTCACCAAGTCCCGGCGCACGCCCTACGATCACTACATGCTGCAGCTGCACGACGCCATGAAGGCCGATCCCGCCTATCAGGCGCAGGCGGAGCAAGTTACCCACGCATTCGCGCCGGGCCAGACGTGGATCGTGTTTTCGGATGCCGTCTCGCATGCGGCCCTGCGCGGACAGCATGCACTGGAGCAAACCTGGCTGCTGCCCGTCACGGCCATGGCCGCACCCGAAAAATCGCCGCTGGCCATCCTGGAACGCCAGCTGGGCCGCGCGCTGGCGTAGCGCAACGACGCCAACCTGCGCCAGCCCAGCACAAGCCTGGCGATGCCCGGGAATGCATGGACAGGCATGGGAAGGCATGGGAGGGCCTGGCAATAGCCGGCGTGGCGCGCAAGGAAGCCGCGCCGCTGGCTTGCCGACCGGCTGCCTGGCGTAGCCATGGCACGAGGCACCCGGCACACCGCAACAGCAACAGCAACAACAACAACAACAACAACAACAACAACAACAACAACAACAACAACAACAACAGCAACAGCAACAGCAACAGCAACAGCAACAGCAACAGCAGCAGCAAAACCACAAGCAACAGCAACAGCAAGCGGCGCGCAGCACCGTGCGCGGCTGCCGACGCGCAACCTATACTGGCGGGCGTGCTATGCCGGCAAGCGCGCCGCCTTGAAGCGCCGCCAGGCCTTGCGCATGCTGCCATCGGCCACCTGCGACTGTGCACGTGCCGCCAGGTAGCCGCGCAGGAAGGCTGCGTGCAGGCGCAACTCGGCGTGATCCGGCTGGCCATCGGGCAGCGCCTGCAGCAGGCGGTCCGCCACCTGCGCATCGTTAAGCCAGCCCAGTTCATCCTGCAGCGCCGACAAGCGTCCCACATACGGCTTCACGGCGCGCGCGGCAAACAGCGAGGCAAAGAATTCCGTCGCATAGCGCGTCTTCTTGGCGGCGATGCGCACGCGGTGCCGCTGCTGCGGCGTGGCGTGCAGCAGGCGCTTGCCGCGCTTCATCAGGCGGCGCTGGTCCTTGCGCAAGGTACGGCGGGCAAACGGCGACACGCCCGCGTCCAGCTGGCGCAGCTGGCGCGCCGTGGCCATGTCGCGCCAGGTGCGCGCCTGCAGCCAGCGCTGCAGGCCCAGCATCCAGGCCGTATAGCGCGTGGAGTTGACGGCCTGCGCCGCCTGCGCATGCCTGATGCGCGCCTGCTCCTGTGCCGCCTGCACCAGTGCCGCCGCATCGGCCTTTGCCTGGCCATCGAGCTGCGCGAGGGTATGGCCGGCCAGCACATCCCAGTCGCGCGCCTCGCCCAGTGAACCGCCCAGCCAGTCGAGTTCCGTCTTCAGCGCGTCCGGTAGCGCCAGCAGGGAGTTGAACATGCCCAGCGCCGAGCGCAGGCGGCGCAGTCCCACGCGCATCTGGTGCAGGCTTTCCACGTCCTCGCCCGCCGCCACGCCATCCTGGTTGCCGCTCACCTGCTCCAGGCAATTGCCGAGGATGGCCTGAAAGCTTTGCTCCACCGTCATGCCCTCGTCGAGCCGCAAGGGCTGCGCCTTGACGGCGCGCAAAGGCTGTGATGCCGCGAGACGGTAGCCGCGCTCCGCCTTGCTCATGTGGCCCAGGCGCAGCGGCACGTCCTGCAGCAGGGCCAGCGCCACGTCGAACAGGCTGGCTGCCTGCCCCTGCTTCAGCTCCAGTTCGATTTCGCTGACGGGCACGCTGCGCGCGGCGCCGTCCACGCCGTGCTCGATCACGCCCTGGTCCAGTACGCACTCGATATGGTCGCCCTGCGGCGTGCGCAGCTGCCATGCCGTGCGCTCCATGCGCGTGCTGAACACGGGCTGCAAGCCATCGCGGATGGCATCCTTGCGCAGCAGCGCGCGGATCGGCTGCTTGCGGCCGATGGCCGCATCGAGTGCATCGAGCTCGGGCGCGGGGCCGGCCACCTCGCCCTCCCATTCGTGGCGGCTGTGCAAACCGCCGCTGCCGCTGCCGCCCGCCTTCAGGGTCTGCACCCAGTGCCCGTCCACATGGCGCACGCGCAAGCCCGCCTGGTGGCGGCACAGCTGCAGGTCGGGCGTATCGACATAGATATCGTGCATGTTCAGCACCTGCGGTTCGCCCGGCGCGCTTTGCGCAGTCGGCGTGTCGTGCGCAGGCTGTGCATATTGCGCCAGCAGCGGATGGGCGCGCAGGCGCGGCACGTCTTGCGGCGCCACCAGCAATTTCAATTCGATTTCCATGACCGCTCCTCGCTCGTCGCCTTTTCGTGAACAGTTATTGTAAGACGCGCCGCGCCTGGCACAAGCGGCACGCATGCGGTCATGCACGCACTGCTTGATTTTGCGCGAAAATAGGCGCTTAAAACATTCTGGAGATGCCATGACCTACCACGCCGCCGAGAACCGCTATGACACCATGCAGTACCGCACGTGCGGACGCAGCGGCCTGAAACTGCCGCTGCTGTCCCTGGGCCTGTGGCACAACTTTGGCGACAGCAACAGCCTGGCATCCCAGCGCGACATGCTGCGCACCGCGTTTGACCTGGGCATCACGCATTTCGACCTGGCGAACAACTACGGCCCGCCGTACGGCAGTGCGGAAAGCAATTTCGGCAAGCTGCTGCGCGACGATTTCCTGCCCTACCGCGATGAGCTGATCATTTCCACCAAGGCAGGCTGGGACATGTGGCCCGGCCCGTACGGCCAGGGCGGCGGTTCGCGCAAATACGTGCTGGCCAGCCTCGACCAGAGCCTGCGGCGCCTGGGTCTCGACTACGTCGACATCTTCTATTCGCACCGCTACGACGCCGACACGCCGCTGGAAGAAACCATGGGCGCGCTGGCCACCGCCGTACAGCAGGGCAAGGCGCTGTATGTGGGCCTGTCCTCGTATTCGCCGCAGAAAACGGCAGAAGCGGCAGCCCTGCTGAAAGACTGGAAAGTGCCGTGCCTGATCCATCAGCCGTCCTACAACATGCTCAACCGCTGGATCGAGGAAGATGGCTTGCTCGATACCTTGCAGGCAGAAGGCATCGGCTGCATCACCTTCACGGCGCTGGCGCAGGGTTTGCTCAGCGATAAATACCTGGACGGCGTGCCGCAGGATGCGCGCGTCAACCGCCCCGGCGGCGGTTCGCTGATGCAACAGCACCTGAGCGCGGAAAACCTGGCCCGCGTGCGCGCCCTGAACCAGATCGCCGCGCAGCGCGGACAAACCCTGGCGCAGATGGCGCTGGCCTGGGTGCTGCGCGACCCGCGCGTCACCTCGACCCTGATCGGCGCGAGCAGCAGCGCGCAAATCCGTGAAAACGTGGCGGCGCTGCAGCAGCTGGCATTCACGGCCGACGAGCTGGCCGCCATCGACGTGCAGGCGCGCGAAGGCAACATCAATCTGTGGGCAGGGCCGTCGCGCGCCGTCTGAGCGAGCGCTTGCCGGTACTTGTGAAAGCGGCAATCTGGCGCTAGACTGCCGCCTTCACAACACGCCACCGGCCACCCGACCCATGAAGTTCTTCCCTGCTGCCACTGTCTGCCTGCTGCTGTGCGCGCCCAGCGCCGGCGCCGGCGCCGGCGCCGCCAATTATTGCGACGCGCCGTCATGGTCGATCACCCATAACAAGAGCTACGACGAGGTGATGAAGATCGCGCAAAAGCGCGACAAGATCCGCGACGCCGAATGCAGCTTTACGGATGTGATCCTCAGGATACAGAACGAGGAAGCGGGCATCAGCCGCTATCCGGGCATCCTGCTCATCGCCGACGAGCGCGATGAACGCTTCGTCGTCACCAGCCGCGTCGGCGCCTACACCATCTTCACCTACCGCTACAACGACAAGCGCCTGCTGCAGTTCGCCATGAAGGATCACAGCTGGGAGGAAGGCGAACCGTTCCAGGCCGGCGCCTACAAGATCACGGGCGTGAAGGAATTCAAGACCTTCACCGGTTTCCCCGTCTCCCTGCTGGTGGTACAGACGTTCCAGTTTTACGGGCCGAAGTAAGCCCCGCATCCTTCACGGTTCCAGCGGCGGCAGCCAGGCCAGCAGCTCCTGCGCCACCTGGCGACGCCGTTCCGGCGTGGCAAAGGCGCCCACCTCGACGCGCGTGCCGCCGCAGCTGATGCGTATCAGCTGGCGCGGTCCCTCGGGCACGACGATGCGCGTGCACCAGGGACGAAAGCTGCTGCGCTGGCGCCGCCCGGCGCTCACCTGCTCGACGACCAGTACGCCGTCGCGCAAGGCCAGATGCTCGTAATCGCGGGCATGGCGCAGGTAGTACAGCAGGGCGATGGCCACCAGGGCCAGCTCGGCAAATGAAAAGACGGGGATATACCAGTAGCCACGCAGCGCAAAGACCAGGGCGATGGCGGTGGAAAACAGGCACAGCACGGCATAGGCGCGCAGCAGCTGGCGCACCGTCAAGGCACTGTGGCGCGTAAACAGCCATTGCGGCTGTTCCCGTGCAGTATCGCGTGGCATCTCGCCTCCCGCAACAGGAAGGGCGCCGCGTGCTCGCTGCCGCGGCGCGCCCTTCAGGATTGGCTTGCGCCGCTCAGGCGCCCATCTTCAGCAGCGCATGGCCCACATGCTGCCACCAGTGTTCGCGCGACTTGACCTGTTTCAGGCAGGACATGTCGATTTCCGCCGGGAACACGTGATCCTGGCAGACCCCGGTCTGCAGGGCATAGCGCTGGTTTTCCGCCGCCGCCAGGGCCACGACCAGCCAGAAGACCAGCGCCAGCAAGATCACCAGCAAGCTCCAGGCCAGGTGATTGGTCGTGCTTTTTTCGCCAAAAAATTCACGTGGCCGCGTCTCGCGGTACATCGACATCAAGTCTTTTTCTTTGTCTTCCGACATCTGCGTGTGCATCCCTGGTGACATCCTATCCTGTGCGGGCCGGTCGGCCTTGGCGGCGCCGGCGCCGCCCTGCCCGCATTTTACGCTGATGGCGCCAGAGCGGCAGTAATTCCGGCGCCCGTGCGCGGACAGGAAGGCGGCTCAGCTGGCTGAGCTGGCTCAGGGACGCCGCGCCGGTGCCGGCGCCGGCGATTCGCTGCCGGCACCGGCTGGCGGCTGCGCAGGCGCCACGCTTTCCACGTGGTCGACGTCGATGTCGCCGCCGTCGGGCGCCGTGTTGAGCGGCTCCACGCCGGCCCGGTCGCCAGTACCGGCCGCATCGCTGTCGCTGTCGAGCGCTTCGGCGTCCTGGCCCGGCACGCCCTGCATGTCGCTGCCGCTGTCGGAACTGTCGCTGGGGCCGAGCGCCCCCTTGCCGTGGCCGCTGCCCAGTACGCGGTCGGGGGTGACGGGCAAATTGTCCGGATCAAGGCTGCTGCTGCTCATGGCTGACTCCCTTCACAAAAAATCTCGAACAACCATCGTACCCGCCTCGCCATGCCAACGGCGCACGGCTGCAATGCATTTCCGTCAAGAAAATGTCGCACCGCACAAATATTTTCAGAATTTACTTCACAAATGTACTATTCATTGCTATAGTTAATCCAAGTAAGCAAGTTCTCATCCAGAAATGCTTGATCGCTCCTGCTGCGCCCACCCGCGCCGCAGGAGCGAACCGACCGGTACGTGGCGATCCGGCCCATCCACCCAGCCATCATGTCTATATTGGAGTCTTATCATGCAAGCCAAATCACTGATCGCAGCATTGTTCGCCATCACCACCGCCAGCGCTGCCTTCGCGCAAAGCACGGCGCCAGCCGCCGCCAGCCAGCAGTTGACGCGCGCCGACGTCACGGCCGAATACATCCGTGCCCGCAATGCCGGCGAAATCGCCACCAGCGAAGTGGACTATCCGAAAACGCCTGCCACCGCCGCCAGCAACGTGACGCGCGAGCAAGTCATGGCCGAGTTCTACGCCGCCCGCAAGGCTGGCCAGATCCCGCAAACGGAAGCGGACTTTGACGTCGCGCAAACGGCCAAGCACATCGCGAAATAAGAAACCAGTCAGCCGGTTTCAGCAAGTCAGTACGTCTGTAATACACCTCAGTTGCGGCGCAGCACCCCGGGCCACTCCCGGCGCTCACCGCGGCGAGCTGTGATTTTTCCCTGCCCCACCCCAACACCATCGATTTCCGGAGTCTTGCATGTCCCTGCACCGCCGCCTGCTTGCCGCCAGCCTGATCCTTGCCTTGAGCGCGTGCGCCGACATGGGCCACATCGCGCCGCAATCGGCCATGCTCGACGCCAACAAGCTGCAGGCGAGCAAGGCCATGGATGCCGCCGCCAGCGCCGCCATCCAATGGCCGCGCGCGCAATGGTGGCAGGCGCTGCAAGACCCGCAATTGAACCGCCTGATGGAGCAGGCGCTGGCCGACAGCCCCACCCTGCGCGGCGCCCAGGCGCGCGTGCGCCAGGCCGAGGCGCTGGCCGGCGCGGCGGAAGACAAGACCCGCCCGCAGGCCGAGGCCAGCGTTTCCATCAACCGCGAACTGTATTCGCTGCACGGCAGCACGCCAGCGCCGCTGGCCGGCAACTACGCCTGGCGCAACCAGGCCACCGTCACGGCTTCGTACGACCTGGACCTGTGGGGCCGCAACCGCGCCGCCCTCTCCGCCGCGCTGGGCGACGTGCAGCTGGCGTCGGCCGAATCGCAGATGGCCCGCCTGGCGCTGGAAACGGCGCTGGTGCGCACCTACATCCAGCTGTCGTATGAATTCCAGCTGCAGGACGTGATCGAACGCAGCCTGGCGCAGCGCGCCCGCATCCTCGACATCACGCGCCAGCGCAAGGCGGCCGGCATCGGCACGGACATCGACGTGGCGCAAATTGAAACCACCCTGCCGGCCGGACGGCGCCAGCTGGAGCAGTCGGCCGAATCGCTGGCCCTGCTGCGCAACCAGCTTGCGGCCCTGGCGGGCAAGGGTCCGGCGGCTGGCGCGGCGCTCACGCGTCCCGTGCTGCGCCTGGACCAGCCGCTGGCCATTCCCGCCGCCCTGCCGGCCGACCTGATCGGCCGCCGTCCCGACATCGCCGCCCAGCGCTGGCGAGTGGAAGCGGCGGCGCAGCGCATCGACGCCGCCAAGGCCGAGTTCTACCCGAACGTGAATCTGGTGGCGTTCGCCGGCTTCCAGGCCTTTGGCTTCAGCCATTTTCTCGATGCCAACTCGGACATCCGCGGCGTTTCGCCCGCGCTCAGCCTGCCCATCTTTGCCGGCGCCCGCCTGCGCGCCCAGCTGGGCAGCCAGACGGCCATCTACGACGGCGCCGTGGAGCAGTACAACGCCACCGTCATCAACGCCATGTCGGACGTGGCCAATGCCGTCACCAGGGCGCAGTCGCTGGAAAAGCAGCACCGGCTGACGGCACAGGCGCTGGCCACGGCACAGCGCGCGCGCGACCTGGCGGAACAAGCCTACAAGGCCGGCATGAGCGACGCCATCAACATGCTCAACACGCAAGTGGCGCTGCTGGCGGAAGAACAGCAGCAGGCGCAAAACGGGGCACGCGAACTGGATCTGTACGTTTCCTTGATGAATGCACTGGGAGGCGGCATCTGAGCTTGCAATCCTGGTATGACGCTAGTCCAACAAGATACAATCGGAGCTTTATTCACACATGAAGGAATACGACATGACCGCTTTTGACGCTACCGCCAAGCGGCTGCAAAACATCCGCACGCGCATGCCAGGCTTCCCCATGGAACTGATGCGCTTGTTGCGCATGACGTACCACATCCAGAAAGGCATGAAGGATCTGACCAATGCCGCGCTGAAAAAGCACGACCTGGTCGATGCCAGCTACATGGTGCTGGCCGTGCTGTACGGCACGGACGATGAAACCTCGAATGCCTGCACCCTGGGCATGGCTTGCCATGAAAAACCGGCCAACCTGACGCGCGTGTGCAACGACCTGGAAGCGCGCGAGCTGATCCACCGCGGCACGCGCCCCGGCGACCGCCGCTCCGTGATGATCTCGCTGACCGACAAGGGCCGCAAGCTGATCGAAACGGCGTTGCCCGACGTGTACCAGGAAACCTCGGCCCTGTACGAAGGCTTCACGGAAGAAGAGCTGCAAGTGCTCGACAAGCTGTATGCGCGCCAGCTGCGCAACCTGAACAATCTCAACAACCAGAACTGATAGCCTATCGATGACGCCAGCCACAGCAACAACATATACACACGGCCCCCTGTCGCGGGCGGCCCACTGGCTGGCGCTGGCGCTGCAGGACTGGCGCACGACGGAAGGCGAACGCTGGATCTACGTCGGCAAGACCCTCATCGCGTCCTTCTGCGCGCTGTGGCTGGCCTACCGCCTGGGCCTCGATTCGCCCAGCACGGCCATGACCACCACCATCATCCTGGCCCTGCCCAGCAGCGGCATGGTGCTGGAAAAAAGTTTTTACCGCCTGTGCGGCACCCTGCTGGGATGCACGGCCGCGCTGACCCTGATCGGCCTGTTCCCGCAGCAGCCGGTGCTGCTGTTCGGCGGCCTGGCCCTGTGGGTCGGCCTGTGCACCAGCGGCTCGGCCCTGCACCGCAACGCGCAGTCGTATGTGTACGTGCTGGCCGGCTACACGGCCTGCATGATCGTGCTGCCCGCCATCGAGCAGCCGATGCAGGTGTTTTCGCTGGCCGTCACGCGCGTGGCCGAGGTCAGCCTGGGCATCATCTGCTCGGCGGCCGTCTCCAGCGTGCTGCTGCCGCGCCACCAGGGCACGCAGGTGATGCGCACGGTGCAGGCGCGCTACGGCAAGTTCCTCACTTTCTGCCAGGACGTGCTGCAGCAAAAGCTCACGCCGGCACAGGTCGAACTGACGCACCTGCAGTTCGCCGCCGACGTGGCGGCGCTGGAACTGGGCCGCTCGGCCGCCCTGTTTGAAGTCACCAGCAAAGTGGGCCACGTGCGCGCGCAAAACCGCAAGCTGCACGCCTTCAACGCCACCTTCATGACGGCGCTGACCACCTTCTATACCTTCCACCGCCTGTTCGACCGTTTGCAGCGCGACGGCGAAACGCAGGTCATGCAAGCGTGCGCGCCCCTGTACGCCATCGTTGCCGAAGCGCTACAGACGACGCCGTCGCAAGACTCGCTCGACACCATGCAGCAGCATCTGCAAACGGCGCTGGCGCAGGCCCGCGCGCAGATCGATGGCGCCACCATCACGCATGCGCAGCGCATCGATTTCGACACCGTGTGCGAACTGCTGGAGCGCTTCGCGCGCGATATCAGCCGCTTTCACGAAGTGTATTTCAGCCTGGCCCACGATACGCCGCTGGAAGTGAGCACGCCGCAGGCCTACGCGCCGAAGACGCCGCCCGCGCTGGTCATCGCCAGCGGCGCGCGCGCCGGCATCAGCCTGGCCCTGCTGGCCCTGGGCGCGTATTTCCTCGCCTGGCCCTACGCCAGCACGGCCATGCTGATGGCGGCCGTGTTCTGCGCGCTGGCGTCGTCCTCGCCACGTCCCATCCTGATGATCCGCCAGGTACTGGCAGGCTTCCTGATCGCCATGCCGCTCTCGCTCGTCTGCGTGTATTTCGTGCTGGTGCATGGCGACGGCTTCCCCATGCTGGTGCTCAGCTTTGCGCCCTTCCTCGCCGTCGGCCTGTACCTGATGACCAATCCGGCCAAGCTGGGCGTGGGCCTGGGCGTGTCGACCTTCATCACGCAGATGGCGCCGACGAATGTGATGCATGTCGATGGCGCGGCTTTTTTGAACACGGGCATGGCGCTGATCGTCGGCCTGATGCTGGCCGCCCTGGTGTTTGCCGTGCTGCTGCCCGAGCACACCATGGGCCACAAGGACCATATCGGCCGGGCCCTGTGGCGCGAAGCCCTGCATGCGTGCACGGCGCCAGCGCGGCGGGTGAAGCACCGTTTCGACAACCGCGTGCGCGACCTGCTCAGCCAGCTCAACGCGGCGGCGGGACCGGCGCCGGGCGAGGCCACGCGCGCCGTCGTGCGCCAGGCCTTGACCCTGCTGGAAATCGGCCACTCGGTGATCGAACTGCGCGAACTGATCGCCACCGCCCGGCCGGGCGCCACGCGCCACGCGCTGCAGCAGTGCGTGGACCACATCGCCGGCTGGCTGCGCACGCGCGCCGCCCCGCAACTGCAGGCGGCCCTGGCGGCCACCCTGCAGGCAGGCGCCGTGGTGCGCACCGCGCAAGCCGAAGCTGGCATGACGCCGGAACGCGGCGCGCGCCTGCAGACGGCGCTGGCCGACCTGCACTCGATCTATACCTCATTGCTCGACCATATGGCGCCTGGCGCCGGAGACCACCATGCCGCGTGAATTCGCCCTGTTCGGAATTCTGATTCCTACCCTGCTGCCCCTGTTCATCCTCAGCATCGGCCTGCAAACCCTGCTCGACCGCGTGCTGGGCTGGCTGGGCGTGTACCGCATGGTGTGGCACCCGTCGCTGGCGCGGCTGTGCATCTTCATCGCCATCTTCGGCGCGCTGGCTTTATCGCTTTACAAATAGCGCTGCAAATAAAAAAAACTGTTCAACCAATCAAGGAAAGGCTGCCGCCATGGTAAGCAAACTGACCCGCTATGCAATCACCCTGCTGCTCCTGGCCGCAGCCCTGTGGATCGGCAAGACCGTCTGGGACCGCTACATGGAATCGCCATGGACGCGCGATGGGCGCATCAAGGCCGACATCGTCAACATCAGCGCCGACGTGGCCGGCACCGTCACGGACGTGCTGGTGCGCGACAACCAGGTGGTGCAAAAGGGCGATATCCTGTTCGTCGTCGACAGGGAACGCTACGCCAGCGCGCTGGCCCAGGCCGACGCCGTGCTGGCCGCGCAAAAAACGGAACAGGGCCGCCGCGGCAAGGAAGCGCAGCGCCGCGCCAACCTGGACGCCAGCATCATCTCCACGGAAAGCCGCGAAAGCGCGGCCTACGCCGCCAGCTCGGCCACCTCGCAAGTGCAAGCCGCGCTGGCCGCCCGCGCCCTGGCGCAACTGAATCTGGAACGCACCACCGTGCGCGCGCCCGTCAGCGGCTACGTGACCAATCTGAATGTGCACAAGGGCGATTTTGCCGCCGTCGGCGCGGCCAAGCTGGCCGTCATCGACAGCGCCTCGTACTATGTGGTCGGCTACTTCGAGGAGACCAAGCTGGGCATGCTGGCGCAGGACGACAAGGCGGAAATGAACCTGATGAGCGGCGGCACCCTGCACGGCCACATCGAGAGCATCGCGCGCGGCATCACCGACCGCGACGCCGCCACGGGCCGCGAACTGCTGGCCGACGTCAATCCCACCTTCAACTGGGTGCGCCTGGCCCAGCGCGTGCCTGTGCGCATCCATATCGATGAACAGCCGAAGGGCCAGCTGCTGGTGGCCGGCACCACCTGCACCGTGGTGGTGACGCCGCATTCGGCGCCGGCAAAGGCGGTGGCCGCCAAAGCCTGAGCCTAGCCTTTCAAGCCTTTCAAGCCTTGCAAGCGCCTAGCGCCCGCCCGCCACATCTAAAATGCTGCCCGTGATGTAGCTGGCGCCCGGGCCCAGCAGGTACAGGATGGCGTCGGCGATTTCCTCGGGCTGGCCGCCGCGCTGCAAGGGCACGCCGGAGGCCAGGCGCGCCACCCGGCCCGGTTCGCCGCCCGAGGCGTGGATGTCCGTGTAGATGATGCCGGGCCGCACGCCATTGACGCGGATGCCCTCGGCCGCCACTTCCTTGGCCAGGCCGAGGGTCAGGGTGTCGACGGCGCCTTTCGAAGCCGCGTAATCGATGTATTCGTCCGGGGAACCGATGCGCGCGGCCGCCGACGAGACATTCACGATGCGCCCGCCCTGCCCGCCATGGGCCGTCGACATGCGCCGCACGGCCTGCTGGCAGCACAGGAAATAACTGATCACGTTGGTGCGCAGCACGCGCTCTAAGCGCTGCACGGACATGTCGACGAGCCGGCATTTCTGCTCCAGCACGCCCACATTGTTGACCAGCGCCGTGAGCGTCCCCAGGCGCGCGTCGATTTCGCCGAACAGGCGCGCCACGTCCGCTTCATCGCTGGCGTCGGCCTGCACGGCGATGGCCTCGCCCCCGTCGGCCACGATGCGCGCGCACAGCGCCCCGGCCGCCTGCGCATCGCGCACATAATTGACACACACGGCATAGCCCTGGCGCGCGGCCAGCAATGCCGTCGCCGCGCCGATGCCGCGGCTGCTGCCGGTAATCAGGATTACTTCCTTCATCGTAACGCCCTCGCTTCATTTAATTGATGTGCTGGCCCGGCTCTTTGCTTGCGGGGTTCGGCAGCAATATCTGCATGCCATCGCTGAATAGTTGTAGCTTCATGATACCCGCAAGCCGCAGACGTAAAAAAGCCCGCACAAAGCGGGCAGTTGACCTAGCCATCCGTCAGCTTCGCAACGCCGGAGAAAATCGTGGCGGGCGGCAGTGATTCGTGGCCGAGAAGCGCGGCGCGCAGCAGATTTAATCCGGCGTTCTATGACCTGAAATGCGTCATGGCGTAAGTCAGATGCTGCCACCAGTGCTCGCGCGACTGCACGGATGCCAGGCATGTCGCGTCGACCTGGTTCTTGAACGCGGGGTCGACGCACGCCTTGCTGGCCAGCGCATTGCGCTGGTTTTCCACGCTGACGATGGCAATCGCCAGCCAGGCCACGAGGGCCACGGCCAGCGCGCACAAGGTCCAGGGCAGCTGTTTCATGAGCAGCTACGCTTACTTCTTCGCCGGCGCCGGTGCGCGCTCTTTCAGGACGCGAGCCACCAGCTCATCCATCACGCGCAGGGTCGCAGCCTGGGTTTGCGGCTCGGACTGGCCGGGACGCGACAGCTGCGCCGGCGACGTCACGAAGCGGCCATCGATGACGATGGTCGGCGCGCTGTCGATCTTGCTGGCCGTGATCAGCTGTTCATTGCGTTTGAGCTTGGTCTGCACGCCGAACGAGTTGAACATCTCCAGGTATTTCGCCTTGTCGATGCCGTTCTTGACCAGCAGGTCGAGAATGGCGTCATCGCGGTTCAGGCGGTTGCGTTCAACATGGATGGCGCGGAAGATCTTGTCGTGGAACTGCTCCAGCTGGCCCATCGCTTCCAGGGTGGCGTAGGCGTGCGCCTGCGGATCTTTCGGGCCGGAGAAGGCCAGGTGGATGCGGCGGAAGGCGATCTTGTCGCCCTGCTTCTTGACCCAGTCGTGCATCAGCGGATCGAGCGCGTAGCAGTGCGGGCAGGAATACATGAAGTACTCCACCACTTCCACCTTCTTGCCCGTGTCCGTGCGCACTGGCGTAGGAAGCGTGGTAAAGCCGGTATCGGCCGCCATGGCGCCGCCGGTGGCGGCTACCAGGGTGACAGCGGCGAGCAGGGGACGCAAGAAACGCAGAAAACGCATATTAATCCTTCATCATAAAGTGGTCGTGAACGGGGCGAGATTACCACTTTTTGCGCCAGGCCATGCAGCCCTGGCGGAAAAAAAACGCGTTTGCCTGTCCTTCTTGCGACCGATTAAGCCGCGCTTAAGCCCCGCCCGCGCGCCGCCGCGCCCGCGCCTCAGAAATGGTAGCGCGCGGAGAGGCGCAGCTGGCGCCTGTCATGCTGGTAAATGCTGGAACGGCAGCCCGGCGCATCGCCGTAGTGGCGGCGGTTGGCCAGGTTGCTGCCCGACAGTTCCAGCTCCCAGGCGCCCAGCTTGCGCGCATAGCGCCCATCGATGGTGGCGAAGGCCGGGACCTGCGCCAGGCAGCTGCCGCTGAAATCCTGGCCATAGCGCAGCGCCCGCAGCCACTGCACGCCGACGTCGGCACTGGCGCCGTGCCGGCCCGTCCAGTACAGGCGCAAGGTGGCCAGGGTTTTCGGCACCAGCGCGATATCCGGGCCGTCGTAGGCGTAGTCGTCATAGCGCGCATGCACTTGCCGCAGCTGTGCGTCGAGGCGCCAGTCGGGCGCCAGGAGCACGCTCGTCTCGATGGCGATGCCGTCGCGGCGCGACGGTTCGAGGTTGCCCGCAAAACCCAGCTGGCCCAGGCTCTGGTCGAAGACGATCTGGTTGCTCAGCTGCTCGCTGAACACGCGCACGGAGGCGCTGCGCAGGTGATCGCCATAGGTGGCGCCCAGCTCCGTCTCGCGCCGCAGCTGGCCCGCCAGCGGGCGGTAGCCGGCGCTGGTATAGCCATCGTCATCGATGCGGTAGCTGCGCGCCGCCTTGGCGTACACGCTCAGCTGAGAGCGCAGCAAAAAACTGCCCTGCACATCCCAGGCATTCTGGTTTTCCCAGTCGCTGCCACCGGCCGGCATGTCGGCAGGATCGAGCTGGAACTGCTCATGCCGGAAGCCCAGCAGCAGGCGTGGCGCATATACGCCGCCAAAGGCCAGTTCCTCGCGCAGCAGCAGCGCGCGCGAATGCTGGCGGCGCTGCGCGGCGCCGTCGCCGCCCCGCACCGCATTGCCCGAGCGCCGCTCCCACTGCATCAGGTCCAGGCCCACTTCCGTATCCGTGCCGACGCTGCCCAGCTTGCCGTAATGGCGCACGCGCGGCGACAGCTGCAGGCGATTGCTGCGGTACACGGACTGCGTGCTGCCCGCTTCGCCCGCATACAGCGCGTGGGCGCGCTTGGTGCGCTGCGACAGTTCCACGCCCAGCTCGAAATTGCCCACATAGCGCTGCACGAAGGCGCTGCCGCGCCGCACTTCATAACGGTACAGGTCTTCCGGCCGCGCAGTCAGCAAAGCCAGGTAGGGCGCCTCGGGCGCGGGATAGCGCGTATCCTGGTGCAGCTGGTCGGCGCTGAAGCCGAAACGTCCCTGGCGGATCTTCCATTCCGCGCCGCCGCTGAAGCCCCGCTGGCGGAACACGCTGCCATCGCGGTAATTGCCATTGCGGTGCTCGTCGAGCGCCGCATCGAGCGACATGCCGTCCTTGGCGTATGACAAGGCACTGCGCACGCTGTGCTGTCCGCCCTGCGCCAGCTCGGCGGACAGGTCGCCATGCGTGGCGCCGGCCGCGCCGGCATGCGCCGGCAAGGCGTCCGCCCCCGCGCTGAGCCCGGCTTCTGGCAGCGCTTCAGGCAAACTTTCTTGCGCGCAAGCCGGCATGGCCAGCGCGCACAGCAGCAAGGCGCGCGTGGCAACAATCAGGGCAAGGGGGGCTGGCATCATGGGGAAGGCTGGCGTGCGGTACCGCGTCGCATGTGCGCGGAGTGGGTGGCGAAAGGATGGCAAAAGCGAATCATTATACGCACGGCGCAGCGCGCCGCAAGCGCCGGAAAGACAGGGCTTATCGAAATAAAACCATTGTTATGCATTTGGTACGCGCGCAGCCGGGCCAGCGCAGCCGGCCTGGCCAGGCGCCTGGCGGCTCAGCTTCCCAGGCGCGCCTCGTCGGCCACGAAGTCGATGAAGGTGCGCACTTTCGACGACAGGTAGCGGCGGCTGGTATACACGGCGTACACGCTGCCGCCCGCCAGCTTGAAGCTGTCGAAGAGGCGCACCAGACGCCCCGCCGCCAGGTCCGCATCCGTCTGCCACGACGGCAGCAGGGCGATGCCCATGCCGTCGAGCGCGGCCGCGTGCAGCAGGCTTTCGTTATTACATTGCAGCACTGGCGAGAATTTCACGGTGTCGCGCCCCTGCGGGCCGTCGAAAACCAATTCGTTGCCATTAAGCAACAGCGAATAGCTGATCATGGCGTGCTGCGCCAGTTCCTGCGGCATTTGCGGCGTGCCGGCGCGTGCCAGGTAGGCGGGCGCGGCCACCAGATGAAAAGCGATGCTGCCGATGGGGCGGGCGATCAGGCTCGGCGATGGCGCCTGGCTTACGCGCAGGGCCAGGTCAAAGCCCTCTTCCACCAGGTTGACGACCCGCCCGCTGAGGTCGATATCAAACGTCACTTCCGGAAAGCGTTCGCGGTAGGCCGCCAGGGCGCGCGTAAAAATGGCGTTGGCGAACCAGACGGGCGCACTCAGGCGCAGCATGCCGCGCGGCACCACCGTCGTGCGTCCGACCGTCGCTTCCACCTCGTCGAGATTGTCGAGCATCTCGCGGCACTGTTCAAAGTACACCTTGCCGATTTCCGTCAGGCTCAGGTGGCGGCTGCTGCGGTTCAGCAGACGCGCGCCCAGGTGGCGCTCCAGGTGCATCACATGCTTGCTGACCATGGCCGGCGACAGATCCAGGCGCTCGCTGGCGCGCACGAAACTGTCCAGCTCCACGACGGCGCGAAACACGCGCATGCTGCGCAAGGTATCCATGACATCCCGATCATCAACAAAACGGAAATGATATATCAATAATGGCGATCTTGATCAACTGATCGCGCATGACTATTATGGCTTCCATCCACAGCCATTCCATCAGGAGCCGCCATGCAAGAGCACACCTTCCCCACTTACTTCCTGTCGCACGGCGGCGGCCCGTGGCCGTTCATGAAAGAACAGTTCGGCGGCCGCTACGACGTGCTCGAAGCGTCCTTGCAGGATATCCCGCGCCAGATCGGCGCGCGCCCGAAAGCCGTGCTGGTGGTGACGGCGCACTGGGAAGGGCCGCAGTTTCTCGTTTCGGCCAGCCCGCGCCCGGGCATGATCTACGATTATTCGGGCTTTCCGCCGCACACCTATCAAATCCAGTACCCGGCGCCTGGCGCGCCGGACCTGGCGGCGCAGGTGAAACAGTTGCTGGATGCTGCCGGCCACCCGGCGCGCCTGGACCATGAGCGGGGCTTCGACCACGGCACCTTCAGCGCCCTGTTCCCCATCTACCCGCAGGCGGACGTGCCGCTGGTGCAATTGTCGCTGAAACATGGCTACGATCCGCTCGCCCACGTCGAGGTGGGCCGCGCGCTGGCCAGCCTGCGCCGCCAGGGCGTGCTGATACTGGGCAGCGGCCTGTCCTACCATAATCTGCGCCAGTTCGGCCAGGCGGGCGCCGTCGCCTCGCACCAGTTCGACGCCTGGCTGCGCCAGGCCATGGCCCTGCCGCCGGCGCAACGGCTGGCGCAATTGCTGGCCTGGGACCAGGCGCCGGGCGCGCGCCAGGCCCATCCGCAGGAAGACCACTTGCTGCCGCTGATGGTGGCGCTGGGCGCCGCCGAACAGGAAGCGGCGCAGGTGGTGTACCACGAGGAGGATTTCTTTGGGGCGCTGGCGGTGACCAGTTTCAGGTTTGGCTAAGGCGGCAACATAAACCCGCACGGCGAAAATGCCGGGGTCGGAAGGGGACGCCGAGTCCCATATGGTCCGACCCCGGTCATCGCTGTTGGGTTAAAAAAAGCCGCTAACTAGCGGCTTTTTTAGTTACGTGCCGCGCTTGCCGCGCGCCGCATTTTTCGCCTTCTCGGCTGCGATCTCCGCCGCCTTCGCCGCTTTTTCCGCCATCTCGGCCGCGTGCTGGGCCAGCAGGGCGGCGCGCGTGTCCGGCGTTTCCAGCGAGATGCGTCCCAGGATGCCGCTGCGGTAGTCGAGCAGCAGGGTGTGCGAGGCTTTCTCGAAATCGTAGTCGCCGCCCTTGATGCGGAAACCGCGCTTGGCGGCGATGCCTTCGACCACGCCGATGGCGTCGACTTCATCGACCTTGGTGCCGTAGCGGGCAGCCAGCAAATCCGGGTAACGCTTGAGCAATTCCTCGGCCAGGAACACGGCCACTTCTTCTTCGATCAGCGCGTTCGAGCCGATGGCGTGGCTGGCCGCCAGCATCAGGCCGTCGCTGGGGATGGCGATCTTCGGCCACAGCATGCCGGGCGTATCGACCAGGATGGTGTTCTTGTCCAGGTACAGCTTTTGCTGCATTTTTGTCACGGCCGGCTCGTCGCCCACTTTCGCCACGCGCTTTTTCAGCAGCGCATTCATCAGGGTCGACTTGCCCACGTTGGGGATGCCCATGATCATGATGCGCAGCGGCTTCGTCGGCACGCCGCGGTGCGGCGCCAGCGACTTGGCCAGTTCCGGAATGCGCGCCACGTCGCCCGGCTTCTTGGTCGTCATCGCGTACGCGGTCACGCCTTCCTGGGCATTGAAATACGCCACCCAGGCGGCCGTGGCGGCCGGGTCGGCCAGGTCGGTCTTGTTGAGGATTTTCAGGCAGGGGCGCTGGCGGAACAGGCGCAGCTCGTCCACCATGGGATTGCAGCTGGCTGCCGGCAGGCGCGCGTCCACCACTTCAATCACCAGATCGGTGTTTTCCATGGTCTCGGCCGCTTTCTTGCGGGCCGCGTTCATGTGTCCCGGGTACCATTGTATCGCCATGCTCTTGCCTTCAAAATCGTTCAGTCAATCCGCTATTTTACGTGGTTGCCGCCACAGCGTCCCGTTTACTAGCTGCAATGGCTGGCGTGCGACACGAACGAGACAATTGGTGATAATTTGGCAGTTACATGAATGATAATATCCGGCATCCGTTTTCCTGCACGGCACGCTTCCCCTGCAACGCTTACCTGGCCCTTCCCATGCATTTGTCCCGCATCGCCCTTGCCGCCGCCCTCGCCGCCTGCCTGACGCCTGCCCTGGCACAGGAGCAGCCCGTGACGCCAGGCGAGCCGGCACAAGACGAGATTGCCCAGGTGGTCGATGTGCAAAGCACGCGCGATCCCGAACTGCGCTCCTACCGCACCATGCTCAAGGGCGTCGACGCGTATGCCGACCACCTGCGCCTGGCGCCCGACGCGCCGCTGCGCTTCATGCTGATCCCGGCCACGCCATCGGGCAGGCTCGATGGCGTGACCTTGCACCTGGAAGCGGACAATCTGTCGATTCCGATCCCGCTGGCGGCGAACGGCAGCTTCCAGCTGGCGCGCGACAAAACGGCCTACGATGCGAATGCCGACCTGGTCAGCAACAAGAAGCGCGATACCCTGCGCTGGCGCGCCGACATCCATACGCCGGGCTTGCCAACCAATGTGCGCCGGCTGGGCGATTTGCGCCTGGAATGCGAAATCCGCTGGGCGGTGGAACAGGACCGGCTGTCGTTTGTCCGCCGCAACCTGTTCCGCATGGCGGGCGGGCCGTGCCATTCATCGCTGATCCACGTGCCCTTCCCCACCTTCCGCGCGCTCGCTGCCGTGCGCGCCACTTCGGGCGGGCGCACGGCGGACATCCGCATCACCGACGACCGCCTGCGCTATGTGCCGCCCCTGCATGACGGGAGCTGGGACAACGACACGCTGCTGACCCTCACCTATGCCGACGGCAGCACCCTCGCCAACGCCGCGCCACCGGCGCCCGCCCCCGCCCACGCCCAGTAAGTCAGGAATACCGCGCCATGGTGGCGCGGAAAAACCACAAAATCTTTCCGCGTGGATTCTTTAATTTACTTAAAGCAATAAAAGCTGTGCTTTATGTGCTTTAATATCGCCTCTTAAATGAAAAGCAATTATTTTCCAGGCAGGCAGCGCCTTGCCGGGAAGATAGGCAAGGGAAAGTGCGATATGACGACGGAACAGACTGGCATGGCACCAGCGGTGCGGCCGGAGCCTGCCGGCCTGCGGCCTAGCGGCTGCAAGGGCGCCCGGCCCAAGCGCGCGCCGCGCAGTGGCAGCGTGCCGCAGTTGAAGAAGGAATGCCGGCAATTGCAGCTGCACATCACGCAACTGGAAGAGCGCCTGAAACGCCAGAGCGCCGACAGCTACGGCTTGCAGATGCTGTACGACCAGCTGGTCAATGAAATCAAGCACCACCGCGACATGCTGCAGCTCGAAAGTTTCGACGCGGAAAAATCCGCCGCCGTCTATACGCAAGCCTGGCGCCGCTTCATGGCCGGCAACACGCTCGATTACCAGACCCATCGCCACACCAATTCGCGCAGCCGCCCGAGCCTGCTGTAATCAGCGTTCCATGACTACAGCTCCGCCAGCGCCTTCACGTGCGCAGCCACGCTGCGGCCCAGCGACGACAGGTTGT
>RCUS01000590.1_pt1 | contig 23021 bp, 26 predicted proteins | sample 2166221 | NCBI WGS metagenome assembly RCUS01 (sample SAMN09932758, study PRJNA488358) | compost metagenome | isolation source: compost soil in cyclohexanecarboxylic | place: Germany: Experimental Botanical Garden | reverse complement strand
CTGAGGACTGTGGTGGTTGAGCAGTTGGCGTGCCTGGCTGTTGCGCGGATGCCAAGACCGGCACCGAGCAGTTCCGTAACGCGTTTGTGCAGATCGTCATCGATCGGCCGACCCTGGTACTTGCCGGCAGCTTTGGCCTTTTCGATACCCTGGGCCTGGCGCTCGCGGCGTTGCTCGTAATCCTTGCGCGCAATGGCTGCCATCATTTCTACCAGCATCGAGTTGATAGCACCAAGCATCCGCCCGGTGAACTCATCGCCCTTCGTGTCCTGCATTCCCTGATGACTGGTGGGTAGATCGAGCGCGACGATGCGCAGACCCTTGGAATCAATCGTAACCTTGAGCTTCTGCCAGTCCTCTACCGGCAAGCGGGAAAGTCGGTCAATCGACTCCACCAGCAGCACGTCACCCTTGCGGGCATCCTTGAGCAGACGCATCAACTCGGGTCGGTCAGCGGAGGCGCCGCTGGCATTCTCCAGATATACGCTCGCGATGACCTTGTTATGGTCGTCGGCAAACCGCTCAAGCGAGGCCTGGGCGCGGCTAGCGTCTTGCTCTTCAGTTGATGCTCGGAGATATGCGCGGATGAACATGATGTGCCCTTCGTATCAGTTAGGGTGTTCTACTAATACTGTTGCACTATGGGTGTTACTTATCAAGTAGAAGGGGCAAATAAATTTAAGTATGCGCGTACCAGCTAAGGCATACCTATAACTGCCGTAGCCGCATGATGGCGCCAGTGATGTCTTGAGCATTACGGTCCAGCGTTTCCATGGCCGCAATTGCGTTAGCGGCAACGCCCCCCACTCCATTCTCAGAAAGCCACTTGGTCACTTCCTCAATGGCCGCACATATGGCGTGCTGGTTGTGCAGGAGCAGTGTGAGTGCGTCTGCTGTGGCAATGCGGGCCTCAGAGTTATCTGACATGGGTATCCTCCTTGAGTGAATGTTGCGGGAAGACTAGCTGAACGCGCCGCTGGCTCGAACCACTTCTCCAGATTCGCTGACACCTGGGTAATTAGCTTGACTTAACCACCCATTTGCATTCGACCTTACAAACGTCTGCGCTGGATTGGGTGCTTTGTTGCTGACAATCGCTGATAGGCCGGCAGTGTAGACAGGAATCGAGTAACTGACTGTTTTACGACCCTTCAGTGTTGCTGGCGTCGGTGTGCAGAGAATGTCGATTTTTCCCGTACTGACGGCGCTGATCTCTTTGCCCAATTGAACGGGCTGATAGCGCACTTGCAATGAGGGTTGGTTCAACTCGGACTTTATTTTGTTGACGATGTTCAAGCAAAGATCAATCGCATACCGTTGGCTTTGTCACCATGCTGAGTACAGAAAGGGGCAAAGTCAGGTACATACCCTAGTACCACTGATTGATTGTTTCGTGCCCGTTCAAGGGTTTCGGAGCTGGCGATCGTTGGCACGAATGCCAGCAGGTACACAAGAAGTCAAAGGCTAGCTTTCGTCAGTGGGGCGTTCATTCCTCATTCTCCCATTACCTATTTTTTGATACGGCTTTATTCATGAATCAGATTTTTCTGGGGAAACCACCCACACGCTGCAGGGCAACTTGTACAGCAGATGTTCCACTGTGCTGCCAACCAAGCGCTCCATACCGTGGTGACCAATTCGTCCCATGACAATCACATCGATGTCATAGGCCTGCGCATAGCTGGATAGCACCTTGACCGGATTGCCCATGATCATGTGCTGGCGTTCCGGCGGGATTCCATTGCGTTCAGAAAGGGCGCGAAACGCATCAGCCTGCGCATCAAATAACGTCTTGGCTTTTGCCGAGGAGAAAAACGCCGAGCCATTATTGAAACCGAACTCGTCCGCGCTGATGCTGGAAAGGTCATGGGCGTAGATCACGTCCAGTTCTGCATTGCAGGTGCTCGCCAGCTTGGAGGCCTCACGCAGAATTCTGTCGTTGAAGCCTTCGTATTGGCCGTCGCAATGAAAAGGATCAACGGCGGCGACGATTTTGCGCGGCAAGACATTGTGCAAGTGACTGACAAAATGCAGGGGCACTGGGCATTCGCGCAGCAGATGGATATCCAGTGGCGTAAACATCAGGCGTGAGAGCAGCGATTCGTGCTTCAGGGCCTTGATCAATAAGGCCATCGGCTGTTCTTTGAGATGAATGAGGATCTCCTGTAACGGCCTCTCTACCCAGACGACTTCAGTGGTGACATGCACGCCGATCTTGCGCAAGGGGCGAGCCTGGTCTTCGAGCCACTGGCGATGACGCTCGACATAGCCAAGTCGCATCTGTTCCAGCGCCTGTTCGTTGACCATTCCGGCAGTCGCCAGCCCTTCAAGATAATCGAACGCCACAATGTGCAGAGCTGCGCCCGATGCCTTGGCCAAGGCGGCGGCGCGGTCAAAGGCGGGGCTGTTTTCCATTAACGGCGAGACGACCAGCATGAAACGTGATTGATCAGACATGACAGATCCCCCGTAGGTTATCGCTTGCCCCAATGGCTGCGGTGTTATTGGGCAGTTAAGCCTTGTACCTAGACTGCCGCTGTTCAGGGCGCCAGGGTTGATCTTTGTCAAATCGAGGGGAAAGGATGGTGTAGCCCGACGTGCGGTAATCCGGCTTCGTCCCGTGACGAAATTGTTGACCATTATCAATCTTTCGTCCGGCTCCCCGGCGCAGTCTTTGGGCTCGTGCTGAACTTTGACTCTCGAACGGTAAAGGAGGGATCACCATGGCAACGATGAGAGCGGCTGTTTTCGTTGAAAAGAACCGGATCGTGCTGGAAGACAAACCCGTCCCTGAAGTCGGACCGCTGGACGCATTGATCCGTATCACCACCACGACCATTTGCGGCACCGACGTGCACATCCTGCGCGGTGAATATCCTGTGGCCAAAGGATTGACAGTGGGCCACGAGCCGGTGGGCGTCATTGAGCGACTGGGGTCACAGGTGCGCGGTTATGTCGAAGGGCAACGGGTGATTGCCGGTGCCATCACGCCCAGCGGGCAAAGTTATGCCTGCCTGTGTGGCTGCGGTTCCCAGGATGGTCCAGATACCCGCCACGGCTTTCGCGCCACCGGTGGCTGGAAGTTCGGCAACATCATCGATGGCTGTCAGGCCGAGTACGTGCTGGTACCGGACGCCCTTGCCAATTTGTGCCCGATTCCTGATGGGCTCAGTGACGAGCAGGTTCTGATGTGCCCGGACATCATGTCTACCGGGTTTTCGGGGGCCGAACGAGGCGAGGTGAAAATCGGCGATACCGTTGCGGTGTTTGCCCTGGGGCCCATCGGACTCTGCGCGGTCGCGGGTGCGCGGCTCAAAGGCGCGACGACAATCATTGGCGTGGATGCCGTGGCCGAGCGGATGAGCGTCGCGCGTCGGTTGGGCGCGACTCACATCGTCAACTTCAAGGACGGTAACGTAGTCGAGCAGATCATGGCGCTGACCGATGGCCGTGGTGTCGATGTATCCATCGAGGCACTGGGTACCCAGGGTACTTTCGAATCCGCGTTACGCGTGCTGCGTCCGGGTGGTCGACTATCCAGCCTCGGCGTTTACTCCAGCGATCTGCGCATTCCCCTGGACGCATTTGCCGCAGGGTTGGGCGACTACAGCATTGTTACTACCCTGTGCCCGGGTGGGAAGGAGCGCATGCGCCGCTTGATGGCTGTGGTGCAGAGTGGTGGTGTAGACCTGTCGCCGCTGGTGACCCACCGCTTCAAACTCGATGATATTGAAGCGGCCTATGAATTGTTTGCTCACCAACGGGAAGGTGTCATGAAGGTCGCGATTACGCCGTGAGGCTGTGCGCGCTGATTCTCGGAGTAGTAAGGAGGTCTCTATGATCATTGATATCACGGAGAAACCGGCAAGCCATTGCTGGGTCGTGTGCATGGATGCCTTGCAAGTGAACTTCTACACGCTGGGAGAAGCACAAGAGTTTGTTGGTCAACTCAAGGCGCGTATCGATGCGCCCCATGTCTGGCCAAGTGGCGCTAGCTTGGCAAATGACCCAAGACGGATGCCTGACCGTCAAACGGCTTACCCAAATGGCAAACGCGTTTGCGCCGACCGCGTGGAGTAACAACGTGGACCAGTGCGGGGCGCAGCTCAAGCAGATGACGATCCAATGAACGGAGCCATTGGGTTGACAGGAGCAGCCGCAGCGCTGGGGATTGGCATGCTCATCGGTCTTGAACGCGAACGGCACAAGGGTCAGGGCGAGACCCGCGTTTGTGCTGGTTTACGGACGTTCGCCATTACGGCGTTGCTGGGTTATGTGGCGATGCAGGTCGGTGGTGGTTTGCTGGTGGGCATTGTGGCCATCGCTCTGGGATTGCTCGTCACCGTGGCTTATTGGCGAAGCCAGAGCGACGACCCGGGGGTGACCAGCGAAGTCGCGTTGTTGACGGTGTTAGTGCTGGGTGCGTTATGCGGCACGAGCCCCGAGCTGGCGATTGCTGTCGGCGTGGTGCTGGCGGGACTGCTGACTTATCGAGAGAAGCTTCACCACTTTGCCCGCAGCCAATTGACTGATGCGGAGCTGGCCGACGGCCTCATCCTCTTGACGGCTGCACTGGTCGTGCTGCCTTTGGTGCCTGACCGATTTATCGGCCCCTATGCTGCAATCAATCTGCGCACTATTTGCAGCCTGACCGTATTGCTAATGGCGGTGGGAGCGGTTGGGCATATCGCCGTCCGGACCTTGGGAACCCGCTATGGATATGCGATCAGCGCCATTGCCTCCGGGTTCGCTTCCAGCACCGTGACGATCGCCGCCATGGGCCATCTCGTCGCCCGGCAGCCGGACAATATCAAGATCCTGAGCGCAGCCGCGATCCTGTCCAATTTGGTTACCGTTACGCAAGTTGGCTTGATCCTGGGGGCGGTCGACCCCGGTTTGCTGCGCCATATGTGGGGGCCATTGATGTCCGGAGCCGCCGCCACGGCGTTATATGGAATAAGCCTGATGTTTCCCAAACCAGCGGCGGTGACCAACCAGCCGATCAAAGTCGGTGGGGCGTTCAACCTCAAACTGGCGCTAATCGTCACATTGACCATGACCAGCATCACCTTGGTCTCGTCTGTGATGCTCAGCCATTTCGGCCAGGTGGGCGTGATGTTGACGGCCACGTTCAGCGGTTTTGCCGATGCGCACGCCTCCACGGCGTCGATTGCTACGCTGGCCAAGTCCGGTCAGTTGCCCTTCGATGCCATTGTCGGGCCTGTGCTGATTGCAATCAGCAGCAACTCCATCAGCAAATGCGTGGTGGCGTGGGTCAGCGGCGGGCGACACTTCGCCGCTTACGTGATCCCGGGCCAAGTGATGCTGACCCTGGCGTTGTGGGCGGGGATGGTTTTGCTCTGATTGAGATCGTGCGTCTAACTGATAAAGATCAAGTGGTCGGAACAGGGAGCAATCAATCTGAGGTTCTTCTCCTTAGTTGAAATGGCCGAGAGCCGAGGTACCCCATGTCGCAATCTCAGCGTTTACTCTTGATCGCTCCTTCAGCCATGACTCGGACACCGGCATTCGACCGGGCTGCGGCGTTGGCGCTGGCGATGCAATTGCCAGTGCATATCGTGGCGTTCGACTATTCACAGGCCTTGGCAGTGGCCGGGTTGTTCGCCCCGGAACAATTCGCGCTGGCCCGGGACGGCTATCTGCAAACACATCGCCAATGGCTAGCCGATCAGGCCGGATTGATGAGCAAGCATGGCGTCGAGGTCAGCAGCGAAGTGGTGTGGGTACAGCATCCTTACGAGGAGATCCTGAACTTCATCAATGAGCTGCCGCTGACGCTGATCATCAAGGACGCCCAGGAAGAGTCGTCGTTCAAACGCGTGTTTTTCACGCCGCTGGATTGGCAGCTGCTGCGTGATTGTCCTGTACCGGTGCATCTGGTGACTACGCCGCTGAATGCCCGGCCGCGCAACGTACTGGCCATTATTGATGTGTTGCGCGATGAGGATCAGGACCATGTGTTCAACGATCAGATTATCGACGCGGCGACGAAACTGGCCGCGGTCTGTGATGCCAATCTTGAACTGCTACATGTGTATGACTGGACGGCCATATACGCCCAGGACATGGGATTTGCCGCACTGCCACTGGCCTCCGGTATCTATGAAATGTTGGGCTCGGCTCAGCATGAAGCATTTGCGGCCATTGCCGAACGCCACGGCGTGCCACCGGAGCGTCGTCATTTCATAGAGGGCGCCCCCGTGCGGAGTATTTGTGAATTTGTCTGCGAGTACCGCACCGATGTCATTGTCATGGGCACGGTGCAGCACAAGGGCTTGAGCAAACTATTGGGCACTACGGCCGAGCAACTTTTGCATCGGGCGCCGTGCAGTGTACTGGCGATCAAACCGGGAAAAATGCTGCAATCGTGAGGGCTTGATCGCCCCGTGATGAGCCGTTTTTCGGAACATCGCGGGGCGATTTTTTAGAGGTAAACTCGATGGATCATCTGACGGCTGTCGTCTGGATCATTGTGCGTCTCGAATCCGAGCGCTTTGGCCAGATCGCGCATGGGTGCATTGCTGGACGAGTCCACTGAATACATTTGGCGAAAGCCGTTTTTGCGGGCTGTCTTGATCAGATGCTCCATCAGTAATGTGCCCAGACCCAAATGGGTCCATTCATCGGCGACCGTTACTGCACATTCACACTCATGCTCGCGGGTGGCCGCGTACCGACTGATGCCAATCTCGACCAGTTGTCCGTTGTCATGGACCAGGGCGATATAGGCCACACGTTGTTTATTATCAGTGTCCATCAACTGATTGAGCATCGCATCGCCGGGTTCGTTGATCTGCGCGAGAAAACGCATATGTCGGGATTCGGGAGACAGTCGTTTGATGAAGGCATATTCACGGTCGCGATCCTTTTCCGCCAGCGGTCGAATCAGCACGTGGCGACCGTCCCTGAGTGCTTCGATCCAGTATTGGCCGTGGACCGCAGCGTAGGCGGCTGCAGCCCGGTCATTGTGGTCTTTGACGGTAAGCATGGGGTGTTTCCTCCGGTGCGGTTTGAAAGGTTGGCCCGCGGCAAAAGAACCGCGTTTGAGTCCTTTCTACACCGCGGTCGATACTTGAATCTGATCTGGATCAGACACCGGTGCCGGCGGTATTGATTTGCTTGTGCTTGATGTAAATCAAACCACACGAAGGGATGACGCGCAGTCTTCAACCATGCCGGCACCTGTATGACCGGAGTCGAACGGAGGTGTGTGATGGGGCAATATCAACGTTTTCTGCTGATCGCTGACCCAACCCTGCATCAGTCTCCTGCCCAGTTGCGCGCCGTCGCATTGGCCAAGGCGGCCGGGGCCGTACTGGACGTGCGGGCCTTTGTCGAACCCGCGCCGGTAGTGCATTTATGGCAAGAAAAAGTCGACGACGCAGAGCATCAGCGCTATTTGCGTCGCTACCGCCGCTGGGAGGTCGAAGAGTTGGATCGACTCAGCGACCTGGGGCTCGAGGTAACGGTCAAAGCCGTTTTCACCACTCATCCGCTGCTGGACATTCTGAAGACGGTCGAAGATCTCAAACCCGATTTGTTGATCAAAGATGTCACCCTTGAACCCGTGCTCAAGCGGGTATTCATTACCCCACTTGACTGCCACTTGTTGCGTGAGTGCCCGATCCCCGTGCATTTGGTCAACCAAGTCCGCTATAGCCTGCCTCACAGGGTTGTCGCGGCAGTCGACCCGTTCGACCCTTCGACACATATCAGCGGATTGAACGACACCATCATTCAGACGGCGAACGCCTTGGCCCTGCAATGCGATGCGCCGTTACACCTGCTGTACGCCTACGATTTATCGCCCGCTTTCAATAGCGACGCACCACTGGCCGGTGGCGGTTGGGGCGTGGACTCGATCGAGGAACTGCGTCAATCCTTGCACCAGGCGTTTATTACATTGGCGCAGCGCTACGGCGTGCCACCCGAGCGTCGGCATTTCGTCATGGGGTTGCCGGTGCCGGTGATCAGTGAGTTTGTCGAGCAATACCTGGCCGACGTCGTGGTGATGGGTACCGTGCATCGCACGGGTGTCGACCGGCTAATCGGCAGCAACACGGAGCGAGCGCTGTACTCTGTGCCTGGCAGCATTCTGGCGGTCAGGGCCAATCGCTGACGCCTGACCATTAGCGGTTTGCGTCGTATTTCCCGTCATTTGGAGATTGATCATGAGCCAGTATCAACGTCTGTTACTGATCATCAATCCGGCGCTGCGTCATTCCCCAGCCGTGAATCATGCAGCATCACTGGCCAAGGCCAGCGGCGCGAGTTTGCATATCGCCGCGCTGATTCCCTCGATTAAATGGTTATCGCTGCTTGAAGAGGGCGATCGAACGTTGGCCCGCGAGCAATACCTGCAGGATCATCGCGGCTGGCTTGAGGCTCAGGCGCAGAACCTGCGTGGCCGGGGGATTGAGGTGATCACGGAGGTAACGTGGGCTGAGGACATGAAGCAAGACATCATCGATCACGTCACGGACATGCAACCGGACTTGTTGATCAAGGAAATTGACCATGCGTCAGTGTTCAAGCGGGCCTTCTTCACGCCTTTGGACTGGCATTTGTTACGCCACTGTTCGGTGCCGGTTTATCTGGTGGGCGGCAGCGGCTTGGGCTTGCCGCGTAAGGTTGTCGCGGCAGTCGAAGTATCGGATGTCGAGTCAGCTGACGACGAACTCAATGACCGAATCATCAAGCAGGCTTGCAGTCTTGCCATGCAGTGCAATGCCGAGGTGCATTTGCTTTTCGCCTGCGATATCTCGGCTGTTTTTTTGGCGGACATGGACGGCCTCACCCTCGCAGACCTGACTAAAGCGCTTCGCGGGGACCTGGAAATGTCTTTCCTTCGGTTGGCAGGACAGTTCGGTGTGCCCCCGGATCGTCGACATTTCATAGACGGGCACCCGGTCAAGGTGTTGAGTGAGTTTGCTGAGGAACACAACGTGGATGTGATCGTGATGGGCAGGGTTCAGTCCCATGGTTTGGACAAACTCCTGGGCAGCACGACCGAGCATATTTTGTATCAGGCGCCATGCTGCGTTTTGGCGGTTTAGCTCGAATGTGTACAGCGTTATGGCGCAACTCAGCTCGACAGCTTGTCTATGCACTGTGGAGGGCGGACGACCGTTGAGGTTGACTCGACCGGGATAACGACTATTTGCGTTTCCAGTATTTCTGCATTTCCAGAAACAGAAAGGAGGCGGTCCAGGTGATAAGCACCAGCCCGGTCAGGGCTTGCAGCCCGGTCAAATACTTGATGTCGCCCACGGGTGAAATATCGCCAAAGCCGATCGTCGTGTAGGTCGTGAAGGAAAAGTAAACGCAGTCCATCAGTGAACCGTCGAAGTTGCCTGTCAAGCTACCCCATTTACCGGTGTGCACCATGAGGTAGTAGACCAATGCGAAGCACCAGACCTCTGTTGCGTGGGCCAGCAGAGCGCCGAATACGCCCACGACAATTCTGAAGCGGCTCCACAACTTGAGCCGGGGCAGCCAATCGTTTAGCCGTAGCAAGCATTCGTAGTGGATCACGACCGCGATGATGACCACCAGCATATTGATCAGCGTGACTGCCAACATGGCAAAGCTCCAGCGAGAAGGGGCGGGTAGTCGGGACACGCTGCATGGCATAGGAGTAGCGAAATGGCATCGATGCCTGCATTTCTTTTCAAGCAGCAGCTGCGCACGGGCTTCCGTGGTCATTCCAGTTCTACACCTGAACGCCGGAAAACGGTTGAGCTGAATCAACCATGGGCTGACTAACCGAGAGCGAGTCGCTCCATTGCCGACAGCGGCTGATTCGTTGATAAAAATCAGGCTCCTCCTCGGCATGACACCCAATAATCAACTGGCAGACAGGACCCAGAGCGAGGTACGTGATGCTCAAGCTCAAACGCATTCTATTGATAGCCCCCAGCGAAATGACCCATACCCCGGCGTTTGAGCGTGCACATGCCCTGGCGTGTGCAACCGGTGCGTTGTTGCACATTGTCGCGTTCGATTATGTTCAAGCGTTGGCGGTAGCCGGGCTGCTGGACCACGACGCGATGGCCCAGGCACGAGAAGGCTATTTGCAAGTGCACCGTCATTGGATGGAGCAGCAGGCCCGTTTTTACCGATGCGACGGCCTGCAGGTGACCACCGAAGTGGTCTGGGCCAAGTCGAGCCTGACCAACCTGCTGGAATACGTGACTGACTTCCATCCGGACCTTGTGATCAAGGACACCCATTATGTGCCAGCACTCGACCGAGCCTTTCACCGCCCCCTGGACTGGCGCCTGCTGCGCGAGTGTCCTACCCACCTGCACCTGGTGACCAGTGCCAGAAACCCCAAACCATTGAAAATCCTGGCCGCGATCGATCTGTCCCATTTGGAGGAGCTGACTCAGGGTTTAAATGACCGAATACTTGATCTGGCGTCGACCCTGGCAGCCAGCTGCGGTGCCTCGCTGCACTTACTTAACGTCTGTCGTTGGTCAGAGATAAGCGAGGCGCCGATGAGTGTTCCGACTGGCACTCTTGATGAGAGTTTGAGGGACGCGATTGAGGATGCCCAGCAAGAGGCTTTCGATGTTTTGGCTGAGCGCTATTGCATCAAGAGTACGCGGCGACACTCACTGACTGGCGTTCCCCACAAGGTCATCGGGCTTTTCGCCCAACAAAATGCCTTCGACATCGTGGTACTGGGCACGGTTTATCACCATGGGCCCGACCGGTTTATCGGTGATACTGCTGAGAGCGTGTTAAACCGTGCACCGTGCAGTTTGATGATCGTCAAACCCTCACGCTCATTAGGTTGAACAAGGTGCCATCGAGCCTGCAGTTGATAAAAATCAACTGACCTTGGACGAAACGAGCGATCAATAGCGCTCCTCTGAATGTTCAAGGACAACGGCCATGCGAATCACATTTCTAGGTGCCGCGGGTACGGTCACGGGTAGCAAGTATCTGCTGGAACATGGCAACCAACATGTGCTGATCGACTGCGGACTGTTTCAGGGCTATAAGCAACTGCGACTGCACAATCGCGACCCGTTCCTGCTTCCGGTCAGCGACCTCGATGCCATCGTGCTGACACATGCTCATCTTGATCACAGCGGCTATCTACCCGTACTGGTGCGCAATGGTTATCGCGGTCCGGTCTACGCCACGCCCGCTACCTGTGAGTTGGTGAAAATTCTGCTCTTGGACAGTGGCCGACTGCAGGAAGAGGAGGCTGAGTTCGCCAACCGGCACGGCTTCTCAAAGCACAGCCCGGCGTTACCGCTTTACACTGAGCAAGATGCTGAGCGAGCACTGAAACTGTTGCGGCCGGTGGAGTTGCACCACAAGGTAGAAATCGCTGCGGACATTGCCATCCTGTTGCGTGGCGCCGGGCATATCCTGGGTGCCGCGACGGTGGCGGTGATTGCTGGCGGCCAGACCTTGGTGTTTTCAGGGGATTTGGGGCGGCCAGACGATCCTGTGATGTTAGCTCCAGAAACTGTCGAGCAGGCGGATTATCTGCTGGTGGAGTCTACCTACGGTGATCGTCAACATCCGGTCGAGGCGCCACAGGCGCAACTGGCCGAGGTCATCACCCGTACGGCGCTGCGCCGAGGGATTACCCTTGTGCCATCGTTTGCGGTCGGGCGCGCTCAACTGCTGATGTATCACCTGTATCAGTTGAAGCGCAAACGGGCGATTCCCGATATTCCAATCTACCTCAACAGTCCGATGGCCACCGATGTCACGCTGTTGTACCAGCGTTTCCGGAACGAGCACAGATTATCTATGGAAGACTGCGAAGGCATGTGCCATGTGGCGCAGTTCGTACACACCGTCGATGATTCGAGGGCACTTGATCTGCAACGCACCCCGGCGGTGATTATTGCCGCCAGCGGCATGGCGACAGGTGGGCGGGTGGTCCATCACCTCAAGGCTCTGGCTCCCAATCCGAATAACACGCTGCTAATGCCTGGCTTCCAGGCCGGTGGCACACGGGGCGCGCAAATTGTTGCAGGAGTGCCTTCGGTGCGTATTCACGGCAAGGATGTGCCGGTCCGCGCCGAGGTGGTACCGATGCAAACACTGTCCGCACACGCCGACGCCAATGAAATCATGCAGTGGCTGCGTGGGTTCAAACGACCGCCAAAACATACCTTTGTCGTCCATGGGGAACCTAGCGCGTCGGATGTACTGCGCCGGCGTATCAGTCTGGAGTTAGGGTGGTCGGTTTCGGTGCCCGAGTATCGCGACAGTGTCGAACTCTCAAGCGTTGACCTTACTGCAGATTCATCACGATCCCCCCAAAAGCCATCGACGTTTGAGGCAGGGTTGCTTGCAGGTGAAGAAGACGGGACGCAGCTGCGCTTGGGTTGATCCAGATCAAACGGCTTTGTTCAGTGGGCGCCATTGTTTTTATAAAGATGGCGAGTGATTCAGTCATGTCAAACCACAAGCTTTTAAGCCGGTATCACGCGGTTCAGCACGGGAGCAGGGAAGCTGCGCGCAAATACCTGCACTGGACGGGAAACCTTTCCTGGAAGCGTGAGGCAACTCTCTTGCTGTCGGTCTCGATGGCGCTGATGGCGGGCTACCTGACGGCGTTTAACTTCGCCTCTCACGCGGTGCAGGATTTGGTCGACACATGCACAGCGCGTTTAGTGATCGAGTTTGAAAACGCCGAGATGGAGTCTCTTCCGCAAGCCCTGCCTCGGTCGTTGTGTGAATGCATGGCGCATTCTCTCCTCGACAAAAATGGCATGGTACGTCTGGCCATGCTTAACCAGCACATGCTTGATCCGATGGCCCTTGAACCGGTTACCGAAAAGGACAAAGAGGCCTGCATCAACGCCCTGTGGCTCTCCACTTTCGAACTGGCTAAGGGGTGATTCCCTTGAACCTGCGCCACAGCCTCGGCGCATGCGGCAGGTACTCACGCAAACCGTATTTCCCACAAACCACCGTGCTTTTTCGCCATGCGCCGAGGTGTCTAATGATCCGTCCATTGCGTTTGCTGTTCCTCGCCCCCTTTTTCCCAAGCGGCTCACTGCCCCGGCCTTGAATACGCAGGTGATCTGGCGTGCGCCTTGGGTGTGCCATTGCATATTGCCGCCTTCACCGATCCCCACGGCGTAGAGTCGGCCGGTCCGGCAGGCGCCGAATGCCCCGACGTCGTTCGCCAAAGCGTATTGGCGCAGCGTCAAAAGTGGCTGAAAGACGAAAGCTTGCGTTTGCAGGAGAAGGGCGTCGAGGTCCATTCCGAAGTCGTCCGTGCCAGTTCCTCTGCAACCGAATTCGCTGCCTGTGCACATCGCATCGAGGCAGACTTGATTATCAAGGACATGCAGGCGCGGCCGGGGTTAGCGCATTGTGGATTGTCACCACAGGATTGGGAGTTCTTAAGTGTCAGTCCAGTCTCCGTGCTTTACGTCCAACCGGGCCCGACGTAAATACCCGGCAAGTTTCTGGCAGCGATCGACATGGAGTTTCAGGCGAAAGAGGGCGACAGCGACAATCATTCAATCATGGAGGCCGCCAGACACCTGGCGAGCACCTGTGGTGCTGCATTGCATGTGATCAGCGTTTACGACAGCGATGCCCCAGGTCAGGGTGACCTGTCCCGGTACGACGCCCGCAAGCAGTCTTTCGAAGACTTCGCCCTTCAGCATGGGATTGCCCGTGAACATCGACACTTCATTTCCGGGGCTCCAGCGAATGCCATTTGTGCCTATCTGCAGCGCAGTGCCTACAACCTGCTGGTTATCGGCGCGGCCAATCACCATCTGCTGCCTTCCGGCATCGGGTTGACCGCTGAAGGGATTCTCGAAAATGCGGGTTGCAGCGTCTTGGCAATCAAGGCGCCAGGCTTTGGGGACAGCGCAAGGAAATGCTTCGGGACATTGCCGTTTGACTGGGCAAGTGGGCGTCCAACAGTTGGGCGACCATGACCGATGTTCCTGAAAAGAAATCACCTGCCCATTCCCCTTTCCCTGGATGAACAGACCCTTTGGGCAAAGCTCAGGTATAGGTGGCCGCACCGATCATCGCCCGGTGATGGTAGATAGGGTTTTCAACATGCGAACGCGGCGCTCGCGGCGGCGCTCTTCAACATAATCGGTCAACGACTTCAACATGGGCTGGGAGGCGTGTGCAATGGCGGTGATTGTCGCGGCGTCGAGAGCACGGAGGAGGATTGGTTGAGGTTTATCAACAAAGAGCGCCATCACACAGGCGATGATGGTGATCCGCTAACGCCCCTGGGTAACAGCCATGAACGTATCAAGCATGCGACCTACGGATAGCCGGGCACTTCATGCTCTAGCCCTTTGCCTGGCCACGCTCATGGGTTGCACGGGTACAAGCGAAGAGGCGCCTCAGCAAATGTCCACCCTGTCAGGAATCGCCATGGCGGACAGCGTTTGTTCGCTGTGTCATGGGCTGACGGGGGAGTCTGTCTCGCCCAAGTTTCCCAAGTTGGCGGGCCAGCAAAACGAGTATTTGCAGTTGCAATTGACCGACTTCAAAAACCATGGACGTAGCGCTGCAACGGACGGCCGGTACATGGCGGGATTGTCCCATTTGACCAAGGCTCAGATTGCCGAACTGGCCGACTATTTTGCGAGCCAGCGAGCCATGCAGGCTGACAGCGGGACGTCAGATACGCGAGGTGAAGTGATCTTTCGCCAGGGGTCGCCTGAGAGGGGGGTCCCTGCGTGCAGCGCTTGCCACGGGACGGACGGCGGGGTCAATGGGTGATTCCACGGGTGGCGGGCCAGCATGCCGGCTATATGAGCCATCAGATCTTGGTGCTTCAGCAGACCGGGCAACGCCCCAACGGTGCGCCGATGTTGCCGGTGGATCATGCACTTTCCCAGGCAGATGCCGAATCCGTCGCCCGATACATTGCGGCGCTCGGTGCAAAGCAATGATCGTGTAGGAAAACAGACGCGTTGGTCGGCGACGAGGTTTTCGGCGTAACCACCGTCCAGATGACATCCGGTGAACATGGCCTGATCGCAGAGGTTTTCCCGTCCAGGCTGACAGAATGCAAAATGCCCACACGTCCAGCCGAGCCAGGGATTACTCACCCGCTGGCCGATGCGCCCAGGGCTGCATGGGGGCCGACTGCCACGACCTCACCGACGATCATGCCCTGGCACCCGGGGCAGCACCGCTTGAGGCAATTCACACCGTCTATCAGATGCAAATCGGTGCGGCAGACGCCGCAGGCGAAGACTTTGATCAACAGTTGATTGGCGCTGGGTGGGCCGATTTTCGTCGCAGCGGCTGACCGGGCGTGTGTAAGACCATGTCGCGCATATGTTGACGGGATCAACAGGCAGGAGGGCGATGGCAGCCGGCAATCAACTGCTTGAGGCCTTCCAGATTAAGGATCTTGACGTCGCGGCCGGAAATCTCCACGAGTGCTTGATCCCGCAGGTGTGCAATACCACGACAAATGGTTTCCAGGCGCAACCCCAAGTAGGAGCCGATTTCCTCGCGGCGCATTTTCAACACGAAATCCGTCGATGAATATCCACGGGTTTTCAAACGTTGCGACAGGTTTAGCAGAAAGGCTGCCAGACGCTCGTCCGAGTTCATGTTGCCCAGCATCATCAGCATGTCGTGATCGCGCACGATTTCCCGGCTGAGGATTTTGTTGAAGCTGTGCTGCAGGGACGGCAGCTCATGGGCCAGTTCTTCCAGATGAGCAAAGTGGATAGGGCAGACCTCGCTATCTTCAAGCGCAACCGCGTTGCACGCATGAAAGTCCGTGCTGATAGCGTCCAGACCAAGCATTTCGCCGGGGATCTGGAACCCCGTAATTTGCTCGCGACCATCGACCGAAAGAATGCTGGTCTTGAACGAACCGATGCGCACCGCATACAGCGAGCGCAGCGGTTCGCCTGCCCGGTAAAGTGCCGCGCCCTTTTTTACCTTGAAACGTTGCACGATCAACGTGTCTAGACGCTCGACTTCTAGGCCGGTCATGCCGATGGGCAGGCACAGCTCCATCACACTGCAGGTCGAGCACGCAGCCTTCAGGACATGTACTTGCAAAGCGCGTACGTCTGACATGAGAAGTGACGTCAATAGAGATGACTCACTAAGGATAGGCGGCGAGGGGACTTAGACTCGCCGGATTCCCGGATTAACCGGTGTAATCGACGAATGGACCAACCTTAGTACCCTTTACCCGGATACCGACGTGGGAACTTGATGTAAATCAAGTCTTAAGCTTCCCAGACTCTCAGACTCGTTCAAAACTGACCTATAGCCTGGTCCTTACCGAGAAGTTCATGAGCGATTTCCTGAATGCTAGCAACTGGAGGGCCTGGATGCTTATTGGCGGGCATCCAATTAAGTGGCCGTCGGTCAGATTTACCTGAAAGGGAACGCTCTACTCAATTGGTGGCTGCGAACATCGAACATGAAGTGGCCGCCTTTCGGGCCATAGGTTCGAGACCCGATCATGGACGTCGTGTAATGGCCCATGTCCATGGCGTGCAAAATCCAGTAACGGCCCTTGTCCATGTCCGGCACGCTGACGATCACCGGCTCGGCGGCCACGTCCAGCCAGCCCTTCAGGTGAAGGGTATTGTTGTTGATGGTCGGGTGATCACTGTAGGTGTCATTAGCCAGGTGGCGGATGTTCTGATATCGGTTTAATGGACTGTCGGTTTTGACCGCAGTCTCGTAGAAAAACTTGTAGGCCTCATCGATTGAATAGCTGCCTAAGGCTTTCAGAGGTCATCAATTTCCTTTTGGCGCGAATGCTAAATCACTTCATAGGTTCTGAAATCGAACCACTTCAAGTACATAGGTTTCAGCTCTCTCCAGCGCATAGTCAGATCCTGGGAGTCGAACAGTGCAAGTTAAAAAAAACTGTTTCCTATGTGCTTGAACTGTTTTGCTACCTATGTGGCTGAGCCATATCGTAGTCGGCGTCGGGAGTTATTTTATACGGGCTCCATATTCCCATTGCGGTGTTATTTTTAGGTGCACCTCAGGTGCAACACATAACCGGACAAAACGGAACGGGCGAGTCGTGATTTCAAGGCATAGGAAAGGTATTTTTCGTTGCACTTTGTCCGGACAACTCAAAGTGATACGCGTCAGCACATTCAGGGCGGGTAAGCACTTGGTAATCGCCATCCGTGGCGTTTCGCTCAGTCTAGGATCTCGCGACGAATCTTGTCCTGCTCTCGCAGCTCTTCGGCCAACTCTCGCAGCAACGGCCTGATTCCACCTGTCCAGGCATTGCGCGCCGCGGCGGCCTTACCCTCGGCGCTTCGTGGCCCGGTGCTTTGTTCCCAAGGTCGCCATTGCCGGATCAGCTCCGCCTGCCGCGCCCGTCGCTCGGGCGTCCAACCGTTCGCCATGCTCAACCTCCAATAGTTCGTTCTGCGCTTTTTTGGTTTTCCGCGTGCGCGCGGGCTTCTCTTGAATACCGTTATTGACCTGGACCTGATTGCCGATGTTCGCCTGCTTCACGAAAGCGACCTGCTTGGGGTTTTTAAGTTCGCCCAAAGTCTGCAAGGTCGCCCGGGCCTGGTTCTGAGCCTTAAGTGCGAGACGCATGTAGGACTCCAACCCGCTCATTTGTTTAGCCGACAGTGCACGAGTCGTGAGCTGCGTGAAAAGAACGTTCAGAGTGTGCGCCTGCGCCACTAGCATGTTTTCTGCTTGAGACATGTCACCGTTGTTGATTGCAGCCGTCTGCCGGCTCAATTCGAGGACGACATCGGTAAACGGCGTCTCGCCGATCAGGTTACTGCTGACAAGCAATGCGGCGCTCAGGCACTCAGGAGTCAGATAATTAATGGCGAGGGCCTGCTCCTCCGTCTCCGCCATGGCGAACTTCTTTGCCGGGATATTACTCATTCGCTCGTCTCCATCGGGGTGTTGTTATAACGCTGGCGCAGATCAACGCCAGCCGGACAGTAACGGCCGGTTGCCGCATGGCAGGCGCGGCAGCTCATCAGATGGTTGGTGTGTGCCGCCTCGGCATCTCGCCATGCCTGTGACGCCTTAGCTGCGGTGTGGATGATGTGCTGCGGCTTAACTTCCTCCACGGTGTGGATCTCGGCCGTTTGCTCAACCCGCTGCGGCCGGTTGATCCACGCCGGGCTAACGTGGATCGTGTCGGCCACCAGCACGACGTCCGCATTGGCCAGCTCGGCAAGGTCGTGCGGCTCCAAATGCCCCTCGTCCAGCAGTACAGCAGGATGGGTGCCGAGCAGACGCGCGACACGAGGCAGCCAGAGGCTCGACGGAGTAGGTTTAGGAGATGGCGTGGCGAGTGTGCCGATTAGCGCCTTGACGATCTCCGCCTCGGAGAGAGGACGCTCGAACCCTGGGACTGCAACTACCGCCAACAGGGTATCGCCGTGCTGCTGATGAGCCTTTTGTTTTGTAATAGCGGTGTCGATAACGCCGCATGCTTGCACCACGTACCCGTCGGCCAACACAAGCAGGTGCAACCAGCAAAGGGTCGGATCATTAGCCGCATTCAGTTCGGCAATGAGCTCGATGCGGTGCTTGCATACATAGAGTCGGTCGGCATCCGTGATGCGGTCAGCGGGGCGCAGGCGGAGTTTATCTCCGTTGAGCTCGGCGGTGAGGCCGGCCCGGAGCAAGTAGTCCAGGGCGGCCACGATCAAAACTCCTCAAAGTCGACTGCAGGCGACTTGGCATGCTGTCCGTTCTGTGTCCGGTTTTCGTCCGCTTCCCGTCCGGTTTGTCCGGTATTAACGATCTTCAGACTGTCCGTCCGGTCCGGTTCCCCTAAGGGAGGCAGGACAGGACGGACAAGAAATACATGTGTACCGTCGATTCGGATTTGCTGACGATCAGTCAGCGCGTATTTGACATCGTGAAACCGCTGGCGAGTAATTTTGGCTTCTTCACACTTCGCTTTCCATGCGTCAAGTGTGATGAATACCGGGTGATCTTCCCGGCCCTGGCTATTCAACCGTTGGGCGATCTCCGCGTGCATCTGCTCGAGTGTTTCCAGCGCAGCCTTTTGATGCTTACCCAACTTTGCCAACACTGGCGCTGCTGGTGCTGTGTACTCAGTCAGACGCAGCGCGGCACCGCTGACCAAGCTGCCGCTGTCGTCGCGTACTGGTACGCCGACCAGTTCGAAGGCAAGCGATGGCGGCTCTTCAGCATCCTTCATCTTGCGCGGGATCAGCCGAACCTGCTTGTCTTCGTCGCTGCGGCTCACTTCGTATTCAGCATCCGCAGCACCTTTCAGCGCAGACGACCCGCGTGCGCCTCGCTCGCCATCCTTACCGCTGTGGTGGACGATCAAGACTGTGGCCTTCCAGTGCCGACGCAGTGCGTCAACGTTGCGGATGAACTGCCCCACGTCCGTTGCGCTATTTTCGTCGCCTCCGAAATTACGGGCCATGGTATCGATCACAATCAGCACCGGGGATTCGCCAGTAGCTTCGGCAATCTGCTTAACTGCTTCTGCCACTTTTGCAGCATTTGTTGCGTTGGACAGATCCGTAGGGGCCTCTGATACGAACAGCAGTTCCGGCAAGGCAGTGTCGTTATGCTGCGCCCATGCGTGAAGGCGCCGAGCGATACCGTTGTGACCTTCACCTGCGATGTAAATTACAACTCCCGGTTTCACCAAATGGCCGTGGAACGGCATGCCGCTAGCAATACAGCAAGACAAGTCCAAAGCAACGAACGATTTCCCCTTACCGGGAGGGCCGTACATCACCGTGAGTGCGTCTTCCTCGATATAGCTTTCAACCAGCCAGGCAACAGGCTTGATTGGCATATGGCAGGCCGCTACAAAACGGATGTCGGGAGTGCTGATCTGCTGCTGGCGCTGTGTTGCCCACTGGTTGTGGTAGGGATCTTTTATTTTCGCACTCATGCTTACAACTCCAAGCCTGCCAAGCGATCACACGCCAGCTCGAAGCGATGGCGATCCTCTTCAGACAGTTCTGCACCTTGGGCGATTAGGGACTGGCCAATGAGGTGGACCATGCGCTCACGCTCGATGGCAGCTCGGCTCGGACCCAGTCGACGTGGCTTGCTGCCGCCATCAGGGAACAGGTCACGCGACTTCAACCCGACGGAGGCAAGGATCTCGTCCACAGAACAGCCGGCCCAGCACTTCACCAACAGCTTGCCGTCTTCGACCTCTGTGATGTTCATGCTGGGGTTCTTGTCATCATGTGCCGGGCAGCAAGCCGTCCACTTGCCCATTTTCACTTCGCGAACTTTGTCGAGGAGTGGCAAAAGTTTGTCTGCAGGCTTCATTCAATTACTCCTCGGAGATGAAGTCGAAGCGCTGCAGGGCGTTACATGCGGACTTATTGGTGCTGGCAGCCTTTTTCACTTCGACTACCTCACGCATTTCAATGCGTTTGCGTACCCATTCCTGGACTTCAGACAGAACGAAACCCACGGGTGCGCCACGGGACTTACTGTCGCTCAGTTGAACGGGGCGAGGAAACGTGGGGTCGTCTTTGAGGCGTTTGTAGATGGTCGGCCGAGCAAGGCCGGTAATGGCTGCCAGATCGGGCATCCGGATGATGGTGGTGCCGGAGTCGAACGGAAGGCTGGCCGCGCGGCTTGCTGCTTTGAGGGGTTGGGTGTTGTGCATATCTGTTTCCCGCCATTGATTGAGACGGGAGCAGACTGATGACTTAAACGGGCTAAAAAAATCCCCTCAACGTGCCGGATATGGGGATATCCGGCACGTAAAAGGGGTTTTCCGATACGGTTAAGGGGTTTTACGGCGGCGACCTGCTAAACGGGCGTAGTGCGGTGCTATTGGTTTGATCCAGTCCGCCACGCGTCCTATGGCTGGAAGATCCGCAGTTCCCTCTCGCTTCAAAATATCCATGACCAGTTTGGCCATGTCGGTTACTCGATACTCCTGCCCGGTGTCGGCTTGCCATATTTGACTTGCGATGGTTTTGGCGCGTTCAACAATAATCGATTTCTTCCTATTGGCTTCCAAGAATGGACGCGCTTTCTTGAACTCGGATTCACTAGACCTGAAGATCAAATCTTCAACGGCGCGGACCCCTACCAAAATTATTGCTGTAGCGCTCCCCATGATCAATTCTTCACTTTCCGGGTGCTTCTCCAGCAGCAAGGTCAAGTTCACCAAGGAACGACCAAGCATCTCAGCGGTCTTTTCTCGATCCTCCCCAGACAGGTGCTCGGTCATACTCGCTGCGAAAAGCGCTAGATCCTCAATTTGGATGCGTTCGTTATTTTTTTTGATTTCCTCAAATCGTTCTGCGGCTAAATCATGGCTCTCTTTGACTGACCTATATGTTGGCGGTATGTATTCGTCTTTCAATCTCATCGCTTCCAGCGGCAACGCATTAATTTCGGCTGAAAGTGCTCGCGAGTACCCACACTTCGCCCCCTCCCAAAGGGCCGCCGAATTGCACTATTCCTACGTTCTCGGAGCAATGCCGGAGGTCGACTGATTGGATGCGGTATATCCAAGCAGCGTTGTATTTAGTCTATATCTGTCTATGGGCCATAGGGAAGGTCGGCAATCAACGCACTATGCTTTTTTGTTGAACTGGCCTTGCACCACGTTGCCGGCGGCTAGCGTGTCCAAGTGGTCGGCGTACCACTGCATCATGGTCGTGCGTTGCTCAAGGTACTGGGCCTTGTTGTAGATGCCGGAGATGCCCTCCTCCTTGTGTGCCAGTTGCGCCTCAATGTGATCTTTTTGCCAGCCGTTTTCGCGCAATAGGGTGCTGGCAGTGTGGCGGGTGCCATGTCCGACCAATCGACCTTTGTACCCAATCCCGGCGAATACTTTGTTGATTGTGTTTTCACTGATTGTCGGGTTTTTCGGTCCGACGCCGGGGAACAGCCAGCGGCTACGGCCTGTCACCCTGTGCAGTTCGCGTAGGGCATCGATCGCCTGGCTGGGCAGGGGGACCACATGATCCCGGCGCATCTTCATCTTGGCGGCGGGTGTCGTCCAAGTGGCGACATCAAAGTTTATTTCCGCCCACTCCGCCAGCCGCACCATTCCGGGCCGGGATGCTGTCCAGATGCAAAGCCATGCAGCGGTCTTGGCAGGCAGGCGGCTAGTTGTAGATTTCAATGCCCGGATGAACTCTGGCAGTTCGGGCTCCAGTAAGTGCGGGTGTTGCTGAGTCTTGGGGGCGGGTGCAGCAATATCGCGCAGCCTGCTGGCCGGATCGTTCTCCGTCAGCCCTAGGCCAATGGCCCGTCCAAATATCTGATTTATCCAAGTGCGACACTTCTCGGCAACGTTATGAGCGTTGCGCGCTTCGAGTGAGGCTTGCAGGGCGGCGCAGTCGGTGCGGGTGATTTCGTCCAACTGCATGTCACCCAGAGCAGGGAGTATGTCCTTCTCCAGATAGGTGCGGATCTTACTCAGGGTGGAGTCGGCCAGCCCTTTATCGACTTTGGCCTTAAGCCAGCCATCCGCCGCTACGCGGAATGTCCGGGTTTTGGCAGCTACAGTGGCAGCCTTGGTGGCGAGCTTTTGTTCCTGTGGGTCAATACCGTCGCTGATTAGTTTCCTCAGCTTGTCCGCTTCCTCGCCAGCGCGCTTAGCGCTCACTTCGGGATAACTGCCTAACCCCATCCACGCCCATTTACTTGCCGCGTTCTTGTATCGGAGCTGCCACGATTTGCCGCCATTCGGCTTCACCCGAAAGTAAAGCCCGCGCTCATGTAGTTCTCGATATTCCTGTGTGTCTGGCTCAAGACTGCTCAGTACGGTATCAGCCAACGGGCGGCGCTTGATATCGGAACGCTTCATGATCTGTATCCCAGAGTTAGAGCTTTTTCTGAGGATACAAGGTGGGATACACGGAGGGAAGAGATAAGGTGAGATAGGGAGATACAGTCAGAAACAACAAAGCCCGCACTAGGCGGGCTTCGTGTGCTGTTTCGTGAACTGTCTGAGACAGCTAGAAACATATGGTTGGTGCCCCGAGGGAGACTCGAACTCCCACTCCTTTCGAAAACGGATTTTGAAT
>RCUS01000588.1_pt1 | contig 23097 bp, 24 predicted proteins | sample 2166221 | NCBI WGS metagenome assembly RCUS01 (sample SAMN09932758, study PRJNA488358) | compost metagenome | isolation source: compost soil in cyclohexanecarboxylic | place: Germany: Experimental Botanical Garden | reverse complement strand
GTACAGGGCTTACTTACCCTGCGGGTGGATACCGATGATGTTGCATGGGTTACCATGCCGGTCAATGACCTCATCACCGATAACCAGTTCGTCAATGCGTTTCCAGCACTCCCGCGGGGTGATATACGGACCAGTGGCTTTGGGCTTAACCCGCACCTTGGAGTCGTTGCGTTGCAGTTTGCCCTGCTGCCGCGGCATGATCATGTAGGTGGTAATGTGGTTCAGGTACGACCAGATAAAACTGATGTTACCCCGGTTAGCTAAGAAGGGATGTTCAGGCTTCAGCCGTACCACTTCACGGAGGAAGTACCAGAAGTTGGTGCTGGTCTCCTCAAACACCATCATCGATTGCTCGTTGGTGATATTTGGGTCATGTGGATCGACCCCTTGCAGCATCGGGTTGTTCAACTGCAACAGGAAGTAATAATTCTTGATCCCCTGGAGACGAAAGATCTCCGCCGTCCGGAGAAAACTCTCGTTTTTGGTTTTGCGGTCTGGTGCGGCTTTGTACAGGTGGAAGTCTTTCAGGAAACGAACCGTCTTGATGGCACTGAGACTGTCCTCATGGTAATGAGCCAGCAAGGTCTCATCTTCAGACCGTGCTTCAGGATCGCGGCGTAACCGGCGATCGTCAATCAGTTCTTTGGGAAGGTTATTACTTCCCAGGTACTCGACCAAACGTTTGGCAAAGTCCAGAGTCGGATTTTTACCCGGTTCCATAGATAACCCCGGTTTTCGTTAATGCGGAAAAGAAGCAACCCTGCCCACTCGGGCAGGGTTACTCGGTCATAAGATTCTGACCTTACTCGTCGGCAGGGGCTTCCGCGCCAGCGTCGATGTGGAGCAGACGCTCGAACGTCACCACACCTTGGTTGTCGTAGATGTGCTTCTCGACAGTTTCTTTATCTTTCAGCACTTGTTCCGACTTGACATCGCTGGTGGCGACATCGATGACACGAACCACTACTTCCTTATCAGGGGTGCAGTGGGCTTGTACACGAACTACCGAAGTCATGGACTTTTCCTTTTAGATGAGTTCTACAGTGATGCCAGTGGTGGCCAACTGCAATTCAACACCCGACGCTTGACGCAAGACCCAGTGGATGAACCACCCGCGGCCTTTAGCCATCTCGATGTTGATTACATTGTCCTTGTTCCAGTTGGCAATTGGTTGCCGCCATTTCCGCCCATCTTCGTGAACCAGATCGAAATGGGTTGGATTTGGTGCCTTGTCTTCGTCGAAACGGTTGTACGCTGGCAATACCGAACGGTACATCCCTTCGAGCCACGCGGTCTGGTTGGCGAAACCATTGGTGAGGTTGAAGGTGGTCGCGGTGCCGGCGTTCTTCGTGTTGACGAACTTGCTCTGGTAAACCGGCTTGTCTTGGGCAAAGGCAATGTCGAAACGTTTGCCTGGACCGTTGACGTCCTTATACAAGGTAATGCCAGTATGCTGGATGAAGATCACACTTGCGTACAACGTCGATACTTCGCGCAGGTTGATGTTGAAGATCATCGACTGAGTCACACCGTAAGCGCTTGGACGCCAGGGTTCCGACTTGTCGTTCAACTTCACATACGCGGTGACGTCAATTGCAGTCTTGCGGTCCAGGTCATACAGCCAGTGCTTCAAGCTGTAACCCGCGATCGCAGGGTTCCACACCGGGTAGCTGTACAGCTTCGGCGAGTAAGCCCCCTTGACCGCACTCGACTCGACGTTGTAGACCTTCTTCGCAAAGTCAGGGTTACCCGGCTGTGCAATGTAGTGGTCTTCGTTTTCCGCGAGTTTGCCGATGAGGGTAAGCTCGGCCGTTTGCGACGGATAGGTCGGACGGTATTCACTCAAGCCATACAGGCTGAAGGTCGTGCCGTTAACCGCTTCCGGCTCCGAAGTTGACCCGTCCGAGTAGACCTTGATCGCTCGGAACTCAACCGCCGATACCAACACGTTGGTTGGGATGATGAGCTTCTCGGGATTGGTGGTGTCGGTGAACCACGGTGCGATGAGCTCAACGCCCTTGACGTACTTGATACCGATCTGGTGATCACGCATGTACGAACAGTGTTGGACCATCAACGGTTGCGCCGGTGGAATGAACTCACCGCCTTCGTCGTAGAACACCAACCAGCAACGCGTGCCATCCGGCAGGGCTTCTTCGTTCTGGGTGACACTGAATGGACCGGTGGTCATGATCGACACGTTGGTACGGTCGACAATCTCGGCCAACTTGGTCGGAACCTTGTTGGACGTCATGTTCATCGACTTGTCGTACTGAGCGCTGATCAAGTTGGTGTCTTCAGCCGTGCTGCCTTTGAACACCTTGGCGTACGCCGCGCCCGGACGCATGATGGTCGAATCCACCCGCGCTACGTTTGGTCTCACGCTGTAGTCAATCGACAGCAACGCTTCACCAGCCATTGGCCCACCCCGCAGACCAAAGATCCAGTCCTGCTCAGTGGTACCACCGTCGTTCACCCGTGGTTCCCACGGTACCAGGGTCGACTTCAGAGTACCACCTTGATAGTCGACGTACGCAACCCGCAGCAATTGTTGGTTGGTCACGTCCGCCACCAACCAGTTCTCGCCCGGTACGATGTACTTGGTCTGATCCTCTGGCGGATGTTTGTCCGGGTCAAACAAATCTTCGATGAAGATCAGTTGCTTACGTTGCCCGTTGTTTTGCACTTCCAACGCGGTGGCGGCAACGGCCCGCTCCGCGGAAGTGCTGGGAGTTTCATCGAACATTGTCGTTTACCTCGAAGTGCCCTTCAATGACACAGGTGGAATTCAGGTACTCGTCGTTGATCTGTTTGATAAACAGGAATTCTTTCGACGTGACCACCAATTTCTCGTAGTTGGCGTACGGCATGATCGCGAAGTAACGCAGGTCGAAACCTTTCAGTACGGCCGGATCATACTTCAACCACCACATGTACGGAGCGACCTTGTCACGGATGCTCTGTGCAGTAAACACCACCGCCCCGTCGGTCAACATCGGCAGGGTAATCAAACGGTTGATCAAACCGTTGACGATCACACTGAGGAATGGACTGAACAGCCGGTACTTGTCCTGCATGCTCGGGATAACCGGCGCCACTTGCGGCTTCGGCAACCACTCGGTCAGGTAATCACTCACCCGTTTATCGACCGCACGACTTTCCGCAAACAACGGGAAGTTGTCATACGGACGGGCGTACTTGATGGGTTGATAAACATGCTTGACCATGTACGGACGACCGTTGAGGTGGTTCCACAGGTTGTCCGGTGAACTGGTTTCGGCAGTGGGGACTTCATCCGTGGGGTATAACGCACCCGCAATGACTGTGCGGGTTACCCGATCTTCACGCAGGTTATAACGTGGGAAGCGCCCGATCACTCCACCATCGACAAAACCCAGCTCAGTATCGAACTTCGGCTTGGTCTGGTCTTCCCAGAAGTCATGGCAACGCACGGTGATCAACTGTGCTGTACCTGGCTTGATATGCTGCTTGTTGAAGATGTAGCAGTAGTCGCCGTCATACTTCCAATCAACGTTATCGATCAACGGGTGACCGTTCAGCCAAATGGAGATGTCAGCAAAGGCCACTGGGAACACCAAACCACCCGCCGCGTAGATCTGGGTGATCGCGAAGCTCAAGCTGTGGTCGATGTGGTTGAGGTTGAACGAGTACGCCAATGTACCGGTGTTGAACAACACCACCCCGCGCTGGTTCACCGGATCGAGGTCTTTCCAGACAATCAGTCCGTCCTCAATGGTGTACACCGCATCGTTGTGAGTGACGTCTTCCAGATCACCGACGATCTTGCCCGTAGCAACCGAGAAAGCACTCAGGTATACCCGGAACCCGTTGACCGCGCTGATCGGCAGGTCCTTGTCGGTGATTACGTATTCCAAGGAACGGGCATAGTGACCACAGGTCAACTCCACCAGCTCACAGTTGACATTGCGTGGGTTGAGGTACCGTACGTTGGTCAGATTGTAGAAATCCACCAGCTTACCGTTCCCATCATGTTCCCATGCCGTACAAACTTCCCGGTAACTGATCGGTAACTCAACACCCCTGTCACCTGGGATGTACTGCGCCCGAATTGGGGTTTCGGCTAGCACGCGGGTCGCCGCATTATAACCGACCGCTTGCAACGCCTTCTCAACCGTAAGGTCTTTGAACTGTAGACGGGTAAAGCTTTGCACCGCACCCGCTTCCAAGTTCGCCGCTTGCCATTCCGGTACCGTTGAACGTTCCCCGGTCATTGACTTGAGAATGTTCGCATCAGTCTGCCGGTACAGATAACGGATACGTTGATGCTCATGCGGCCACTGGTATTCCCAGTCGGTTTTGCGTACCAGCACCAGGATCCGCATGTCCATGACGTTCTTCAGATCGGGGTGGTAATCAGAAGCCGCCTGGAGGTAGTCGTCCGAGATCGACACATCAGTGTGGGTCAATTGCCGTACGGCCGCGACGTTATTGCGGTGGAAGTACAGACCTTTATTGCCTTTCCCCAGCAGGTAATAGTCGTTGTCGTCGAAGTAACGGATAGTCCAGTCATTCGCCCGTTTCGGCGGGTGGATAATCAGCTTACGCTTCTGGTCCAACGTCGAGTAAAAGTCCTGCAAGGTCTTGTAGCTGTAGATCTCAGTACGGATTACCGTGGGGTCATGCCAGAACTCCACGACATCACCCACTGCCAGTCCAGGGATGGCATTCGGCGCCGCGTTCCAGAACACCCCATTGTGGAACACCGCGGTAAAGCCGGGCTTAAGCTTGTAGAACTGGTAACGCTGCTGGAAGGTTGCCAACTCCTGCGCTGTCTCGTAGACCATGGTCTCGTAGGCATACGGGTTGGTGTTAGGCAGTACCGCTGAATCATGCACCGGAATACTGATGGTGGGGCGATACACCCGGAAGAACATCTCCGCACCCGTAGGCATCGGATAATTGCGCGACTTCTCCAGTGCGATAAACACCAGACCGTCGTAAGTCATCATCACCCACGCTTTGTTGCGGCTGTACTGGTAACCCTGGGTATTGTAGATGTCCATCTGCATGCCACGGCGCTGCAACAACTGGCCGAGGTTTACCCAACGGTCCAGCGGATTGCGTTTCAGCAGGCCGTTGGCAAAGTTCCAGTAACCGCCATCCAACCCACCGACGGAGAACACGTAGTAAAACGTATCCTTCTTCGGCAGCACTCGCCAGTTGTTCATGTAATTAAAATGATCAACATGGCCATAGTCGTCGGATAAGCGCACGGTCTTGACTTGGTACTGATGGTTTTCTTCAGGATTACCCCACAGGTGGTCAACCGCGTATTCCAGCAATGGATTACTGCTGTCGAACCCTTTCATAGCCATAAAGGTCACCCATTGAGGTCATAAGTGTAATCGATGTTCTTGAGGAACGTTTCGAGGATGCCCTTGTTGTACTTCGGATCAAGGGTCATCCCCAGTGGGGTTTTTTGCAGAGCCCGGAAACGTGCGGCACCATAGACGAAGGCGGTCAGCAAGCAGGGAGCTTCTGACGCAGCGCCAACAATTTGAGTACCGAGGGCAGCGAAGATCAGCGAGCTGTTGAGTGCGATGAAATCCTTCATCCCCAGACCCTTCAGCTTGAACAGGATCGGGTTGGCCCGAATGGCGTTGAGCAATCCTTCCAGCGAGTCGAGGTGCGGCACACCTTCAATCACCCCGAGGGCAAACTCTTTCTCGGTTTGATAGACTTCCCGCAGGACGTTTTGACCAACCAATACCAAGTCGGTGTTTGGTTGTTCGATCAAGCACACCACGTAGAACGCCAACAGGCATTTCAGGGTAGTGGCTTCAATGATATCCAGACCCGCTCGGGAGCTGATGCGTTGAGTCAACGCTTCCGAATACGCTTTGGCCACCATGTTGCGGGCTGACTTAAGCGGAGTGAATTTCAGCTCGGCGCAGTCCTGCTGGAGAAACGCCGCCAAACGCAGGATCGTCAGGTCGTTTGGGTTGGTCACACGGTTCTGTTTGTCACGGTACGGACGTTCATCGAACACGGTAACCGTTTGCCGAGTGTGGGTAATGATGGTCACCGGGAAGGCCAAGGCGTCAAAAGGAGCGCTCGTCGCTTGGGTGATGCAGAACACATTGTTCTTTTTCGTGGGGGACAGGTTTCCGGTCATGTGCAACGTTTTGATGAGTTCGTCGACGTTGTGGTTTGACCGGATGAACTTTCCGACCGTTGTGTCATAGGCGTTGATGCGCATGAGCAGTATTCCTTAAAATAACATGTTATGTGCCAGTGGTATATGACACTGTACGGCCCTGAAAATGGGTGCATACGATTGCTTCAACCAATTCCCCACGAGGTCACCATGACTGTCTTCAACAGAATCGTTCCGGGTAAGGCGGACAATGGCGGGATTGCGGACCGCTCCATCCCGGAGTATACCCAAACTACCGCATCCGCCCCGCTTCACCTTCCCGTGGTCTCCGTCGTAACTCCCAAGGGCAAGCTGGCTAAAAACGGCAGCACCCAATGGATCTCGCCGAAAGACTTCAAAGCCATCTTTGGCGACATCTTCGACGCCAAGAAACCGTTCTACAACCCGATCTCCGTGCTGATCAACCGCCTCGCTGCGGGCGGCCAGTCGACCATTGGTGTTCGTCGTCTGTCGGTCAACGACGAGGTGGCACGTGTTGCCATGTCGGCCTTCGTGCAGAAGATCACCGTGCAAGACTACGAGCGTGATTCCGCTGGTCGTTTCAAGTACGACGCCGACGGCAACAAGATCCCAGTGGCTGGCAAAACCTTCAGCGGTCTCAGCGTTGAAGTCAAGCCCGACCCACTGGCGGCGACCACCGCTCCAGGCCAGCTGGAAGTACGCACCATCGCTGCAGCTGGCGAAGTTCCTGAAACGGTGATCTACCCGCTGTTCGAAGCCCTCGCGGGTGTCGGCGACGAGTACAACCAGTCCGGCCTGAACATGGGTGTCCGTAACGAGACCATGAACTGGCGCTCGATCTCGGACTTCGTCAAGGCCACCGGCGTCTTCCCATTCGACCTGCGTCAGTTCACCGACGCGGTCAACGGCGAACGCACCTACACCAAAACCCCGTCTGGCCGCGAGTCGGCGAAGTTCACTCTGTTCCCAACCGAGCTGAACAACGTCAACTACAGCTTGGTTCGTGGTTTCGGCGAGTTCACCGGTACCAACCAGAACCGCCCTACCCAGGCCGTTCCGGCGCCGTTCAACGACCTGATCGTCTATGACACCAACATCGACACCCTGTGTCAGTTGATGTACGTGGTTGAAAAGGACAACAACCCGACGCTGCTCGAAGTGGGCAACGAAGGCGAGTACTACAAGCAGATGAACCCGCTGGGCTGCACCAACCACACTGGCTCGCCGTACTACGCCGTGCAGTTGGCAGGTACCATCAAGTGGGATCTGTCTGGTTCGGTGAAAGCCGCCGGTGGTATCTCGCCGTTCCTGGACAAGGATGGTAACGTTCCTTCGTACGTCACTGTCGAAGAACTGAACGATCCATTCGGCCTGCTGACCGGCGTCAAGCGTCCGTTGAACGCTCTGCAAGCCTGGGAAATCAACAACAAGCTGATGGCCTCTGACCTCCAGGGTTACGTCAATGGCATCGAGATGAAGGACGTCACCCGCAACCGCCAGTCGCTGTGGTGGGACGTTGGCTTCACTCAAGATGTCAAGGATATCCAGGCTGGCTTCCTGGGTGCGCGGAAAGACATCCTCGTCATCCCATGTGCCACCATCTGGACCCCGGGCAAGGCCAACGCGCTGGAAGAGGTGTACTCGCGTGCATCGCTGATCGTCAACCAGCTGCGCATGACCCCGGAATCCGAGAAGTGGGGTACCCCGGCTTCGCGTGCGGCGGTGAACATCATCGAGGTGAAGATCACCAACGAGAACACTGGTTGGTTGTTCTCCGGCAACATCGACCTGGCCCACAAGTTCGCTCAGTTCGCTGGCTCGAACTCCGGCCTGATCTCGGTGCCGATGTGCCCAGACCACGGCGACAACCGTATCCTCACCGAAGGGCACACCCCGAACATCGTGTTCGAGGAAGACGAAGTTGCGTCTGAGAACTTCAATCAGGGTCTGATCACCCTGAAGCCGTACGACTGGAACAACCAAGTGTACCGTCCAGGCCTGCCAACCGTGCAGACCAACCCGGACTCGGTACTGAAAGACCTGGTCACTCCGTTCCTGTGCGTGTGCATGGAGAAACTCTCCGCCGACCAGTGGAAACTGGTATGTGGTGATACCACCATCACCGCGGACAACTACTCTGCGATCATGAAGGACAACATCGAGAAAGCGTGCCGTACGGCCGTTGGTGGCATGGTGTCCAACATCACCGCAGAAACCTTCTACGAGGAAGGTACCGTGGGGTCCCGTGCGAAACTCTCCGTCAAGATCCATGCCTGGTTCAACAAGGCCAAGTACATGATGGAGTTCGACCTCTTCGCCTACAACCAACAGGACCTGGCTGTCGCAGCCTGAGGAATGAACCATGGCAAATGAAACCAACTACCCACACCGGACAGCGACGACGCTCTCGCCAGCGTCTGACCCGTTCAACGTGGCGCTGGACCTCCAGAACCGTCCCGTCATCAATGCCGAAGAAGGTGGCATGTACGGTTGGGCGGGTAACGTCTTCGAGTACCTCAGCGCTCAACCCCATGTCAGCCAGCTGGCCTGGTGCATCGTGCTGACCACCCCGGCTGCGTTCTCGCGTCTGCCGGGTGGTACTCGCCTGCACTCGCTGTGCAAAGCCTGGTTCGAGAACCGTTCGCAGAGCTTCGAAGGTCTGCGCGATTCGACCGAGATCTCCTTCGCCACCATGGAGTGGACTGGCCACGTGCTGTCCATCCCGTCTGGCGCGACCCGTTCGCAGGGTCAGGTCAGCCACACCGGTTACGACGTCGAAGGTGAAGTATTCACCAAGATGTTCAAGATCTGGCAACAGTGGCTGGTCATGGATTCGGAAATCCAGAACGCCAAGATGGTCATCCTCGACGATCCTGGCGAAATGCTGCTGGACGACACCTCGGCCGCGTGCATCTACTTCGAACCTACCCGCAACATGCGGGATATCGCGCACGCCGCGATCGTGGTCGGGATGATGCCGAAGCAGAACGTGCCGATCGAGCTGAAGCGTAACAAGAGCGAAGAAAACACCATCCGTCAGATCACCATGGAGATGACGGGTGTTGTGGAATTCGATACCTTGGCGGTGAAGCAGATCGCGCGCCAGATGCTCAAGCTCCTGCCGCTGTACAACCCTGACGCCATCTCGGCGCCGACTGGCTTCCAACAGCGTTCGGCTGCAGTGACTTCGTCCAAGTCGGGTACCATCGAGCGTATGACTGCGCAGAAAGCGACCGTGGGTTCCGCCCAGAACGGCGCGGGTATCAACGGTCCGGGTGTCTCGACCGGTGCACTGGGCAACCCTGCTCAAGGCATGTACATGGGTTAATCCCCAAGTACAAATGTGTAAACCTACCCCCTCCAGACCTAGGTCTGGAGGGGGTAGGGCTTTATGCCGCTAGACACTGCAATAGATTTGACCAGCGACGCATAACACTTTGTCGTTTTGGCGAATCACGACTTCTCTGTACACTTCCAAATCCTTGGAGTGCGACGTGTTTTTCGAAGGCGGTGGATTGTGGGTCATCACATAGCAGTCCATTTGCTCATCGGTGTAGCACTGAGGAAAGACGATTTCCCAGCCGTCAAAGCGACGGATAAAACTGGGTACCGTGCAATCAACCGATCGGATGAGCCGAATCTTCCCTCCGTACAGTCCCAGCGAGTACTGGAATTTACGCCCGTCAGGGATCTCGCTAAATGAATAACGGATCCCTAAAGACTCCATCCAACGCTGCAACAGTAACAGAACGATAATTCCATATACCGCCACAAACAAACCGTTCGACACGATGTTAATCATGCGACTATCCTCTTAGTCAGTGTGTTCCTCTATGACAGAGCCAACTTCCCTTTTGAAGAGAGCAATTTCGGATGCGAAAATACCCTTAGCCGAATCCGAGATGGCTTCCCATATATTGCCTTGAGGACCATAGGTAGACCAGAACAAATCGTTTAGTTCTTTACGCCCCATCAACTTGTTGTGGCTGTCGACAAAGGTGTTGTAGATCTTCTGGTAATTCTGACTGACGATGTCGGTGACTTTTTGTGTGTTGTACACTACACTTTGGATCTTGGTGTAGCTGTTCAGTCGTACCGTGGTCGGCTTTAACGGCTTACAGGATTGAGTAATGAAACGTTCTTCCTCCTTGTTGAACATGCCGTTGGCATACATGCGTAAGAAGTACCACGCTGTGCCGGGTGAAGCCTCGTACGGATAATGACTGGTGATAGGGTGTCCGATCTCAATCAACATGATGACCGCGTAGGCCATATTGCGTTCATGCTCATCAAACTCAGCAGTTCGTCGCATCAGGAAGTTGGCGACGTGTAAAGAGTCTCGCAAATACTGGTGATCGTAGGCGTCTTCTGTGTTCGCCTTCATGTGATTGTAAACAGCGTGGACAAAACGTTCAGGAAACCGGCCACCGAGGATTTCGTTAATACTATCCAGCAGCTTGATGTCCTTGAGTGTTTCGGTGTTGGCGTTCATGACTCTCCCACCTACAAAAAAAATAAGTAAAGCGCGGGAGCGGCTAGCCGCTCCCATACACAGTCAGTCGACGGTGGTTAAATTGGCAAGAATACCTTCACGATTAAACTGCTCGTGCAGGCTCCCATCAACACAACTCTCGTAGGCTGTCTCGACTCCACTGTTCATAACTTGGAGGTAGCCGGTCTTAACGCCGCCTTGATCATTCACACCCACCGTGTAGAACCACGCGTGATCGGCGGTGGAGATCATGATCTCCTGAGTAACAGTGTTCTCTTCCCGATGGTTGAAGAACGTTGTACCCATGTCATTACCCGCCTTGCGGATATCCACACCTTTCGACATGGGTACCGAGACCTTGAGCTCCCACTGGTCAGTCTTGTCACGCAACAGATTGACCTCCACGCCATCTTTCAGTTTGCAGCTGAAAATGGTTTCCTGACTGTCCTGATCTAACGGACGGTCATCAGCGAAACAGCTTACCGTGAACAACATCAGAACGATTGCGAACACCTTGTCCATTACTATTTCCTTGTTAGACTGGATTAACGGAACCCCAGGACAGCAAGCGGTCGAACCATTTCGACTTGGCTTTAACTGCCGCTGGGGATGTTACTTTGGGCGGACCACCTCGTCGACGGTCTCCACGTTGTGCGCGGCACGACGGTTGATACGGCTATTGAGATTACGCAGACGGAAACCGATGTTCTCCCCAATGTCGTAGTCGGTGATTGCCAGCGAGAACTGAGCGATCGACAGGCGGCTACCACCCAGTAAGAAGTCGATCGCGGCGTTGGCGTTGTACACTAGACCGAACGAAGAACCCTTGCTGTTAGGCGCGTATTGTTCGTAGATCACAACAGTATCAAGATCGGTGCCAATGAGGATCAGACGACGACCCGAGTCAGGATCCAGCGACTTTACCACACTACCTACGGGTAGTTTGATATTAACCGCGCCGTCGTACTGCTCGCCGTTCTCGCTACGCCAGTTAGGATTGAAGGCCACAGGGCGGGTGATTTGTTTCAGTACGTTCTCGAAACGTTTGGCCATTTCGATGCTTTCATCAATTGCTTTCAACATGATGTTTCTCCTTAATAAGTAAGAAAGCTTATGTCTAATCACACTGGTAATGTAGGTCTGAGAACGTATATAACTTAAAATAAAAGGACCTACCCAGTACGCCCTAGGGCGTACTGGGAGGGGTTACAGGGCAGTCGACGGAATGACCAAGGTGCGGGTGTCGTTCCCCATGATCAACGAATTGATCTCTTGAGGGGCCACGCGGCCTTCCGGTGGGTACAACATCAAGTGCGGAACACACGAGGCGTACTTGTACTCGTTTTCCTCCCGGTCCTCGCGGCGCGACGCCGCCAAGAAGGATGATGAAGTCGAATACATGTTCTCGTGGATCTTGCGCTCCAGCACATTACGACGATTGCCTTTCTCTTCCCAACGACGAAGATGTTCATCTTCCCAGAGGAACCATTCCTCCAACAGCTTGGGATCGTCTTGGTGCCAATTATGGTCCTTGACGAATTGATCGTACAACGCAGTGCGCTTCACCGATTCGACCACCATGTACTCAATGGTCATGGGTAGTGTCGCAGTATCTACCACGTGCTCATACAACTTGGTACCTTTCTTCCACACCGGGTGATCCGCCGGGAAGATCTTGGGTAACAGGAAGGCTGGAATCGGACTGAAGAAGAACGAGATGTGGTCACAGTACGGCAACTTGTAGAACGCCGCACGTCGTGCTTCCAAACGCTCCAGCTTTACCTGGATCGGGGTCATGCTCCCGCTCGCGGCTTTGCTCAAGAGCACTGACCGCATTTCTTGCGAGTAGTGGTAGAGTTTCATTTGGCTTAACCAACCATGGTTGAACGAATACCACCGTGACCATAACGCACACTGTTGCTCTTCCACAGCACGATACTATCGATCATGTGCTTGAGCACCTGCTCCGCCACGTCGTCAGGAGACTGAGTAGCGTCGATGATGACGTAGCGACCTGGATTACGCCGCGCGAGGGTCAGGTAAGCTTGACGCATGGCTTCCTGCTTTTCGACACCAGCACGATCAAATTGGTCACGTGCTTTCTCTTCTGCCGACACACGCTGGGTAGCGATCTCACCCGGGCAATCAAGCAGATAAGTCCAGTTTGGATACATGCTGATGACGTCGTCATGCAGACCCATCAGGTCATACATATCCAGACCGTTGAATACACTCTGGTAGGCGAAGGTGGTGTCACAGTAACGATCAGTGAGGACTACCTTGCCCGCTTCCAGCGCTGGGCGAATAACCTTGTTGGTCAGGTCCACACGGCAGACGTTGAACAACAACGCCACACCCATTGGATCCAACGCGGGTTGTTCTTCCAGACCCGGGAAACCGGTGTTAACCAGATTGCGGATAAACTCCGCATGAGGAGTACCGCCCGGTTCACGCACGGCCACCCACGGAATCTCACCGTGTTCCTCCAGCCAACTGTTAAGTTTGTTCCAGACCGAGGTCTTACCGGAACCACCGATACCTTCTAACGCAAAGAAAGGAGCATTCATATTGATTACTTCGAGTTGTTGAGTTGGATGCCGAATTCGAAATGCACGGGTGGACCGTTCTGTGCGACGATCCCTACGCTACCTTCAGGGCGGCTAGGGTCATAGGAACGACGTTCCACCGGCATGGCAAATTTACCCGGCATCTCTTTCTGTTGGGTACCCAGTTGATCCACTGCCTTGTCACTAGGCTTAGCGTCTTTCTGGGTGTTATAATCTTTCATAGCAAAACCTCCAGTGGTTACATTCGTAACATGGAGATCTGCTTAACGCGCTAACATTTCTTTGAGTCTTTCCTGAACGTCTTCTTCAGTGATGTTGAAACGAGTACCAACCCGATTGATCTCATAGGTCAGCAAGGTCATGGAATCACCGCCGTGGGTAATCATTCCCACTGGGGTTTCCATGTGACCAAAACGGTAGAACAGCAAGTCGTGGTGTTGGGTGGCGGGACGACGAACAGTAGCAACAGTCAACCCCAGCGACGTGTCTGGAAATACTTCTGGTAACTTGCGTTCGTGACTGTCCAGCATGACCTTGTCGTACAGGTCGTAAGTAACAGCATGTGGCTCCTTGATGCGACGACCAACTTCCTTCCCCATTTCCCTTCCCCTAATACAAAAAAATAAAAGTGGTGAGCCGAAGCCCACCACCTGGATCTTAGGCCACTGGCCAGATATCGTTGATCACTTGTTCAACCAGTTCGATACGACCGATCACCATCTTGGACCATGGTTCGAATGGCGCGTTGCCTTCTGGCAGGTTTGCACCGGTATCAACGACGGCTCTCAGTTGGTCGGCAGTGAACCAACCTTGGCCTTCGTTGTGCTTTTCCTTCATGTTGAAGGCGGTGTCACGCGGCACTGGAACGACGTACAGCGCGCCGAAGTGGATGTTACCAACGTAGCCGTGTTCTGGCTTGCTGTCCATGACGAAACCGCACGGCTGCGCATGTGACGCCGCATGCAGGCCGATGTTGTCTTCGCGCGACGGACCATGGAAGTGCACTTCTTCTTGCAGCTCGCGACGGAGGTTGTTGCCGAGGATAGCCAGATGATCGAGTACCGGGGTTTCCAGCAACTGGTCATCATTACCCGGACGAACGTAGTAGTATTCGAGATCGTCCTTCTCGATATGACCACCCGGCGCCAGCGACAGTTTCAGTGCCAGCTGGCCTTCGTTGTTGGTCTTCTTGCGGCAGTAGACCAGGAACATGATCTGACCTTCAGCGTTGCGAGTCCACGGCAACATGTAGGCGATACCTTGGCGCAGCAGGCCATGCTTCTCGTTCAGCGAACGAACGGAACCCATCAGGCATTTGTCCAGCTGTTGCAACACGTCGGTGGCGATCGCTGGGTGCATGATGACTGCGTCATTGTCAGGCACGAATTCCAGCAGGGAAGGACCGTGTACGCCGTAGGTGAATTCAGCGCCTTTTTCTACTTGTTTCAGAATCATCGTGGTGCTCCTTAGTTAAGCTTGTCTTCAGAAGGGGTTTGTGCGCTCAGCTCACGAGCGATGGCATCGCCAATCAGCTTCATGGCTTGTTCGGTGTCCTTGCGCGAGAACTCAGCGTGCTTGTCCTGACTCAAGGTAACTTCCAGCCCGGTGTCTTTAACCCGGACCGTCAGTTGAATCATGTTGCTACCCTTCTCGCAGACGAAGAAGAGTTGACCGTCTTTACCGCCGATCTTCTGGGTGCGTGACGGTGCATACGTCCAGGTGCGGACACGTTCTGGTTCTTTCTCCAGAGCCAGTTCAATGTCAAGTGGTTTACCGAACATGGGTAACCTCAAAAATTAAAATGCGTAAATAAAGGAACAGTCAGGTTACCCCAACTGCTCCTTTACCAGGCGCTGTTCTTAGCCGAACAGTTTGGCCGCTTGTTCTTGGCTGGCGGTACGCTGCGATTGCAGCCACTGCGCCTGCTCGTCGCTGTGGACGTAGTCGATGGCAGTGGAGCTGACACCGTAGATGTGCTCTTCGCCGACTTTCTGTTGCAGGTGGTGTTGCGAGTTGATGGTGAATGCGCCGAGGTCCAGGGTGCCGTCGACGGTGGTCAGTTGATCGTTGTCTTTACGCTGGTCGCGGGCGATCTGGGCGGTGGCAACTTCAACCTGGCTGCTCAGCTCGTTGATGTAGCCGGTGTGCAGCTTCAGCGATTCTTCGGAGACGCCTTCGGGCATTTCCAGGTTCTCGGTGGAGAACACCACATGGTTGGTGGCTTTGTTGAACTCGGAGTGTTCGATGAGGTCCTTGACGCCTGCATCCATGGATTCGCCGTATTCTTTATTCAGAGACATGTTGACCTCGTTGTACTGTTCAAAAGAGTGAAGGTGACTGCTTGAAAGGAAAGCAAGGGAAGTTGTTTACTGCCCTCGTCAGGTATGCTCCTGATCTGGTCACCCTAAGAATATAGGTTTGAAATTATTTGGCTCAGTCGCGGCTGAGACGCTTTTCTACATAGCAACGGCCGATGGCGTCTTCCAGGATCTCGATGCCGATGGTCTGGTGGTAATCCTGGCCGAAGATGATGTGACCGCCTTCTTCCAGCACCACGTCGTAGAACTCGTCGTTGAGTTTCTTCGCATCGAGCAAGATCTCGATGTCATTGATCAGTTGTGCGTAGGTGACCAGTGGATCAACCGACTCATCGTGCCGTGCAGAAAGGTAACCCACCAAACCCAGAGCGATGCCACGGTTGGTCTTGGCCAGCGACGCGCGCACGATGTGACTGTCTACGCCGATCAGGCGGGTGATGACCATTTCGAACAGCTGATCAGCGGTGTTGATTTCCGAGTTGCAGATCTTGTCGCTGACAGCCTTGGTCAGAACGTGTTCGTTCTCCAGACTGTTCTTGGTCCAGGCGCCGATGTTCGGGCCAACCGTGTTCATGTACAGGCGAACGATCTTGGCGATGTAGGCGCGGATGGCCTCGGTCTTCTTCGAGTCGAAGATCACACCCTTGATCAGGTGAGTATCGCTGGCATCATCACGGCAACGCTCCCATTCCTCGTTGGACAACTTGCGCAGCACGCCGAGTACGACCAGACTACCCGCGGCAGCACGCAGATCCAGGACGGTGGTATGGAAGTCCAGCTTGTTTTGCAGTTTGAACATGGGATACAGCTCCTTGGTTAAAGTTCAGTCAGGGACTATAAGAATGGTAGTCAGTAGCAAAAAATAAATGACCCCCTGGATCCGGGGCAACCCGGATCCAGAGAATACATTAACGGAACGCGTCCAACGATGAATGAGTCACCAACGTTACCCGCTGCTCTTTACGCGGCTGGAAACGTTTCAGCTCGCTGAGCATGTCGCGCACGCGATCGAAGCTTTCATTACCGGCATAGCGCGCCTGCACTTCCGGCATATTCATCTTCTTCTCGCAGACGAACAACAGTTCTTCCAGCGTGGTGGTGAAGGCGACCTGTTGGTTGTCTTCCGGCACGTAGCTCTCCAGAAGGCTCTCCAGACCCGCTGTGAGGTGTTTACACGCTCGCAGCATACCTTGTTCAACCACGAAGTCGTACGTGCTCCAGTAGTCCACCTCGCGCGTTGTGTGACCAAACTGTTGCGGCTTGGTCACCGTACGAATGCTGAACGCCGAGTTGATGTCGGGGTTTGGCAGACTCTCAGCCATCCACGCGGCTTTCGGGCCGAACGGAATAACTTCGATGTCGTTGTACACCGGGTCTTTATCAGCACCGGTCATGATCCAGTGGACTTTGCGGATGTGACCACAGACATTATCCATGTCAATGGTGCGCAACCGGTTGATCCACTCGAACAGGTCAGTGATTTGCTTACGCACCACTTCGCCGTTGACCATGATCTTGTAATACTGCGGTGGGTGGTTCAGCTCGCAGTAGGCCTGACCTTCGCTGATACGGCGCTCGAAGTCAGAACCTGGTCGCATGCACTCTTTCAGGTACTGATTGAGTACATAGGTAATGCCCGCACGGTTCGGGATGTTGAAACCACCGGCGTTGACCTTGTAGTATCCCGAAGCATCCATGGGTTTGAGGATACCGCGCTTGCCGGTGTTGGCAAGCATGGTGTTCTCGAAAGTGATGATCTGACTCATCCCGGAACCCCTTTGACGATCTTCTCGAGATCAGTCACTTTTGTATCTTGGTTGATGATGGCAGCAACCGTGTTGTCTTGCAGGAACCCGCCCGTGAGTTTCGGGATTGTACCGTCAATGAGCATGGAACCGTTGTTCAGTCCGACGATCACAGGCGGTCTGCCTTCCAACATGGCTTTGCTGTGGCGGTAGGCATTGTCCAAGTTGTCCGGGTCTCGCATCATCTTTGAGTTGTAGATCCGCATGTGCTGCGGAGTACCACCTGACGACGCTCCTGATTCCTTGGCTGCGTTGTCATATAACGATGTGAGGTCCCGGTCGGACATGTACCACGGGAGTTTGGCGTACAGGTCGAACTCCATGAAATACGCGTAGTTTTTGTTGGGGTCCTGGATGTAACGCAGATTCTCGATCAGGGTATCCCCTTCTTCGAACTCCAGAATCACATACGGAATCCCATTGATCGCCGCTTCGCGTATCCCCATGGGGATCATGTTGACGTCTACCAAAGCAATCCAAGGGGAGTAACACTCCCCCGGAATAACCAACCCAGCTACCAAGGTCGTGGTAACCTTATCCCCTAGAACGGCCATGCCGTTCTCAGTGAAGCGTTTAGGGATATGGATTTCAAGAGGACGATTAGCCGTGACCGACATATCGTCCTCATTGATGGTGTACGCCTTGCGGATCTTCGCCCTGTCGCGTTTCAGGCCGCTGACGTCCATCGACTTACGCGCTCAGCAGTTTGCTGGCAAGCAGTTCGATGCAGGCGTTGTGCAGCCGCTCACGCTTGCTCCGCAGGTTGTCTTCCGACTCACTGCGCACAAACGTCAGTTCGAGGATTTCCGACGCTAGCTCGCAACCCAGCAACGCGAGGAAGTTCGGGATCAGCTTGGTCTTCATGATCGCATCGATACAACGCGTCTTGTAGTCATCGCCAATCGGCACACCCGAACCACCCGAGCTGGTCTGCACATCCTTCGCCTTGGCAAAGAGGAAGTACAGTTTCTCGATCTCGGCACCGAGGTGCTTCTCGAGCAGGGTAGCGGTGGAGGCGTTTTCGTCATTGAGGGTGAGCTGAAGCGCTTCACGCAACTGCGGACGCTCGTTGACGAACTTGGTGGCCGAAGACAGCGCACTGGTCTGGAAGATTGTTGCGGCTTTGCCGTCCATGATCTGGTGGATCGTACCGTAGTACTCACCGGTCAGCTCTTCGGTAGCAGCCTTGTTCTGCAACAGGTCCAACAGTCCCTGTGCACGCCCCACCGCCATGCCGAAGGTCCACGCCAGGGTAGCGTCAGCCAGACTCACACCATTCTGCTCGGCGATGCTCATGGCTTCGTTGGTGTAGAACACCGTAACGTTACCTTTGATCACCTTGATCGAGTGTTTGGCGCCGTGGGGGGTGAAGTCGATCAGCTTGGGTTGCTCGTTCGCTACCAGGACGATCTTGCGCGCACGGTACTGTTCAACCACGCGTTTCAGGTTCACCAGGTAAGTGGTGATCCCGGAGTACATCAGGCCGACGTAGCTGCGGTAATCTTCCAGGCTGCCCTTTTCGAGGGAGAACGGTTGATCGTTGAGGTACATCGCCCCGATCAACACGTACATCTTCAGCAGCAGGTTGATCCGTACCGACTTGATCTGGGTGAAGTCGACGGTGGCGTTACCGCTGGTAGCGAACACCCCCTTCAGAGCACCCATGTGGGTCAGTGCTTCAAACGCACTACCCAGGCATTCATCAGTATCTTCGATGATGCCGAGAACTTCAGGGTGCTTGGTATTGATGAAGTCACGCAGGACTTCCACTGACGGCCAGGTGTTGAACTCGAGACGCTCGAGGACTTCCAGGCCGATGCTGTTAAACGACAGCTGGGTGTTCTTGATTTGCGCTACGGTCGGGTAGATCGACGATTCGAAGAACGGGTCATCGATGTTGGCGAACTTGATCTCCAGGTTGTTCTGGCCGATCTGACGCAGATCACGCGGCGAGTAGATGATGTCCAGGTCGGCAGCAATGGCGGTGCCCAGCGGCACACCATAAGTCTTGACCATCTCAAACGCACCGCGGATGATCTCGGCCATACGGGTGGTGGCATGACCCATCACTTCAGTGTGGTCGGTGACGTTGGAGGTCACATCAACGATCTGGTCGCGGAAGTTCTCGTTGTACGGGAACGCGCCGTGGCTGACGGAGTTGAGACCGGTCAGCAGGGCAGATTCCGGTACGGTGAGGCCGGAAGGAATGGCAACGGCAATGTTTTCCGCCAGGGCGATGCTGTCCTTACTGATCATTGCCAGCCTCCTTCACGACACGGCTGCTGAGCGCCTTGCTGATCTTTTCGTTCTGCACGGCAGGATCGAGCGGGGCGATGAATTCCAGCCCCACCTTTTCGATGGTGCCTTTGATGAACTCGACCGCGTTGGCCAGGCTCACGGTGTTGGGGATCAAAGTAGTGCTCACGGCAACTTCTCCTGTGGAAAATTAAGACACGACCCGATTAGCGGGTTCCATGCCGTCGTAGTAACTCTGATAGATCGTGGTGGAGATTTCACCAATGGTGATCACCCCATCATTATCCTTATCAAAACCTTTGTTCTGGGTGTAGGCTTTCAAACCCTTCATGAACAGGGCGTCGTCAGCCTTCTTCCCGACCGCAGCTGGGTAGAAGATGGTCAGGTAGAAATCTTCGAGCTGGGTATAACGTTTACCCGCGCGCATCCAGAACTCGAAATACTTGAAAACCAGGTCCAGCTGGGTCAACTGGTCCATGCTCTTGATCTCGTCCAAGGTGTAACCGAGGTCAGAGGCGGCACCCTTCATGAATTGAATCAGACCAAACGCCTGAGCCCCGGCCTTATTCTGAATCGAAGGCGAGAACGTACCTGCTGACTCGAAGTGCATGCAGGCCATCAACCAGTGAGGTGCTCGAGGGTCGAACCCTTTCACCGCACACCAGTTGAAAATCCGGCGTACGAATTCAGCGGATACCTTACGGCTCCAGCACAGACCATAAGTTGGCGTACCCAGTTTGATGCGAGCAATCTGAGCGGCTTGAGTCAGACCACTGAGAGTACCGTTACCCCAGATGCCATCGACCTTGGTGGTGTACAGACCGAGAGTCGCCAACTGCATTTGCAGTTCGGTAATTGCCAGACTACCAGTATCACCGGCGTAGTTAGGTAGGGTGGCCACATCCAAAGGACCGCGACCAATGTGTTTTGCGTACGTTTGGAGCAACTGCGTGGTACCGAGGGAAGTGTTCTTCCCCCAAGCACCATCAATTACCCCGGCGTAGAGGTTCAGTTCCTTGAGGATCACCTGCAAGTCACGGAAACCATTCTTCGTCCGGAAGTTCATCACTATTTACCTCGATAAGCCTTGATTGCCTTCTGGGTGATTTGGTAGGAGTATTCGTTGGCGACTAACTTGTTACGCAAGCTAAGCACCATTCGGTTAAACATACCCTTAAAGCTGGCCTTGATGTCAATCACCATGCCGCTCTTGGTTTTCATCACCCGGTCCATGATGCGCCCAACCGTGGCCTTCATCTGATTACCCAATACGTATTTGTCGGCATTGGTGCTCGGGTCCAGGGACTCGATACAGATCGCGATGTAAGCCTTGCCCGGCGCGATGGTCGGACGGTTAACGTTAAACGCAGTGTTAATGGCGTTGCTGGTGATACCAGTGCCTTCGACTTCGCCCTTGCGCTTGGTTTCCTTATCACGCTTGGCAATGAACGCTTTGACCGATTCGGACATGTTGTCGGTCGGCGAGTTGTACCGCACTTCGATTGCCACAATGCGTCCGTGGTGTTTCGCGCGGATCTGTTTGATACCGTATTTGTTGAGCTCGTCTTCAAGCTCGCTGGCATCTTCGCCGGCCCCCAAGTGGGCCTCTTCGATGTTACATAAAATCGCGTCCTGCTCGATCTCGTCTCCAACTTTGACCTTCATAATCAGGTTGTTTTCGACCTCGATTGGGAAGCGGTTAACCTTAAGGAACGGGGTACGCGCTTCCTGTGCCAACTCTTTCGAAATGGCGATGGAGTCTTCGTACACGTCCTGGTCTTCCACCATCGCGATCCGTACCATCTTGCCCGCCAACCATGCCACCTGACCTGGGCAGAACGGGTCACGTGCAAACCAGGTAGAGTCCCAACCGACAATATCACCCTTTTGGAACTTGTCACCGACCTTAAGGTCAGTTACCCGGGTGTGACGGTGGTATTCACCCGCTGCTTCACCGACTACCAAGCCCAGTGGGTATTTATCTTTCGTCCCATCCTTGTATTCCACAGTGAGACAATCATCAACCACCTCAACGACCTTTCCGTCCTGAGCAGCGACCTTGCTGTACAACTCGGAGGTACGGTGTGCCAAGACGTTCTCGTAACCGGTACGCAGAGTGTTAATCTGGTAGTTGGTCGCCGAGACAGCCTGGGATGCCTGAGTCGAGGTGAACGAAGCACGTTTCGGGTCATCGTGAGTACCGCCGTATTGGAGGTTCATGGTTACCGAACCGTCACCGGTCGGGGTGCGCTTATGGTTCAACTCCACGTTACCGCGGAAGTCAGCAATAGCCGGGTCAGAGGTCAGGTAGGTGACGAAACCTACTTTACTGCTGTCCTTGTTCGCCTCACTGATCTTACCTTTATAACTCGGCAGTTGGGTCCGTGCACGTTTGACCATGGTGATCTCAGAACGACCCCCATCACCACCAAAGGTCACTTCTTCCTGATCCTTGACTTGGTGAACCGGGTTCACCTCCTCGACCAAGTTGACCGAACGGTCTTTGGAGATGTTCTGAATAACCGCGTCCGGGTTAAAGTCGAGCTTGTGTTTCCGCGCTTTACCTTTGTTGCGGTGTTGGCGAATAGCCCGGGACAGTTCGGTGTAGATGTGTCCTGCAAAGCGTTCGTAACCAGCGATGCGTTGCTCCTCGATTTCCACCTCATGGCGCGAGTAGTCAGTTTCCAATGCCTTGGCCGCATCGATCAGCAACCAATGGAACGACTCGGAGAGCTTCATCTTCTTCAGCTCATCCCGTGAGATCGGGTCAATGAACAGGTCGTACAGGTTCTGCATTTCCTGGAACATCGACGGACGAACTTTCGGGTCTCCCATCAGCGCGTGCCAGATACCTTTGTTATTCAGGTCACTCCGGCTGAAGTTGCTGATGTTGTTCAGGTCAGGCATACCACCAAAGATCATGGTGGTGAGCTTTTCCCGACGGTTGAAGATCAGGTACTCGTCGTTGAACTTGATCGCGTACTCGTCGTCCGACAGCTTAGGACGAGTGCCAATCGGCACAACCCGGGTAGTGGCTTTGATAGCTTTCAACAGCGCGTCAATACCGAAGTAGTAACACAACACGACACCGAGAGGGAACGGGAACCCACTGATGTTGATCACCGCATGTTCTAACGGCGCTTTACGCATCGGGATACCCAACAGTTCTTCCACCGGCTGCAGTTCGGTGTCACCTTGGAACAGGTTACCGTAGCTGTCAATGGTCAACGGTTGTTTATCCTTCACCCCGACCAGGAAACGATCCGGCTTGGTAAAGATCTTGTACTCAGGGTGCTTGGCCAGCAGGTCGTCGATCTGGAAGTCCAGTACAGTATCACCCACCGTGATGGTCTTGTACTGCTTCGCCAACAGCGAATAGATCCGCGGCATGACGTAATCACGGTTGACGTTGGAACCACCACCTTTGGAGACGGTGTAACCTTTGAACTTGGACTGGATGGCAATTTGCTTGGTCATGAACTTGTCGAGGTTGTCGACC
>RCUS01000587.1_pt1 | contig 23107 bp, 21 predicted proteins | sample 2166221 | NCBI WGS metagenome assembly RCUS01 (sample SAMN09932758, study PRJNA488358) | compost metagenome | isolation source: compost soil in cyclohexanecarboxylic | place: Germany: Experimental Botanical Garden | reverse complement strand
GACAAGGCGATCGTATCCCCCGTCCGCTGCAAATGGGAGGCAGCCGAGTAATCGCACAGCCCCTTGATCAGTCAATCCAGCTAGCCGTAAGCGGTGCTTTACGGCATATCAAACAGCCCGGACCGCTCAGGCCCGGGCTGTTATGCTGTTATCAATATTTAGTTCTGCATTACAAAGTCGCGTTCCACCTTGGCATCCTCACGGTCGAACACCTTCAGGATATCGTATTGCGTGTTGCGCTGAGCCGGAATTTTGCCAGCCTCGCGGATGATCTGCAGAATTTGCTCGATATTGACCTTATGCGTAGCTCCGGCGGAGGATACGACATTCTCCTCGATCATCGTACTGCCGAAGTCGTTGCAGCCGTACTGCAGGGACAGCTTGCCGACCTCCGGTCCCATCGTTACCCAGGACGACTGGAAGTTCTTGATGTTGTCCAGAACAAGCCGGCTGATCGCAACGGTCTTGAGATATTCCTCCGGCGTCTGCCGGGACAGCTTCAGATTCGTATTGTCCGGCTGGAACGTCCAGGAGATGAAGGCCAGGAAGCCCTCGGAGTTATAGTTGTTCCCGATACACTCGTCCTGCGCGTCACGGACGCGCAGCAGATGCAGAGCCCGTTCCTCCATGCTCTCGCCGAGTCCGATCACCATCGTTGCCGTCGTATTCATGCCGATCCGGTGCGCCGTCTTCATGACGTCCATCCAGTCATGCCAGGAGCCCTTCAGACGGCTGATTTTGCGGCGGGTGCGGTCGTCCAGAATCTCTGCGCCCCCTCCCGGCAGCGAATCGAGGCCGGCGGCGTGAATCTGCCGCAGCGTCTCTTCGAGCGTCAAGCCCGACAATTCTTTCATCTTCATGATCTCTGCCGGCGAGAACGAGTGCATCGTAATCCCCGGGAAGCGCATCTTGATGGCTTTCAGCAGATCCGTATAATAGCTGAACGGCAAATTCGGGTTGGTGCCGCCCTGCATCAGAATCTCGGTTCCATTCACTGCGATCGTCTCACGGATCTTCTCGAAGATCGTTTCATCCGGAAGCACATAGCCCTCCTCGGAGCCCGGTCTGCGGTAAAATGCGCAGAAGCGACAGTACACATCGCAAATATTCGTATAGTTGATATTCCGTCCGATTACAAAGGTCGCCACCGGCTCCGGATGCCAGCGTTTCATGATAACATCCGCTGCGGCGCCCATCTTCTCGATTTCATTGCTCTCAAACAGTCTGACCGTATCTTCAAGCCCCAGGCGTTCGCCCTGCAGCGCTTTGTTCAGAATGGCGTCAATCGCGCTCATCATATCTCCTCCTTTTACAACCCAAGCCTATACTCCAGCCTTCCTAACTTTTACTAAAATTTGCATGACAACGAATATGTCCGTGGAATCATGGTAACATATCCGTCCCTGCTTGAAAAATATCTTTTTTTCGCGACCGCTTCTCTTTCAGCTGTAGAAACCAAGGATATACGCCTGACGGCACCCTTATTGACGACATGCATTTACCGGAAAAATACGCCGGATTTAAGCGCAAAGCTTAGGCATTGTTAGGTTTACAAAAAAACAGAAGCGTCAAATCGACGCTTCTCTTCAGTCCTATTGGCGGTCAGCCGCCCCCCTCACACGATTCGTGATGGCAGACACTCAGCGGACCAGTAGTTAACCTTCGAGGCCGGCTGCGGTCTCGATCTCCGCCCGGGCCGCTTCCAGGGCCTGATCGAGGTCGGAGATCAGGTCGTCAACATGCTCGACGCCGACCGAAAAGCGCAGCAGACGGTCGTCGACGCCGACCGCGTCGCGGATTTCGGCCGGGATATCCGCATGCGTCTGGATAGCCGGGTACGTCATCAGCGACTCAACGCCGCCGAGGCTCTCCGCGAAGGCAATCAGCTTGATATGGCGCAGGATCGGCTCCACATAAGCGGCATCCTTAACCTTAAAGGAGAAAATGCCGGTGTTGCCGCTCGACTGGCGGCGCTGGATCTCATAGCCGGGATGATCCGAAAGCCCGGGATGATACACCTCCGCGATCGCCGGATGTTCCTTTAGATGGCGGGCGATGGCCAGCGCATTGCTCTCATGCCGCTCCATCCGCAGCGCCAGCGTCTTCATGCCTCTCATCAGCTGGTAGCTGTCGCTCGGGGACAGCACAGCGCCGATGGAGTTGTGCAAGATCGCCATCTCCTGCGACAGCGCCTCTCCCTTCGTCACGATCAGGCCGGCCAGCACATCGTTGTGTCCGCCGAGATATTTGGTAGCGCTGTGGATAATGATATCGGCGCCAAGCTCAAGCGGCCGCTGGAAGTATGGGGTGAGCAGCGTGTTGTCCACAATTGTCAGCAGGCCGTGCGGCTTGGCCCATGTACAGACCGCTTCGATATCCGTAATCATCATCAGCGGATTCGTCGGCGTCTCGATGAAGACGGCTTTCGTGTTCTCCCTGCGCACCGCTTCCAGCGCTTCAAGATCATTGGTATCCACATACGAAGCAGTGACTCCGAACCTTGACATAATCCGCTCCAGCATCCGGTATGTACCGCCGTACAGATCAAGGGAGACGATGAGATGATCGCCCTGGCTGAAGTAGGCGAAGATCGTCTGCAGAGCGGCCATGCCGGAGCTGCAGGCAAAAGCTACGTCGCCGGATTCCAGCTCGGCGGCTGCACACTCTAGTACCGAGCGCGTAGGGTTCTTGGTCCGGATATAATCGAAGCCGGTGCTCTGTCCCAGGCGCGGATGCCGGAACGCTGTGGATTGGTAGATCGGATAATTCACTGCGCCGGTGGCCGGATCCTCCTGGGAGCCGATTTGGGCGAGCCTGCTTTCAATTCTGAGCTTGTCGTTCATGGTTATTTCCTCCCGAATGTTCATGCGGGTCAGGCATCCCGACGTCAAAGACCCTCAGCCTGTCTGCATATGATGGTTTAGGTTATTGCCTAATTGAAGCCATTGCCAATTGCGGTTGTCAGATCATCGGTCCGATGTCGTAGGGTGTCTCCTGGTAGACGTAGTAATTCAGCCAGTTGGAGAACAGCAGATTCGCGTGGGCCCGCCATACCGCCGGCGGCGTCCGGGTCGGATCGTCATTTGGAAAATAATGCTTCGGCAGCGCTATCTCCATTCCCTTGGCGATGTCCCGCTCGTACTCCCCTTTAAGTGAGAAGGGGTCGTACTCGGAATGCCCCGTTACGAAGATCTGACGGCCGTCGCGCGTGGCGACCAAGTAGATGCCGGCTTCGTCCGATTCCGCCAAAATCTGCAGATCCGGAGAGTTCTCGATATCCTCGCGCGAGATATCCGTGTGCCGGGAATGCGGCACATGGAACAACTCGTCAAAGCCGCGCAGCAGCTTCGTATTCGGCGCCAATACATTATGCGGGAACACTCCGAAGCATTTGTCGGGAAGTCCGATTTTGCGAACTCCGAAATGATAGTACAATCCCGCCTGGGCCGCCCAACATATATGCATCGTCGAGGTTACGTTATCCTTGCTCCACTCGAAGATGCGCTGCAGCTCCTCCCAGTAGTTCACGTCCTCGAATTCCATCTGCTCCACCGGCGCGCCGGTAATAATCAATCCGTCCAGACGGCGGTCTGCAATTTCATCGAACGTTTTGTAGAAGCTCTTCAAATGCTCGGCAGAGGTGTTCTTCGAGGTATGGGTGCTCGGGTGAAGCAGCGTTACATCGACCTGAAGGGGCGAGTTGCCTACCAGACGCAGCAGTTGGGTCTCGGTCGTCTCTTTCGTCGGCATCAGATTCAGTATGGCAATCCGAAGGGGGCGTATATCCTGGTGAAAGGCCTGGCTTTCATCCATGACGAATATATTTTCCCCGGATAAAATCTCTTTGGCTGGCAGGCTGTCCGGAATCTTGATAGGCACTCTAGGTCACTCCTTTATCATGTTGACAAAATTTACAAAATAAAAACCTTTCCCGCACAAACGAGAAAGGTCATATGTATACACCTATGATTCTCTCTCATCTGCCAGAGTCACGCATTCCAGACAATTGCTGCTGGATACGTCTCTGCAAGAATTAGCACCGTGCGTTTACCGCCGGTTGCCGGGTTTCATCGGGCCAGTCCCTCCACCTGCTCTTGATAAGATCGGTTCATATTCAGTTCAAATTCTTATTATTCAATATAAGTGATGAACCTTATCTCGTCAAGTCCATATACTGGTGTTGCGGCTTCGAATATAACAACAATTTTGCTTGAAAGAGCCTACCTCCGGCGTTATACTGAACAAGGGTTTTGAGCAGGACTGACAGGTATCGACTTATTCTGAGAATACAAGAGGTGAGATGAAGAATGGAAGGCGACCCGAGTAAGCGGCACAATGCCGATCAGGAACAACCGTACAGGAGTAACATCAGCTTGCCGGCGGCGGGAGCGCTTCTTCTTCATGCCTTCGGAATTTAAGCAGCCTCTTTGTGTGCAGAACTGCCGGCCAAGCTGATGTCTTCCTTGTGCTTTCTTAAGCATATCCCTGGGCAAGATAGGGAAAGAAGGAGTGAATCAGATGAAAATCCGGCTGGTCAACGCAGGCGTATTTACGCCTGTAGACGATATTGAAGCAACCCTTGCTCCGCCGGCGGAAGGATTCTACTGGATCGACGCCGATGTGGATGATCTGGGACTGTTGCAGCCCCTGTTCAATCTGCATGATCTGGCCGTGGAGGACTGCCTCAGCGATGAGGAACAACGGCCCAAAATCGAAATTTATGAATCCCATTATTTTATTGTGGTCAACAGCATCCGTTTTGACGACGAGGAGATTTTCCTCCGGGCGCTGAATATTTTCCTGGGACGGCACTTTATCATTACCGTCACGAAGCAGAAAATCCACGAGCTGCGCGCCGTGAAGCCGATTCTATGGGAACAGGAAGTCAGCGAGCCCGACCGTTTCCTCTACCTGCTCATCGACCTTGTCGTGGACAATTATTTCGCCGTCGGCGACCGGATCGAAGCGCGGATCGAGAAGCTGGAAGAGGATATCCTGATGCATACCAAGAAGAGTCATCTTAGCGAAATCATTGGTCTGCGAAGCGAAATTCTGTGGCTGAAGAAGATGCTCGGCCCGCAGAAGGAAGTCGTCAACACCCTGAACAAAAAAGATCTTCGCCTGATCGACGATCAGCTGCAGAAATATTTCAGCGACATCTACGAGAACGCCGTGAAAATCTCCGAAACATTTGAAACCTACCGCGATCTGATGGGCAACTTGCGCGAAGCCTATCAGTCCAGTATCGCTAACCGGGCGAATGAAATCATGCGGGTGTTTACGGCGATTACGACGATATTCATGCCCCTCACCGTCATAACCGGCATCTACGGGATGAACTTCGAGAACATCCCCGAGATCCATACGAAATATGGCTACTATGGCGTTATCGGCGTTATGGTCGCGCTGGGCTGCGGGATGCTCTATATATTCCGCAAAAAAGAATGGCTGTAGTCCAAATACAGCATCATCCATTAGGAGAACGGCTGGGCCTCCCGCATTTTTGCGGGAGGCTTTTTGTTAGGTTCGCAACTGCCTCAATGATGGCTGTAACCTCCAAGTTGACCGTTGACTCCGTAATTGCCATAAGCTCCATGTTGACCCAAGCACGCCGTGATGGCTACGGCTACAATGGCAGCCTACCCTTCAGATAGCCGCAGCTCACCTCGTATACCTTGGCCCTTGTCCGGTTATGCTGGACGCCCTTTATCTCCGCCGGCCTTCGCTCCGCCTTCATGACGGTGTGCGCCGTTCTGCTGGCGGAAGCGGATCCTTAGCAGCCGAAGGTGTTCATAATATGGCTCAAGCCCTCCGGCCGGGGCGAACTGCTCCCCGTATACCTTGTGCAGAACTGGCTTCAGCAGCAGATCGCCAAGCTCCCGGTACGCTTCCCAAGCGTTCTTCTGATCTTCAGGCGCCATCTCCGAGAGCTCCCGGTCGATCAGCGGATCGACTCTGTACCCTTCCTTGTCAAGCTCCTCGACGGTCTCCAGAACTTCCCGGCGGGTGCAGGCCCCGCGCTCCTTCAGCTCTTCCATGCCGAGGCCGTCCGCCATGCCCTGCAAGATCAGCCTCCGCAGCCTTAAGCGGTCAAGCTGCTTCCGATATTTAATCTCCTTCTGCTTGTACAGCCAGGATACGTAGGCCTGTTCTTCAATCTTTCCCGCCACCCAGCTCAACGGAAATTCATGGCTTCGTTCGGCTGCCGAGGTAATGCCCAGAATCTCCTCACCGTACTGAGCCGCCTTTGCATCGCCCACGCCGGGAATCTGCAGCAGCTCTTCCATCGTTCGCGGAAGGTAAGCACTGAGCAGCCGCAGCAGCCGATTGCTTGCCAGCAAATACGGAGCCTTCCGTTCCGCCGACGACTGCCGTCTTCTCCAGGTGCACAGCTCCTCATGCACCGTTTCATTTCCGTACAGCTCGCTGTAATACTGCAGCTTCAACTGCTCCTGATTCCGGGCCGTCGCGTGCTCTTCTTCGTGAAATGCTCCGTCAATAAGCGCCCGGTAGCCTTCCGCCATCTTCACGGCGAGCTGGTGCCGGTACACGCCAAGCAGCTCATTCCATGAGCTGCCTTCAAACCAGAGGGAGTCGGCTTGGTCCTCGCCTGCGACAAACTCCCGCCACCCCAGACTCCAGATGCCCTCTTCCTCGCCAATCCATACCTGGGCGTGGCCTCCTGAGGCCTCGTCCGCCGCTTTCGTCAGCCGGTTCATAAATACGATTTGCATTGCATTCCCGCCTTTGCCAATAATTTAGGGTCACAGTATGCTCGCCAAAGCCGGAGCGAACACAGAAGCATCCGCCGCTTAAGGATAACTCGGAGCAGATTGCGTCCGAACGCAAAAAAGCGCCTCTCCCACGTAATTCGTGAAAGAGGCGCTTCCTCTTTGGTTCCGCTATACTATTCATCCATACAATACCATATTTAGCGGAACAGTCAATCCCTTTTACGCAAAGAATGAGTTCTATACTCCCGCGAGCGCCAGCTTCGCCAGTCCTACGGCCCCGGCGAGTCCCGCGTTGTCTCCAAGCTGCGGAGGAACGACATAGCTCTCGATATCAGCGGCGAGCGCGGCATGTGACACATAGCCGTTCAGCAGCTCTTGCAGCTTCGAGCGGATCAGCGGGAACAGATGGCTCTGCTTCATTACGCCCCCGCCCATCACAATCTTCTGCGGAGACAGGATCAGCACGTAGTTCATCAGTGCGTGGGCGAGATAATGAGCCTCCATCTCCCAGGCGGGATGCCCGGGCTCAAGCTCGGCCGCAGGCTTGCCCCAGCGCTTGCCGATCGCCGGTCCGGCCGCGAGTCCTTCAAGGCAGTCTCCGTGGTAAGGGCAGAAGCCCTCGTATCGGTCATCCGGATGACGGCGGACGAAGATATGTCCCATCTCCGGATGGGACAGGCCGTGAATCAGACGGCCGCCAACGACAGCGCCTGCTCCGATCCCGGTGCCGACCGTAATATACAGGCAGCTATCCAGCCCTCGCGCGGCTCCCCAGGTATATTCGCCAAGCGCCGCGCCATTGACGTCAGTGTCAAAACCGATCGGCACGTTCAGCACCTCGGACACCGCGCCTACCAGATTAAATCCTCCCCAATGTGGCTTGGGAGTCGTCGTTACATAGCCGTAAGTCGGGCTTCCCGGAACCGGATCGATCGGCCCGAACGAGCCGATGCCAATCGCTTCAACCGGCTTGCCACTAAAATAATCAAACACCTGCTTCATTGTTTCCTCAGGGGTTGTAGTGGGAAAGCTTGCACGTTCAAGAATGGTCCCATCCTCCAAGCCCAAACCGCATACAAACTTCGTTCCCCCTGCTTCAATCGCGCCCAATACTTTCATTATCCGTGTCCCTCCTGATTCGGGCATACGCTTTCAAACCCGGTTAATCCCATTTCCCACTCCATTATACTAAGAGGCCAAGTGATATGACAAGCGGTTGACATACATTGTTTTGGAAACCTGAATTCGCCTAGAAATCGATGGATGATGGTGTCCACCCTGGCGCATGGCGCCTATTAGTCTAATCGAAAAAAAGCGCACCGCTGCAGGTTGTCCGGCGGCGGTGCGTTCTTAAACTTTCATCAGATACAAATCGTCACCCGGCAACAGGCAACAGTAAGCTCAGCCTTCATGATCCTTCCTGATCTTCTCCGGCAATCCGGAATGCCTTCAGGCAAAAGGATCAACCTCTCCCGAATCGTCCCCGGGAAACACAATCTCCACAATGCCCTGCTCGTCGGCTTCCTCTTCCTTGGCCGCAGCAATCAGATACATCAGGCTGCCGAACTCCAGCTCCTCGAACTTCCTGGAAGCTGATTCCCGCTGAATTTCCCACAAGCACTCCGTCAGCGTACAAGCAAGCGGCACATCGCAGCGGATCTCGGCCAGCTCCCGGGAGAGATGCAGCATATCGAGATCGGCCTCGATTTTGGCGCGAACTCCTTTTGGCAGCCGGTCCAGATTCTCGATCACGCCGTCTACTGTGCTGTATTCGGCCAGCAGCTTAAGCGCCGTCTTCTCGCCGATCCCCTTAACGCCGGGATAATTGTCGCTCGTATCGCCCATGAAGCCTTTGAGATCGACAATCTGGGAAGGTGTCAGGCCTTTTTCCTCTAACAGCACCTGAGGGTCATAGACCTTGTAGTTGGAACGGCCTTTCTTCATAATTACAACGCGGACCCGGTCAGTGACCAACTGCAGCATGTCGTGATCGCCGGTCAGAATCAGCACCTCGGACTCCTCGCTGAAACAGGATGCAAGCGTGCCGATGCAGTCGTCCGCCTCGAAGCCAGGGATGCCGATGTTCGGAACGCCAAGCTCGGCAATCACTTCCTTTGCCAGATCGAACTGCGGAAGCATTTCGAGAGGCGGCTCTGCGCGGTTCGACTTGTAGCCGTCGAATTTTTCCGTCCGGAACGTGCTTTTGCCCAAATCCCAGCAGCACACCACATGGGAAGGCTCGAATTCAGCTACGGCATCGAAGAAGTACTGCAGCATGCCGTACACCGCATTCGTTGGCAGTCCCGCCTTCGTCTTGCGGATATATCCGCTGTATGCGGTAGCGTAATAGGCCCGGAACAGCAGCGCCATTCCGTCCACAATCAGGATGCGCCCTTTGTTCACTTCAGTCACTCCAACCTCAGTCACTTCAACTTCTCCCCCTCTCTACTTGCGTCCCCAGTTCTCCTCATACAGGTCTTCCTTGAAGCCAACTGTCACCTTATCTCCCGAGATCACGACCGGACGCTTGATCAGCATGCCGTTCGATGCCAGCAGCTCGAGCTGCTCCTGCTCGCTTAGGGTAGGCAGTTTGTCCTTCAGATTCTCCCGCTTGTAGACATCTCCGCTCGTATTAAAAAATTTCTTCAGCTCAAGCCCGCTTAATTCCACAAGCTTTCTCAGCTCATCCGCACCGGGCGGCTGCTCGGCGATATGGCGAAGCTCCAGCTCATGCCCGTTCTCCCGCAGCCATTTTACCGCCTTGCGGCAGGTGCCGCAATTCGGGTAATGATACACAATCAATTGGCTCATCGTTCAGCCTTCTCCTTTACATCCGGTAATCTCTTCCCCCGGCATTTCATTCTTTTATTCACTCAAGGCCCGCATCTGCTTCTCATCTTCAAGCCCACGGATGCTTCAAGCTTCGTTTAGCCGAATCATCCTCAAGCTTCGTTTACCCGAAGCCTTTCTTCGAGCGCAAGCATATCCTGCGGCAGCGGAGCCTCAAAAGTCATTCGGGTGCGAAGCACCGGATGCGTGAACGACAGCCGCGCCGCATGCAGCGCCTGCCGGCCGATATAATCGTCCAGCTCCGCCACCCGCGCAAGCTCGGCCGCCGCATCGGGACCGCTTCCGTGACGATCATCTTCGTACAGCGGGTGCCGGTACATCCGGTCGCCGATCAGCGGATGGCCGATCGAGGTCATATGCACCCGGATCTGGTGGGTGCGCCCGGTGAGCAGCTTGAGCTCCACCAGCGAAGCAGTCCCGAACCGCTCCTTCACCTCATAGCGGGTCAGTGACGGATAGCCGCTTGGCGTAACGATACGCCGGTGCGGCTCGGCCGGGTCCCGGTCGATCGGCCCGTCGATCTCGCCCCGCTCCAGCGAGGGAACCCCATGCACGATCGCCGCATAGATTTTGTCCACGCCGCCAGCCGGCATCTGCTCCGAGATATACTGGTGGCTGTACGCATTTTTGGCGATCGCTAAGACGCCCGAGGTCTCCTGGTCCAGCCGGTGAATGGGCCGGAAGCGGTAACGGTCCCCTCGCTGCGCCCAGTAATGAACCACTCCATTGGCCAACGTGCCTGTATAATGGCCATGGGTGGGATGCACGATCATGCCGGCCGGCTTGTTGACAACAAGCAGATGGTCATCCTCATACAGGATGTCGAACGGAATCGGCTCCGGCAGAATATCCTCCGAGACCTCCGTCTCCATCCGGATTTCCACCAGGTCTCCGGCCCGGACATGCACGCTGATGTAGACCCGTTCTCCGTTCAGAGTAATACCCCGTTCGGTAAGCTTAAGACGGGATAGCAGCTTGCGCGAAATGTCCATTCGCTTTTGCAGAACAGTCTTCAGCAGTATGCCGTCGTCCGCATCCGGAACGATATAAGATAACGGCGGGTAATAAGTTGTCATATCAGCCCCGGAACACCTTCGCTCCCCGGATATATTCGATGTCCGACTGTCCGAGCCGCGTGTTGACCGTCCGGGCCAATGCGAAGAAATAATCCGACAGCCTGTTCAGATAGACGACTGCCTCACCGTTGATCTCCGTGGTCCGCCCAAGCGTAACGGTCCGGCGTTCCGCCCGCCGGCACACCGTTCGGCATACGTGAATCACAGCGGCTGGCTCGCTTCCACCAGGCAGAATGAAGCGCTCGATCGGCGGATTCTCTTCCTGAAGCTGATCAATCCAGCGTTCCAGCCGCTCCGTCATTTCACCGGTTACCTTGTATTTGGACTCATCCAGGCTTACATACGCCAGATCCGAGCCGCAGTCGAACAGCTCATGCTGGATCTCCAGCAGCTGCTCCGCCAAATCAGCCAGAGCTTCTCCCTGGAGCAGGCTTCTCGCCTGTCCGACAAAACCGTTCAGTTCGTCAATGGTGCCGTACGCCTCGACCCGGATATCATCCTTCCAGGCCCGGCCTCCAATGACCGAGGTTTCGCCTTTATCCCCGCTGCGCGTGTAGATTGCCACTGTCATACCTCCCGGCTGCTAAAATGTCATGTATCTCTACTGTACCATAATCACTGGCGCTTGTAAGGCCGCCTGTTCTTTCCAGACTCCATGTTCCTCTCTATGACCGCGCAAAAAAGAGGGCCGCAACCGCAAGGCCCCCTCCATTCCCCCTACTTCCGGGGGGAACGCATCTTCATATACTCATTGATCTTCAGATCCAGCTTGCTGCTGATCTCCACGACATTGTCCGAGGTAAATGACTTCTCCTGCATAAATAACTGCTCCATCCGGCTGCGAAGAATGAAAATCTCCTCTTCAAGGGAAGGGCGTTTCGAAATGGTGTCATCCCTGGCGGAAGCTTTCCCGCTCTCGGGGTTGCGGTTTCCGCCTAAAGACCATAGGTAGTATTCGGTACGTAGCACCTTCATCCCCCCTATCAAGTAGTGCGGAGCGCTTAGGCACAGATCGATTGCAGGTCAAAATTATAATCTGTATACACAGTTAAATTATACCATATATCGAGACATTCTGCTATCTTTTTTATCAATTAGTTCCAAAAAAGGTTGACATTTTACGCATTATCCCGTTCCCGACGTAGTTGTATGACGAACGCCCCAATTCGTTCAAGCGCTTCGTTCAGCTGGCTGACGGATGTAGCATAGGAACAGCGTAAATATCCCTCGCCCCCTAGTCCGAACACACTTCCGGGAACGGCGGCCACCCGGTATTCCCGGAGCAGACGCTGAGCAAATTCATCGGACGTGAGTCCCGTCCCCGCAATGCTCGGGAATGCGTAGAATGCGCCTTGCGGTTCATGGCATTCCAGGCCCGCCTCACGCAGTCCCTTCACGATCAGGCGGCGACGCTGGTTGTAGGAATCTACCATGCGGTCCTTCTCTTCCATGCCGTTCGTCAGCGCTTCAAGCGCAGCGACCTGCCCCATGGAAGGCGCGCACATAACCGTATACTGATGGATCTTGAGCATTGCCGCGATCAAATCGGGATGCCCGCAGGCATAGCCCATACGCCAGCCCGTCATGGCGAATGCCTTGGAGAAGCCGCTGACCAGAATGGTGCGGTCCATCATGCCGGGCAGGGAAGCAAAGCTGACGTGGTTAGCCCCGTAAGTCAGCTCGGCGTATATTTCGTCGGAAATGACGATCAGATCATGCTTCTCAACCACTTTGGCGATCGGCTCCCAATCCTCCCGGCTCATAATCGCACCTGTCGGATTGCTCGGATAACAGAGAATCAGAATTTTCGAGCGCGGAGTAATCTTCGCTTCAAGCCCCTCTGCCGTCAGCTTGAAATGGTCCTTGCCGAAGGTCTCGATGCCCACAGGAATTCCGCCCCCGATCGAGGTGATCGGAGAATAGGAAATATAGCACGGCTCGGGAATCAGAATCTCGTCGCCCGGCGCGATAAGGGCGCGGAGGGCCAGATCAATCGCCTCGCTCCCGCCTACCGTCGCGATAATCTGATTGCCCGGATCATAGGACAAGCCGAACCGGGCATGGAGATAACCTGCGATGCCCTCCCGGAGCTCCGGCATCCCCGCATTGGAGGTATAGCCGGTGAAGCCGCGCTCCAGCGAGTATACGCAAGCTTCCCGGACATGCCAAGGTGTCTTGAAATCGGGCTCGCCCACACCCAAAGAGATGATATCCTTACTGCCGGCGGCCATGTCAAAAAATCTGCGGATGCCGGACGGTTGAATCTGCTGGACAAGCGGAGACAGATAGGAAGACATCGGTCTGCTCCGGTCTTCGGCCTGCTGCGGTTTATTCGTTATCATATCGTCTCATCTCTTCCTTTACGGGGAGATCATCAGTCGGTTATCTTCTTCGTGATCTTCGAAAATGATCCCGTCTTGTTTATATTTTTTGAGTGTAAAATTCGTCTTGGTCGACAGTACGGAATCAATCGGCGAGAGCTTCTCGGAGACGAAATTCGCCACTTCCCGCAGATTCCGGCCCTCCACTTCCACCAGAAGGTCGAAGGCGCCAGACATCAGGTAGACCGATTTCACCTGGGGGTACATATAAATGCGTTCGGCTATTCCTTCAAATCCGCGGCCGCGCTCGGGCGTAATCTGCACCTCGATCAGCGCAGTCACCCGCTCGTCGTCCACTTTATCCCAATTAACAACAGTCGCATACTTCACGATTACATGCTCCTGCTCCATCTGCTCAATCGCGGATTTGACTTCATCCTCCTGGACTCCGAGGAGCGTCGCCATAAGCTCGGGTGTTCTTCTCGCGTCTTCCTTAAGGAGCTCCAGCACCTTCCGCTTCAACTCGTTCATCTGTTCCATCTCTTCCCTCCGGGATCTCGCATTGGAACGTCCTTGGTGCTTCCCGGGCGTCCCGCGAATGAATTTGCTTCAAATGAGTTTATTAATAATATGACACGAAAAAGTCAGATCTGCAAACAAAAACGCCGACCACTTCTACCCTTTTTATCGTCAGGTGTGGTCCACCCGTCCACAAGGTATTGGCATACCCGCATCCTTCACCACGCCCCCGAGCAGTCCTTTCCCACAAAAAAATCGGCACCCGTATACTGTACGGATGCCGATGCCGCTTTGCCCGTTCAAAGGGCATTTGCTTCTTTTGGGAGAGGACGGGTTACATATAGTAAGGATGCTGAGTGTCGTTCTGGCGGCGGAACGCGTCCTGGGAAGCGCCGAAGGACGCTGCTCCGCCCGTTTTTTGCTGAATGAACTGCTGGGTCTGCTGATAGGTCTGATGCGCGCTCTGGATCTCTTTATCCACGTCCTGACGGAGCGCCTTGGAAGGGGTCTGGTACATATTCATCTGCTTCATCTGCGTATACAGGTCGCCCTGAAGACGCAGGGTGTCCATCGTCAGATCATTAAAGACGCGGCGGACGGAGGGGCAGTTCGATTCGGTGGCGGCAGTCGTATACTCCCGGACCGTCCGTTTCAGATCGGCCAGAATCACATTCAGCAGATCGTCGTCCTGCATAAAAGAGTTGCTGTTCTGTGCGTACAATTAGGTTACCTCCTTAAAGTGTGGAAAATGACGTACTGGTCCCCGAGGTTATTGGGGCTGCGTAGGCGCGTATTCCTGATGCTGTTGCAGCAGCTGAATCAGCATGCCCATATGATGGGTATGGGTCTGAACTTGCTGTTGACACAGCTGGCGGACCGTCTGGTTCTGCGTAACGCCGGCGGTGGCCGCATACTGCTTGATCAGCATCTCTTCATTGGAGATGGAATCCGAGATATACGCCAGTTCTTTGCCGGATAAAGGCTGCATTTGATTCGATTGCATCATGTTCATTCCTTTCAGGGTGAATGTCCAATCCTGCTTAGTATGCAACCGGAACGCCTGCCTTATGTGCAGATTTTCGCAAGTACGCTTGCCGCATTTTTGGCTGTGCGGCCGCATAAACGTGATCTTCCCCACTGATACTACGGATTCCAGCAGACTAAAGGAGCGATTGTCATGAATTTGATCAGCGGAAGCACCCCCTGGCCATTCACGCTGCCGGAAGCGCCCGCTTACCCTGTGCTTGAGGAAGAGCTGAGCTGCGAGTGCCTTATTATCGGCGGCGGAATGGGCGGCGCAGCCGCTGCCTATCGCCTGTCCCGTGCCGGTGTTGACACCGTGCTGATCGATAAGCGAAAGGTCGCCGAAGGCAGCACCCATGCCAACACGGGACTGCTGCAGGTAATGAGCGACAAGTCGCTGACTGCGTGCATGAATACCTTCGGCCGGCAGCAGGGGCTGCTGTTCTACAGGCTCTGCCGGCAGGCCGTTGACGATATTCTCGCCCTGCCGGGCGATCTAAATATCGATCCCCATATTTACCCGCGTCCCAGTCTGTATTACGCTTCATCGAAAGATGATGTCGGAGCGCTTAAGAGCGAGTACGATACATTGATTCAGAGCGGCTTTCCCTTCGAGTGGTGGGAGGAAAAAGAAATGGCTGCGCATTTCTCCTTCGCCAAGCCTGCCGCCATATACGGCAGTAACGACGCGGAGGCCAATCCTTACCGGATGGTGCACAGCATGATCGACAAAGCGGCGGAACGCGGAGCCCGAATCTATGAGCGCACCGAAGCGCTTCACTGCGATTATGGAAACGAAGACGTGATCTGCTACACCCGTTGCGGTACGATCCGGGCCAAACATGTTATTTTCGCGCTCGGCTATGAGACCCAGGAGTGGAAAAAAGACCGGGGAGCCGAACTCATCAATACTTATGCCATCGTGACTCCTCCGCTCAAAATCCAGCTAAAGTGGCATGAACGGGCCTTAATCTGGGAAACGGCCAGGCCTTATCTGTACTTTCGGCTGACGCCCGATAACCGGATTGTGGCAGGAGGCCGGGACGAGCCGTTGACCGATCCGGAACGGCGCGAGAGCCGAGTCATCTCGCAGTGCAGCGAGCTGATGAACGAAGTCGTGAAGCACTTTCCAGAGACCGCGGGTATCCGGCCAGAATATCAGTGGGGAGCCGTGTTCGGCACCACCCATGACGGACTGCCGCTGATCGGTTCTCATCCCCGATTCCCCCGATGCTTCTTTGTGGAGGGCTACGGGGGGAACGGAACCGTCTACAGCATGCTTGCCGCCCGGCTGCTGGAGGACGAGCTGGCCGGCCGATCTACTCAAGGGCTTGAACTGTTCTCGCTGACGCGTACGGCGAAGCCTTCGCCATAGGCAAGGCGGTCCCGGCCCGCCCGATTGACGGCGATAACGCAAATAAAGCTTGAGCTGTGATAGCCCAAGCTTTATTTGTGCTGCGAGGCACGCCTGCAGCAATGTATTTTTTGAAACACGAGTGAAGCAAATTATGGATTGGCTTTAACAAACTCAGCGGATTTGATACCGGCTTGACGGCCGAAAATAATAATCTCCGCGACGGAGTTGCCGCCGATCCGGTTTTGCCCGTGCAGACCGCCCGTTACTTCACCTGCCGCGAACAGCCCGGGAATCGGCTGGCCTGCTTTGTTCAGAACTTCCGTGTTCGTGTTGATCTTCACGCCGCCCATCGTGTAGTGAATACCGGGGCCGATCTTAATCGCGTAATACGGAGCGGCGGACAAATCATTGTCCATCCCTGTCGTTCTGCCAAACTCTGTGTCCTTCTTGCTCTTTACGCTAGCATTCCATGTGTCCAGAGTCGTCTTAAGCTGGTCAGCCGGAACATTCATGGCCTGCGCCAGAGCTTCGATCGTATCTCCCTTGAGAACGAAGCCCATTTTTTCATACTGCTCAATCGCTTTGGCTCTGGATTTGACGCCGGAATCGAATACGAGATAAGCCGATTTCTCGGGAAGCGAATTAATTGCTGCTGTTACCTTGTCGCGGGTATCCAGCTCGTTAACGAAACGCTTGGCTTCACTGGACACGAGAATGGCTCCCTCTCCGCGCACCGCTTCGCCGATCAGATACGATTTCTCCTGCTGTACCGTCGGATGAACCTGGATCTGGTCCATATCGACGGTCGTTCCGCCAAGCGCCTCAATCATCTTGATGCCGTCGCCAGTGCTGCCAATCTGGTTCGTCGTCACATAGCCTTCCAGATCGGGTCTGACTTCGGCGATCATTTCCTTGTTGGCGCCGAATCCGCCTGTTGTAACAACAACCGCGCTGCCCGCTATCGTCTTTTCATCCGCCTGATTGAAGAGAACCTTCACGCCGGTCACTTTGCCATCCTGTTGTGTGATTTCTTTCACATCAGCATTCACAAAAACTGGAATGCCTTGCTCCTGCACATTCTTGGTCAATCCTTTGACGAGATACTGCCCGACTGCGGAACCATCCTCCGGACGATGCGTGCGTTTCTCGTTCATGCCGCCCGTTATCGTGATATTGTTCAGCCGGATGCCGATGGAATCCAGCCAGTCGATCGCAGCCGCGGAATTGTCCACGAAGAAACGGAGCATCGCCTTGTCGTTCGTGCCGTGTCCGCCTTTTAAGGTCTCTTCATAGAAGAGATCATTGCTGTCTTCGATGCCCTGCTCTTTCTGGAACTTCGTCTCGGAAGCGTTCATCCCGGACGAAGATTTAGTGGTATTCCCACCAGCCACCGGCATTTTCTCGAAAATAACCGGGTTCGCGCCGGCAGCTTTCGCTTCGAGCGCTGCTGTCATTCCGGCCCCGCCTGCGCCGACAATGATAATATCGTATTTGTCCTTCAACTGGTCAATCGGCGTATAGCTTGTTTCGGACGCGCCGGATACCGCTTCGGTCTTCTCCGCTCCGCTGCTGGCCGTGGCCGTACTCTCAGGACTTGCGCTTTCCTTGGCACCGCTGTTCGTGCTGCTGCTGCCGCATCCCGCGATTACGAGCATAACCGAGAGAATGAGGATGAGCGCTGTCGCTGTTCTCTTTTTCATGTTCATGATGAGACCTGCCCCCTTGTGCATTATTTCACAACAATCATAGGGGCAATGGCACTATTCGTGGAAGCTTAAGAAATTAAAGAAACTATTAAGTAACTAAAGTAAGTGAATCTTGCTGCTTGAGAGGTTGTACGTTCATGCAGAATGGGCATAGGCAAAGAGCCCGCGCCGGGCGCTGACTTTCTATGATGGAGTTGTACCGATGTATCGGCATGCTGAAACTTCTGGAAATATCTAGAGTCAACAGTCGGTCAACTCCAGAGGTCAGGGTGAGGTTTGGAAAGTACTTACAGAGTGCAGTTGACGATATTCTTCAAAAAAACTGAACTCTACATCGTAGGGAGTAAGGCTGCTTCACGAGTCTAGTATGACTCCCTTTACGTTGCCGATTCCTGAGAAAGGTCGATGGAAGAAGACAACTTTATTCCCCCGTACCGATGTAGTCCTTGGCTTCTTACTTGTGCTTATACCCGCCTTGCTCTCCGAGCGCGTAAAACTGCCGCTTCTCATTTATGTGGAATTGAGAACAATAGTGCTCCGCGAATCAACAAACGCCCATTGAATCAACTTCTGATCAACCTAAAACCTGTACTTGCTCATAATCAGTTCCATGAAATGTAATAAAGGGACACACCCTTGACTCTCAGCGTAAAATAGAAGTACCACCACCAACCACCTACGCAGGAGAGAAAATGGATATGTCTCATACGTAGACGTTAGCACACCAAGGTCATTGGAACAACCATTTTGGACAGTGGAAGGAACCTCTGTATTTTACTAAACCCGTACTCCATCACATCCGGCACTTCGTGGATGATGCTTTCTCTTGGATTTTCTGGCACCTTTACAGACATACATCGTGAAATCTTGCATAATCGAAATCGTAGAACCTTGAGCCATTTCTTATCTCACAGAAGCTGGAACCCCCAATTCCTCAAACGCATCGCTCAGCGTGTGCGTTTCAGCAGGTCATTGGGAGCGTTCAGCATAATCACTGCCCCATTTTTGTAATTCCGGATGATACCGTCTGTGAGATGCTCTCCATACAGTAATGGTTTTTTTATTATTTCGCCAGTCTACTATATAGGGAGCATATCAATCACTATAACTTTGGAGACACTCTTTTTTTAAAATACGTTTAGTGTTGGATACTTTTCCTCCAACCTGCCTGAACAACCATCCACAGTCCCTGAACGGTCTGTCGCCCGTTCTCTCCAATACTGTCAGCCCTTCGCCCAGCGGCTGCGAAATCAGTTCTTGATCGTTTCCAAAGGCCAGTACTCCGAAGGCGTCTGCCTATCATCTCTCCTCCATAGCCTAAATGAGTAATTTCGCTGTTGTTAAATAAAATTCCGTGGATAAGCAATGCTGTTCATAACTCCACCTTGACTTTTGAATCTATAATTTCTAACCTTTGATCACGAATCTGAAAAACCTGATCACATAAAAGATCAATGTCTTCCTGATTATGACTCGTTAGAATAATGGTCTTTCCGGCTTGTTTGTAGTTCAAAAGCAGTTCGCGAATTTTTAGAACACTCTCAATATCCAGTGCATTAAACGGCTCATCAAGAATCAATACTTCCTGATTCTCCATAATAGCTTGAGCAAGTGCTATTTTTTGTTTCATTCCGAGTGAATAGCTTCTCATCTTTTGCCGAGCAGCAGGCTCTAATCCAACAAGACGCATGGTATTCTGAATCTCCTGATCACCTATCTTGTGCTGTATCTCTGCCCACTTCTTCAAATTTTCATAGCCTGTCTGTCCACCTAAATAACCTGGGCGGTCGATAATAATCCCAAAGTCACTTGGAAAATCAGCATGCTTGTTACGATATTTGGGATGAATATGAATCTCCCCCCCGTCTGGCTTGATAAATCCGCAAATCAATTTGAATAAAACAGATTTACCCGAGCCGTTCGGACCTGTGATGCCATATATTTTCCCTTGTTCAAAAGAAGCGTTTATCTGATTCAGCAATGCCTTCCCTTTGAAAGACTTGCTAACATTGACTAATTCAATCAGTTTCATCTCATCGTCCCCTCCCCTTAATCATGAAGAAATGTTCTTCTTTCCAAAGATATATACAACTACGCTAAATTCGATAAGAAGATACACAGCAAGCAATCCGGTAATCCTCAGTTGGTCCTCCCACTGTCCACTGATATACCCCATACTGTTGAGGCCAGCCGGCAGCCAGCCGCCAACATTAATCATCGGTAGAATCGCAAGCACAAGGGCTCCTTGCGCTATGAGGCTATAGGAAACATCCTTGAACAACCAAGCAGTGATAAATACAATCATGGTCCCATTCATAATTTGAAGCCACCCATTGAGCAGAAACTGAAATAATATTTGTTTGAAATCAATACCAGGCTGTACCGTAACTTTCGGTTCAAGGGTTTGACCAGAAATCAGACTTATGGTTACGGTCAGGACAAATAGGATAAGAAGAAACGCGGCAGCCCTCAGTGCAATTCTGATTCCTAGAGAGGCAAACCAATGGAGCAATGAACGGTGCCTTATGGCAACATAATAGAAACGGCCAGATAAGTATTCTGAAACGTACACCTGAAACAGATACACAAAGCCCATAAATACAACAACATAATACAGAAAAGACAGTAAAGTAAACCCGCCTTCCAGTGACACTCCGTAAAAACGAAGATATAAAGTATCCCATACCGTAACTGATTTCCCCCAAGGATTAAGATAAGGACTGAAGATGCCCAGTAGACATAACAATCCATAGCCTGAATAAGCATAGCGGCCTTTTATCCACACTTTATTTTATAACCTCCATTTCTTAAGCAGTGGTACTACATAAATGCTTATGATCAGGATCAATGCCAAGACTAAAAAAGGTGGGTAAATAGCGTTGTATGTTCCATAACTGGATGGAAATGTCATATAATTAAAAGCGATCAGCTTTGGAAAACTAAAAAAATATCTGAATGACAGCAGATTATATAACAAAATGATAAAACTTACGCTCCCTAAGTAGAACAGGTTTGAAAAAAACAGATATCCGGCCGCGATTGCAGCATGCAGCGCTAACAGATAAATAATGAGTAAACACATCTGAAGAATTAGGACAACGTACGGCGCTAGATTAGATTGCCAGGAAAATGAACTGAGATAATTAAAGGTAGAAAGATCCGCTCTACTAAAAGAACTCCAATCCGCCTGATAATGCATTCCTGCAGTTAAAAGTATGGAGGCTATGAACAACAAGGATACGCTGACCACGATAGTGGGAATAAATATTTTCGCAGAATAAACAACCCATTTCGACCAACTTTGTACACGTATCAGCCAATTCATATCCCAAATTCTCCGAATGGATAGACAGGATAGGAGAAGCACGACAGGTAGGACCAGATAAAGCAATATAAAAGGGTCACTGGTCACACCAATTAGAATATCCCATTGATTGAACGGAGCTTGAATGAAAACCGATGATCCAAGCAGATGCTGCCTCTGGCTCCGGCCAAAAAGAAATATCAAAATAAAAAAAATAGCCCACTTCCAAGTTAATAGTTCATCAATAAGCCGATTTAAATACTTCATGTCAAGCTTTCCACTTTAGAAATATTTCGCTTTACATATATGACCAGACAAACATTAATTGAAGCAAGAATCAGAAATGGAACAAACGCAGTCCATATCGAACTTTGTATCCGGTCAAAGGGGAAAATGGCATTATTGGGCCGATATTTCTCTAAGCCCAACGCGGCGAGCGTGAAGCTAACAACTAAATAAACGATAAAAGGAAGACTTACAGCCAAAAATCGATTTTTCATAAATAAAACCAGAAGAAAACCAAAAACCGAATATAAGGCCGCATTCATTCCCACCCAAAGCGAATATAAAATGCCGTATGTAATAGATCCATATCGGAGAAGTTGTGTAAATGTATACCGGCTATATGTATCGGCGGCTATATTTTCTTTTGTCAGCCCAAATCTCTCAGGCTTATATTGAGCAATATCCAAATAAGGTTCAATGTAATAAGCAAACAGGAAAGAAATAAAAACAAGTAAAAAAAAGAAAACACCGGTTAACAATATATTTGCATTCAGCTTTATATACAATGTTTCCATTATCGGCCTGCGCATACGGGTATAGGTCAAGTGACGATTTTGGACTTCCTCAGAGAATGAAACTGTATACACCAAAACTGCCAGAATTGGAAAAACAATAGGCAAGACAGCGTTGATAGTAAATGTAAAAAATTCCAGTGAATCCCTCAAAATATAATTCTGGCTCCTGAAGGTGGCCAAGGAAATAATAGCAGCGGTTGTTAAAATCCAAAGAAATAGAAACAATGGCGTTACCTTACGCTTAACCTCCTGTATTACTTCTCCAATCATTTTATTCATCCTTTCGTTCATGATAACTCTATAAAATCCAAAAAAACTAATTTTCACCTCTTGCATCTATCTTTATCTTACAATATTAAGCAACTTCTCTTAAGATAGCACAAAAAAAAACATTAAAAAAGGGTTTATTTACTTTTTTTGGAATGTATAATTATGGATGTAATTATCATAAAAAAAGGAGATGCTATAAAAAATGTCTAAAAAGAGATTTTTAGTAGGAACCTTAACCGCCGGATTATTGTTGACTAGTGGAATTTCTGTCGCTCTAGCTGATACCAATGCTATAGTTGAGCCATTCGGCACAACCTATCAAGCATTTAGTTTAGTAGTTCCCGGTAATAATGTTAACGACTCTCGAGGTGAGACTGAGTCTCAAACCAAAGCAGCTACAGGTACACTTGCAGGGCTGCAAATGAATTCTACTGGCGGCTCTTCACTAGATGTCCGCACTGAATCAAGCAATGGAAATGGATCATGGACTAATGTAACATCCAGTAACACATATGCAATTGACAGCCCACAAGTGGCAGGATCAAGTGTTCACTTACAATTCAGTACCGGATTATTCCAAGGGCCAGTTACTGTTACTGGTAATTGGAGAAGTAACTAAAGTAACTGGGTCTTACGGCTGGAGCGAACGAAAGTATGCAAATTGGGGCATAGGAAAAGAGCTCGCGTCGGACGCGGGCTCTTTGTGCTGGAGTGATGGTAATGTTGAGTCCGTACAGAGTAACAAGAGGTATCTCCAGTCACCAGGGAGTCAACCGGAAGTGAGAGAAAGTAGTTACCGCGAGATAACGGCGATATACCGAAATACGCTGGTTTCTATATCGTGGGGAGCATACCTGCATTCGGCCAGATGTACTCTCGCCGGGTGGTGTAGTCCATAGTGTGGCTCCGCCTGTTTGAGAGCGATGCGACTCAGGGACTGGCTTGGTGAAACCTGACCAATGGTGCTGATGGGTCACTGGCAGAATCGGTGCTATGTAGTTACCTCTCTTTTGAGGGTACGGCGTTTGGTAGCCTGAAAGCATGTTCATAGGCAAAATACAATTAAAGTAAGTGCGAATTTTGCATTAGTTTTATAAATACCGGTTCATCCGTTCCTGGCCATCAGAACTTACCGAATACATATACA
>RCUS01000585.1_pt1 | contig 23274 bp, 19 predicted proteins | sample 2166221 | NCBI WGS metagenome assembly RCUS01 (sample SAMN09932758, study PRJNA488358) | compost metagenome | isolation source: compost soil in cyclohexanecarboxylic | place: Germany: Experimental Botanical Garden | reverse complement strand
AACCGAACCTGTTCAGCTGCTTTAACGAGTATGTCGAACGGTCCTTCGATACTGACAAAAAGCTCGAACTGTTCAGGTTGTACGAACAGGCGTATGCCATCGCCGAAAGCCCGGTGTTCAAGGATTACAACGTTGAGCTGGCCGCGGTTAAGCCAATCTGCAACAAGATACTCGATCTGATCAATGTGGATCATTTCGTATCATTCATTGAGTACTCGCCGAACCACATGAAAGTGCCGGCGGACCTCAGCGTAGCGGCGAGCAAGGGTGATTACCCAAGCCAGACTACCATCACTGAATACGACTATAAAGAGATCGTAAAGATGACCTTCGTCATCCGCGTACTCTTCCCGATTATCTTCTCGTTGATCTATCGCTTCGACGAACAGATGGGGGTCGGCTACAGTGAGAAAGAATGTGGTAACCTGATCAAGGAAAATCCACACATCATCAACATGTACGGCTGGACCAAACTCAAGACTTATGTCGAGTATGCGTTTGGCAAGCGCGGCGAACCGATGGATGCGAGCGCCATCGGGAGTATGGAGTACTTCAAAGAGCGAGTGTTGTACAACACGATCTTTAGTCGTCTGTGCTGCGCCGTGATTCCGGAAACGGAAGAAGGTAAGAACATCGCCACTGCGATTAACGCGGCGGTGCGGCAACACGAATCGTCAGGTACCAACTTCCGCAAGAAGGACGACCGTGAATCGGGTGACGAAGACAAACGCTCGTTGCTGGAACGTTACCAGATCAACGAGGAGATCAAAGCCACTAACGAAATCATGAGTGGTGAATTCTTCTCGATGGGTCTGTTTGACGAAAAGGATCAGGAACGACATGTCGATCGTTTCAAGTATCCGGCGGCGGCATTGGGGATTAAGCAACCGGAGCTGGTAGAGAAAGTCTACGACAACCTCTCGCCCAGCTGGGAGTTCGAGTTGCGGGATCACATCGTCAAAATCTTGCAGTTGACTTTTTACGATGCAGTGTCCCCCATGATCTTCTGGTCATGTGATTACACTCAGCTGATGGCTGCGATTGCCTTAGGTCAAGTACGCTTGGCTGAATGGGGTTACAGCTACCTGCCGTCAGTACTCGGGGCGATCAACCACCCGGAAGGTATGCGGTCGCTTTCGGAAGGATTGAAACTGAACACCGAGGACAAGGAGTTCCTCGACAGCATCTGCGACATTCAAAGTCGTAACGATGAAGGACGGTCGTTCAATGAGGCCATCGAAGCTGCTACCGAGTTCCTCGACAACTTCGGCAATGGCCAATGGCGCTCCAACTTGGAATACGGAGTGCTCGACGACCCACTGGTCTACGCACGCGTTGAGCGCGGTGACCTGTTTGAACTGGAAATAGAAGTTGCAGTCAAGAACGAGTTCATGCGTCTGATCAGGCAAGTGATGGCGTGAACTAAACACATTCGATAGAGGTAGGGTAAAATGTCGCAACTTACAGTAAGCTTGGTCCGTGCATTCTTCGGCATGGGCAACTCCAACCACCAACACGTGCACCGCCACAACACCCTGCAGCTTGACAGCATGATGATCGACGGACTCCGTGATCAGCAAGAGAACGGCGGCATTCTACCAAGCACCCTGAACAGTGTTGCTGCGCAAACCGGTAACCTGACCAACCGCCCACAAGGCTGGGTGGACGTCGAAAACGGGTTTAACGTTCGCCGTGGTATTGGTTCTATGACCTTCGTGGTCGAAAGCAACGCCGAGTTCCACTACGAGATGGCTGTGGTCGGTTATATCTATGGTGGTTCGGCAAGTCATGTTGGTATCAGTGAAGACTGCATCTTCGTGCCTGTCCGTTGCTGGTCCACCCTGACCACCAATACCCATGACGCCCATGGTTTCCCGAAAGCTCGCCGTCACATCGACAGCTCGCACCAGTTCCTCATGGGTGATCCGAACCAGAAGAAAGACCTCAAGTCAGTTCGTCCAATCGACATCGGTAACGAAGCGATGGGCTTTGTTGTTTGTCAGCAAGAAGGCACTGAAGCCATGTACTCCGGTACAGTCGGCGCCGACCTGCGTAACAACGTGCTGGTGTCGAAGACACAAAACCTCAACCCAACCAACCACGCACGCGAACTGTTGCGTCTGGCCACACGCGCCGGTCACGAAGCGAGCAACGGCGGTATGCTGGAGATGGCGCTGGCTGACGGTCTGGTGGGCGCTGGGATTGGCGAGATTTCGGTAACCGAGAACCCGTTCTTCCAAGCCATGATGTTCTCCACCGGCCACCACAGCCTGGCTGGTTTCCAAGGTTTCAGCATTGGCGAGATCTATTCGACCTTCGACAACCTGCTGGATGTCATGGACCTGACCATGCTGAACCCTACTCGGTTCGGTGAAGACAACACCCTGCTCACGAGTGCGGAGTATGGCTCGGCGTCGCTGGTGGAAACTATTGCCACTGAACTGGCGATGATGACCGTACACCTGTTGTTGCAATCGGGTCTCTCCAGCTTCTGCTTCTCGGCGACCAACAACGCGGCGGAGTTCATGACCGTCGACAACAACCACGGTGTGGTGTTTGTAATCGGTCAGGCCATGTCGCTGTTGGAAGGTGACATGTTCGTTGAGAACCGTGTGGAGAACTTCCAGCGCCTGCTGATCGAGCACTTCTTCGGCAAGTACTCCGGTCCCTACGCGCATTTGCACCAGATCGTCCAGGTGGAGGTGCAAGCGTTCATGTTCGGTGAAACCACGGTGACCATCTCGCTCGGTGATAACACCATGGCGCGTACCTTCACCAACGCCACTTACTACATCAACCATACCAGTAGCTCCATCTCTGGTAGCGAACAAGGTCTGCTGGAAGCGCAGAACTTCGTGCGCGATCTTAAAGACTACTTCCAGGTATAAAGGACAGTAACAATGAATCAGTTGAACAAGCTCTACGAAGCGATGTGCCTCTCCTGGGGTGCTGAGATCAAAGACGAAGGCCGGATTGTCTTTGTCATCGACGGTCAGGAATTCCCGATCAAGATCGATGGCATGACTTTGCACCTGCCGTTCTCGGAAGTACTCGACGGCCAGTGTGTGGACAAGGTGTTCTTCCACCCTGCCTGTGAGAACATCACCTCGAAAGAAACCGAGGTGTTCAAAGTCATCCGCCGCATGACCTGCATGAAGCTGCTGGACATGTTCCGCAAGATCCCGGTGACCCTGTTCACGGTGGCGGGTCACAAGCCGAAGAGCACCTGGAGCCAGAAAACCCTGGACATGCTCGAACCCCTGAAAGGTGCCAAGCGTGCACAACGTGACGAACTGAACGCCTTGTTCTCGCGCATGCACATTGAAGTGGAAGACAACGGCCTCGACAACCGTTTCATTCACTTCAAGGTCACCAAGGGTGGTGGTGTCAGCAAAGTCACCGGGCAGAAGGTCTACTACAAGACGCGTCCCGAGTTCCCCTTCTACACTGAGATCGTCCGTCGTCTGGCGCGCTCTGAGGGGCAATCGGATAACCAGACCATCGAACTCAACAACCACTCGATCAGCCGTGGCGCGCTGAAATTGGCCGCGCATTTGTTCCAGTCGGTAATTCCGGCGGTGAATAACCCAAGCGACTACGAGTTCGAATCGAACACCCCCATTGCGGCGCGTCTGATTTCTTACCTGGGTTGCTACGCCGAGATCGCGGATCAGCTGAACAAGATCCAGAATACCTTCCGTGCCGATTTCGACAAGGCAGGTATTTACACCATCGATCTCAACTGGCAGGATCAGTTGGAAGAACTGCCGGACATCTGGCGTCAAGTGCCGGTAATGGACTACAACAGTCATAACACCTATGACGAAACCAGTACCGGCGCGATCAACCGCAGCGACATGGCCGGCATGCTGTCGATTACCAGCAACAACAGTAACCAACAGCAACAGCCGAACAACCCATACGGCCAACAACCGAACAGCATGCAGCAAGCGAACAACATGGTCGGCGACTTCGACACTTCGCCTCCGCCAATGCAACCTGGTGACCACTTCGTGAAGACGGAGATCGACTACGTCAATGGTCGAATCATTCACCACGCCCAAAACCGTCTGAACGGTAACTCGGTGATCTACGTGTGCAGCAAGAAGGGTAACTTCCTGATGCGCCAAGAAAACCAGATGATGAACCCGGGCAACAGCATGTTCCCGAACAACATGATGGGTGGCGGTCAAATGCTCCCAGACGGTTCGATCATGCTACCGAACGGTCAGCGGGTGATTCCAGCAAACGCGGGTGGCTACCCAACCCACCAACCGACCAACTTCACCAGTGTCTACCCTGACAACGGTGGTTATCCGAGCGGTGGCTTCAACGACAACCAATCGTTCGGTTAAACAGTAACACGTAATAACAGTAGCCAGCGGGTCTCCCCGCTGGCTACTGTTTCTTTTTTATCTATTTTATTTGCAGTGTTTTTACGCTCGAGCCGTATTACTACGGGCAATGCGGTCAGACAAGTGCGCTTCGTCAATGACCCGGATTGATTGAAGACCACTGCAATCTGTTGACGGGTTCTCAATCCCGTTCAGGTAGGCGATGGTCCAGTGCAGATGTGGGGCGTAACCGTACACCCGCAACAAACGGTAGAAATCGTGACGGTAGGCGCGCAGTTCGGATTGGGAGATAATCGGCCGCTCAGTGGTCAAGCGTACCAACAATTCCTTTTCCGAGCGAACCATGGTTTTGTACTCTTCAGTAAAGAAGACGTCCTTACCGTTACTGAAGTTATTTGTGGAAAGAGGCATAAGAAAACCTTTGTCGGAGTGGCTAACCATTTTCGAACCTATATTATCTCTCCGAAGAAGGGTTTTGGTCTCCCGGGATCAATTGTTAACAATGGAGTTGTCATGAGTGAAGAACCGTTTAACCATGAATTGAAACCTGTCGTGCAAGGGGTTCGCCGTGAACTGGCGATTGAGGACGACGACATCAGTTCTATCTCTTCCCCCGGACACGTTGTAAGATCGGTACGCTACAAATATCCCTGCGGCGAGAACCAGATCGATCCAGCATTGGTCGGTATCAGTAACAACCTGATCTTGTTCCCGCACAACTCGTCTGCCGGTCGTTTGTACATGGCCGGTAACATGATCCCCAAGTCAGTACCTACCGTAGGTGCGACTGAACGAATGATGATCACCGGTTTCGAATACCAGTACGCGCAGACAGCACGGCGTATCGAAGCCCCGGCGAACATGATCGTGGAGGAAATCTTCTACGTCCACAGTCTGGTCGATGGCAAAGAAACGGACGATTGGAATTCCATCTTTATTCTGTACAAGAATGACGAGAAGAACGCCTACGACGTCCTCGAGTTACCGCGCTACAACACACAGAACACCTACGTCGGTTTTGAGTACGTGTACAACCAGGCACTGCTGCGTAAGTTGTTCAGTCAGCAGAAAGGCTGCACCTTCCCGAAAGGCACTGTGTTTGCGGTATCCCCGCGCATCAGTGAAAACGGCGAATGGTGTTTTGCCATGTCTACCCGTGTTGCCGCACTTTCTGATCACCGCACTGAGGAGGACGGTGTAATCATGACCCGCTCCTTCGCGGAGCGTTCACGCTGCATGTTCAAAGACGATCGGGAGTTTGACTACAACGAGGACGAGTGGGTGCCGTTGATGTTGTACGGTAACAAACCGTTCCCTGAAGCCGGCGATCAGATTCGTCCAGACGGTATTGTCATGGGCTTCCGTCGGCGGATCAAAGAGAACGCCTTGGTGGCATTGACCAAGAAGTCGTTGACCGAGCCTGACTTGATCTACGACAAATTGTTCTACGCCAACCCAGACTCCACTGTGATGTCGGTGACGGTTACATCCGACCGCATGAAGAACCGCAGCAACAACCGCAGTACCGAGTACATCCCGCAAGAACACAATCTCATGCTCGAGCGGTATGAGAAGAAACAGAACGAGATGTGGAACAACGTCATCCGCTGGTATGAGATGAAGCTGACGGCCAACCGCCAGCATGACATCGCATTGACCCACCAGCTTGATACGTTCATTCGTGATGCTTACGGTAACTACACCAAGAACCAGTTCGGTCGGGTGAACCCGTTGGCGCGTGCGGACAAACGTGTAAAGATGAAAGACTGGAAGATCAAAATCGAGCTGAAACGTTCGATTGCTGGTCGAGTCAAGTTCAAGTACGCCGGTCTGAACGGCGACAAAGGCGTTTGTGTCCAGATTATCGAGGACCATGAAGCACCGATGTATGCTGACGGCACGCGGGCTGAGTTCATTGTGAACAACACCCCTGCATTCCGCCGGCAGATCTACTCGATGCTGATGGAGTTGAGTATTAACTTCATCAACATGAACGTGCATCGTGAAGTACAACACCTGCGCCGTCTCGGTGACTACAAGACTGCATATGCCAAATTGATGGAGTTCTACGAAACCGGTTTCCCGGAATTCGCCGACAAAGTCAAGATGGCGCTAGTCACTGAAGAAGAGATCCACAACCACGTCGACGATGTGGCAAAACGCAAGATCTCGGTACAGGTACGCTCCAATACCAAGCAGTTTGGCATTGGCATCATCAATGCTCTGCGCAAGAAGTACAACTACAAACCACAGAAGGCAACCTTCGTCAACTCACTGGGTGAACGGGTCGAAACCGAAAACCCTATCCTCATTTCTTACCAGGACATCATGCTCTTGGATAAGTTTGGGGTGGACATGAGCGCACAGTCGATGCCGAAGTCGAACTTGTTCGGCATGCCGGCGAAGATGAACGATGGCAGCAAGTACGCCACGCCGATGAAGGACAGCAACAACAAGAACACCGGTGAAACCGAAGCGCGACTGGAAACCAGCCAAGCGGGCGGTCAAGAGACCATGAAGCAGTTGAGCCTGGCCTATTCACCGGAGAACCGTAACCTTGCCACCAAGCGCACCATCCGTGCCGAAGATCCGTTCGATATTGACCAGATCATTAAGCCGGACGAGTACCTCACCAACCGTGCCGTGCGGATGGCGATGAGCATGCTGTCGGACTCGGGCTGGACTCTGCGTCGGGAGACACCAGCGGACATCCGTGAGAAGCCGATTCCAGAACTGAACTTCGATGTGCCAGGACTGGATCCAGAAATGGCGGCAATGCTGCGCGACGCACCAACTGCTGAACAAGCCGGAGGGTCTGCCTGATGGGCGTAATGCAAGTACAACTACGTGATTGGGCTAACCTGAGTGAAGCCGAGATTCTACACTTCAGGGGGCGCCGCCGGCGGGTCTTGGTCACAGACGACCATGGCGAGACCACGGAGTCGGACACCTACGCGATGATGCTGACCTGGCAGGGCATGCTCATCCACCGTAAGTACAACGATGTTCCGTATTCGATCAAGGAACTGATCCCGTCAAACAAGGTCGGGGAGCGCAAGGACATTGTTTATGACGATGACACCAAAGCGATCCCGATCAACATGTTCTTACGGCAGATTTTGCCAACCATGCATGACCCGGTACAAGTGGATGCAGTCAAACGGTTGATCCACATCTGGCAGAACAAACTGAACAACATGTCTGTTGTGATGTCAGAACGATCGGCCATCTCGGCTACTGCGGAATCGGTAGCCGAGTTCATGGAAGACGACGGGATCATGGAGATCCGTGACCGCATTTTGCGCAAAGAGATCACCATCGACCAAGGCGAGGAGGAGTTCAATGGGTATACCCGTGAAGCGCCAAGTCTGAACAAGAACGTGGTGGCCTTGCTGGCGCGCACTGGCGGTGTGTCGATCAACCAGGCCTATCAAAAGACGGTCATGCGTGGTGCAACCTTTGACCTGGGCAACCAGATCTTCCCCAACCCGATCACCGTGCCGTACGCACACGGCATTACCAACCTAGCGGATTCGTTGGGTGAGCGTAACGCGGCCGGTAAGTCGTTGACCAACAACGGTAAAGCGTTGAAGGACTCCGAATGGTTCCACCGTAAGGTACATATCCTCACGGCTGTAATCCCGACGATCAACTACATGTGGGACTGCGGGACCAAGGTCACCATTCCGGTGAAAGTGGTGAACATGCAGATGGCCATGTCGTTACTGGGCAAGTACCGCCAGTTCGAAAATGGTCAGACCGAATTGATCGACCACACCACTGTCTGGAATATTAAGACGGGGGAAACTGTGTACGTCCGCAGCATGGCTTTCTGTAATAGTCAGAACGCGGGCGTGCCTTGTGGTATCTGCTATGGCATCATGAAGCAGTCGATTCCGTATAACACGATGATGATGAAGAGTGCGAATGCGGGGATGTATTCGGCCACAGCGATCTGTAACCCGATGGGCCAAGGTATGCTGTCGACCAAGCACTTCATTCGTAACGCGGTAACGCGTCAGTTTGTCCCTCATCAGAAAGACCGGAACATCATCTATTCCAACGGCGACGAGATCTTCCTCCAAGCCGAGGTGTGTACTCCGGGTTCCGATCTGATCCTGCGGTCGGAGATTGTTGATATCCTCTCGGACATTCGTTCGTTGGACGTCCTCGATAACCTGAGCTTGGACAAACTACCCTACTTCACCGAAGTGACCTTCCGTTATGAGATCGAAGATATCATGATGGGCGGTCGTACCGTACAGCAGCACAGTGCGATCACTTCGGTGTCATCTCGTACAGCACGGTTCTCGTTGGAGTTCTTGAAGTATCTCTTGGAGCGTGGTTACAACAACGAAGGGAAGAAGCACATCTCGATTGACTTGAGTGGCTGGAATACCTTGGCTCCAATCTTCGCACTGCCTTACACCCGTGAGGACCTGGACATGCACCGGGCACGTGTGGAGAACTTCATTACCTTCAACCGTCGCAACACCGCGTGGAAAGCCCAAACGGTGACGCCGAAGGTCTTTGGGGAAACAATGGCGGAATACTGGTCGTTGATCAACCAGGAAATCCGTGGGATCAACATGGTGCACATTGAGGCCATGTTGCATGCTTGCTTGGCGAGCGATCCAAGTCGGTACGACTACTCGTTGAGCAATGGTAACGTACCGAAGTACTTCCTCAACTATCAGGACTGCATTAAAGGACGTGGTGCAGGGTCGCTGATGATCTACGAGAACCAACAGAACGTCCTCAACGAGCCGAAAGCGTTCATGACGGTTAACCGCCAAGGTTCCCCGCTCGAGTGCTTCTTTGCTCTTGGGGTAAGTTAAACGGGTGACTGGGCCTCTTCAGGGGCCCTACTCCCCTGAAGAGGTTGCTTATGCGTGAGACTGCCATAATCAGCAGAGCGAACCATTATTTCAAGATCCACGGCTTCTATGAGCAGTTCGTGGTGAATGTGATAAAACCGTTCTGCCGGATTCATCTATGTAAGACGGCCAAGCGGCCGGTGCCAGGAACTCGCAGGCAACAATGGGTAGTGACTCACGTCTTCGCACGTTCTAACCCGCAAAAGACCGAGTTCCGTTTGCCCATCGAACTGTTTAAGGAGTTTGTCGAATACGCTGCCTACCGGGGGTACAATCAGTCGCGTTTCAAGATCGAAGAAGTCCCCGTTATCCCCGGGAAGAAGGTGCATTTCGAATTCAACCCCGGGTTTGAGAACCAGCGTCCAGGTCAGCACGAATGGACCGACTACATGCTCGAGCCTGGGCATTTAAAGATCAACAATGCGTCCACTGGTAACGGCAAGACGTACATGTCGATTTACACGATGGTGAAGACGGGTGAACTCACCATCGCAACGATGCAACCGCGGTACATCTTCAACTTCGTCAAAGAGTTGTACAAAGTGGTCAAGTTGGAACCCGGTGACATCCTCATGTGGGAACAGGACCTGTCCGTTCTGCACGAGGTGTTGAAACGTGGGGACTACGACCCTAAGATCATTATTATCCCGATGTCGCGGATTGAGGTGTACCTGCGACATGAAAAGGAGAACCGTGATCAACCGTCGCTGGAGACGATCATTGAAGCGATTAATCCAGGCCTGCGGATTATTGACGAAGGGCACGAAGCGATTCACCAGATCTTCCTGTCGTTGTTGTACGGCAACATCAAGAAGGTTGTTGTGTTGTCGGCCACCCTCAAGGCTGACGATCCGTTTACCAACAAGGTTTACAAATGGTTGTATCCGCAACGCTACCGATTAAAGGACGCGGAACCGGAGAATTACATCGATGTGGTCGCTTACTTGTACCGGATGAACCTGCGTAAGCACAAGGTTAAGACGGAGCAGTTTGGTGGTTACAACGATAAGGCCTTTGAAGAGAGCATCTTGAAGTCTGAGGCGCTCACTCGGTTCTACTTTGAATTGACAGACAAGGCCTTCCGTGAGTATTACCTGAATCGTCGCCGAGAGGGGACGAAGTGTTTCTTCTTCTTCAGTCGTGTAAACATGTGTTACGCGATGCTGGAACTGTTCAAAAAGAAATACCCGGACATGGATATCGAAACCTTCACCGGTGACGATTCCAAGAAGAAGGAGTCCAAAGATAAATATTTACGGCATGAAGTAATTATTACAACCCCCAATAGCTGCGGTACCGGGAAAGACATGCCGGGCCTGATTACCTCGATCTGCGCGCACTCGGTTTCGAGTACACAGTCGAACAAACAGATCATTGGGCGCTTGCGTGACACCGCCAAGATGTTTAATGGCGAACTGCCACCGATCTTTGTCTTCACCGTGTGTGTGGATATTGATAAGCAAGTGGAGTATTTGGGTAAGCGGGAAGTCGCCTTTGCCGACAAGCAAAAGAGCTTCAAACGCATTAACTCGGAGTGCTCCCTGGACTAGTTCCAGGGGGTAACCCTTTATAGCGAAGTGTTGCCGATGGAGATAATACCGTTGAATACTTATACCCTGATGCTGCGTTGCCCGCATCTGGGCTCTCTCAGCAGCTTAGCCGAATCCGTTATTGAAGAAAACCTGCTCGTCTTGTTAGAGAATTTCGAGTCGGTAGTCTTTGATGATGTCCACAACAGCTGGATGGATCAAAGCTGGGCCACGCAAATCAGTAGCCGTCTGTATGACGACGAAGGACACGTCCGGTTGACCGGCAACCAGCAGGAATACTGGAATGCCATGAAGTACGGTTCTGCGTTTGTTCAACAAATGGCTGTCGATTGTGATCGATGGATGTCACACCTGATGGCTGATAACCATGAGAAGCTGTTGGAAGTCGCCGAGTTCTATATCGTCGATGAACTGACGGTTCTGCGCAAACTCCCCCATCTGTGGGTCGTCCAGTTAAGAGGTGTCCGTTATGGCTAAATTGATCAGTTGTGATCCGATTGGGCAGCGCGAAGTGAAGTCACAGAACGTGCGAACCCCCGGGATCGAAAAGTTGCGCCACAGCTTTGTGCTGCGTCAGTTGGTCGTGGAACGAATCCGTTGCCTGCTGGATGATGTCACGTTCAACGATGCACCTTATTCGTTGATCGAGAAGTTTATCACCATCCCGCCACACCACAAGGACCAAGAAGCTATCGACCGTTACGTTAAGTCCGAGTCGTTGGAGATCATGGCGGCGTACAAGAAGTACGAGGAGGCTAACCCAAGCTACCTCGAAGACCTGAAAGCTCTGACCCCGTACAAAGGCCACCGCTGGCACATGTACTCAGCGACCTCTGCGGGAGTGCTGATTACTATCGAGGTCTAGCATGAAAGCGTTAATCCTCCGGCTTGACCCGTTGACCCGGGACGAGCTGTACTCAGACATCTCTGATATGTTCATGGACTTTGTGATCACTGAGGCGATCTTCAATGTCCTGAACGACTTCATTGCACGGCCTGATACATTCATTGATGCAATCAGCGACATGGAGTATTACAAGAACGATCCAGAGTGCTGCCTAGCGGCCTCTACAGAGCTCCTGATGGACGCTTTGAAGAGGATGGATGAAATGGACGGGGTAGACGTTACCTCGCCAGATTACGACATCCGTAGCTACTCTGGGTGGGTCACTGACAAACTGTGCTTAGCTATTAGCTCGATCACCACGGCCAACAAGCCAATGGAGTTCATGGCCATGCACAAGGTGTTAGAAGATCCGTCATTGAGTCAACGTCTGTCAATCGTTGGACGACATCTAGGCAATGTCGTGGTGTTGATGATCGACGGCGGTCCTGTTAACGAGTACCTATAAGCCCGAATGTCTCCTACCACCCTCAACGGGTTGGTAGGAGGGTTAGGGAGTTCTGTTCCTTTAAGGAGACCAGCATGGACTACAAGTTCATTGATGACCTGTTCCCGACCGAAGAACTGATGGCGTACTACCACTCCCATCCGTTCCCGTTCAACTTACCCTTGATCAAAGACCGGTTGGACCTCAAGCTCAAGGAGAATCCTGACTACGAGGTGTTTGTCCCGCTGTATTACCGCAAGCTCGATCGACTGTTAAAGGACGACCGATCGCTGAAGGTAGTTAACCCACATTACCTGTTCATCAGTAATCGGGGCAATGTGATATCGAACAACATGGTGGAGACGTTCCAACCGATCTCGGTGACCACCAACCCGGAAGGTGAAGTGATCATCCGGGTAAACATCAACAACGAAAACAACACACTGTCGTTACACCGCGCGTTGGCCTGCTCGTTCCTACCGGTACCTGATCACCTCACCGCGCAAGGTCTACATCCTAAAGACTTGGAAGTAGGTCACAAGAATGCCAACAAGCTCGACTTTACGTTGGGCAACCTGCAATGGACAGCGTTGAATGAGCACCAGAACGTGCCACCTGCCCCAATTGCACCCGAGCTGGTCGCTGAGCTTACCCAGAATTAGTAGCTAACCCCTACCCCACCAAACGGTGGGGTAGGGGTTATGCTGCTTTTATTTTTTATTTCAAGGCCACTTCCAGATCCAGTACAGACGTCTTCGAACCGGCAGTATGGTGCGCTTTCATCCGTTGTAGCATCATCCCAGTTGGGATCAGTACGATCTCTGCTGACAGACGTTCACCAAAGGCACCCAGACCTTCACCACAACAGACCTTGCAGTACGTACCGTCTTCAGCCCGGCAGAATTGCGGCACTCGTACCGGTGTGACTTTACCAACACATTTGTCGATGTTGTCCTGGGTCAACTGACGGATACCACCGCCGAGCAACGCCCAAGTCCCCAACCAGTAATGTTTGTTGCTTTCGAGGATAATCACCTCTTCCAGACGAGGAGTCTGACAATCTACCATCGTGCTAGAGACCTCCGCACGACCGATTAGACGCAGAGTTTCCTTAACCTGGGCACCGCCCTCACCGGTGGCCATAGAACGGCTGTACGAGCCTGCTACGGAGGTATTGATGTAGTCAGCGAGGTGATCGGCATCCCAACCATCGTCCAACGACTTGTCAAGGAAGATCCAGCCACTGCCGTCAGCTTTCGGTTCGATACCGAACGCTACAAACATCCGCTTCCGGCTGTTGTCGATGAACTTCTTGGCGATGAAGAACTTACGTGATGGACCGGTCATACAGATCTCGATATCGAGATCCACACAGGCGTCGATGATTCGGGTTACCACCACCGGGTCATGCAGTTCATGCTTGTGCTTCTCCATCAACTCAGCTTTGAGTTTCAGGACCCGTGGATCAACCGTCAACGCATCGGCACCCCCTGGCTTGATGAAGTGGGCACCCAAACCTTCGAGGAAGTAACAGTTCTTGGTAAACTGTTGACACTGATCCACGCTGGCCTTGCCTTCAGGCACCTGCTCACCCGGCTTGGGGTTACTGACCATGATCTCGCGCAGCAGGTTCTCGATCAACGGCTTGGTGAATTCCTTGTTGACGTAATCCACGGTTCCTTTGAACGGTTCGTAGAACAGGATGATGTTGAACAGCAACAGGCCAAACGTGGTGTCGTAGCCCTTCCCTTTAAGCCATGGGTGGAAATCACCCGGTAAGGAGAACTTGTCGTCCATCTGGCACAACGGGAGATTGACGTCGCCGTCGACGACTACCTGTGAGCCATCGATCAGTACGTTGAACTGGTTGTTCTCGACAAAGATTGCATAGGGGAACTTCTTGAACTGCCCCGAGGAGTCCTCGTCTTCAAATTGAATCGCAATCATCGCCTGAATCGCTGCCTTCTCGTTGTAGGCATGATTGTTGAAGAACAACTTGAGGTATTCGAGTTTGGTCATGGGATCACCACTTGCTCGATCATTCGTTCAATACGCATCAGGGCGTGCATATCAGTAATGACCGAATACAGATACTGAGTAACCTTGTCCTTAAGGTGCTCGTTATTGATCTCGCTGATCAGGTAGAGGCCAATGGTTTCCCTGGCATAAGTGATCATGGCGTCAGGAGTTTCTTCGTGCAGGATCGCTTGCAGGTCGCGCTCGAAGAAGGTCAGGAACGAACGCACACTGCCACCCAGCTGACCGTTGCTGGTCACGTGTCGGTAAGCGATGGTGCCCTCCAACAACTTCTTGTTGGCGATGATGCGATCCTGGATTGGTTTCGGTGCTGTGTCGATGTCTTCCGGATTGAACAGACTGTCCTTGATCGATTTCAGTGTACTCTCGGAGATGTCCTTGATCATACACTCGTATTCGGAGAGGTCTTCTTCCTCACCCCAGTACAACGCCAGCATGGCCAATAGTCGGTTTACCGGTGGAATGTCGTAGGACTCGAGCAGACCTTTCAAACCGATCAGATCCTGATATTCTTCGAGCTCGAAAAACACGTTCACCAATTTATACAAGAACTCGAGTTTGTCCTCGCCGACTTCATCGTGGACGGTAATCCCCATCCGTTCCAATTGGTCGATTATATTGGTTGTCACGATCACGAAGATCGTCTGCTTCTGCCGAGCGATATCCATTGACTCGTCAACCAGTACCTGGGTAATCTGACTAGGCATCAGACTATCAGGATCGGCGATCATGATTAAATTAAACGCATCGTCTAATTCTTTGCCTTGGACGAAAGGGATGGAATTGCGAAACACAATCCACAACCCTCCGACGGCTTGGTCGGCTAGATTAGCCCCCTCTTCCAATATTACAGATTCTTCACGCTCGATAATCATCGGGTCATATCTCGCCAGTTAGTTAAAGGGAATCATAGCATAATGGCTAACAAACAACAGAGTCTGCGCGCTAAGAAACAAGCCAAACGCGCTAACCGTGCCAAAGCAAAAGCCAAGGCCGGTCGTATCGAACGGGCCAACGTGGACGGTTCTCTGCGTGGCAGCTACACCGAAGCCCGCGGTAAGAAGTTCGATTCCATCTACGACATCATCAACAACCGCCCGAAGATGAAGCGCATGGCCGAGCAAGGCCGCGGCAGTGATGAACTGTTCACCCGTGAAACCTTCTTCGCCGGCATCAACGACGCCATCGACCTGACTGTCAAGCTGCACTCGGGCATGGAAGTTTACGACATCTGTGCTCAGCGTCAGCTGCTCACCCCGACCCAAGAAGGTCTGGACCTGATCGTCGCGGCTGACAAGTGCATCGTGCAGTTCTGTGAAGACGTCCACGCAGTGAAGACCCTCGACGAGGCCAAACACCAGCCGGTGGACTACATCGACCTGGTACTCCACATCGCCGATGTCATGCAGCAACTGATGGACGTGTACCGTCAGAAACTGCTCGACCTGTTCGAAACCCACCGTGAGGTCATGGAAACCTACGCGCAGGAACACCTGCCTAGCGAGTTCCAGGGCACCCCAGAAGGCATGCACGCTTTCCAACACCAGCTGCATGGCGAGCGTATCGACCGCGTATCGCCACTGTATGCCACCGGTGAAGCCAAAGACATCATGGACCACATGAAGGAAATGGAAGAACTGTTCAAGGATGATCCTGAACTGGAACATCCTACTGATCAAGACAACCTTCCGCTCACTGCCAGTGAAGAACCTGGTGTGCTGGGCGAAGAACCCAACGACCCTGTTACCCAAGCTCAGTAAGGACTGTTTCCCATGAGTGAGAACGAAAACCAAGGCGGCACCCCAGCCGAAAACCTGGAGCCGAACAAGCTGGCAGAAAGCGTCAGCAGCACCATCCCGCAACCGGACCGTCAGTTCGCCTACAACGACCTGCACACCCCGGAAAACACCCCGATGAAGAAGCTGTTGCCATCGGTCCCGGACAGCAAGAAAGAACTGACCGAAGAAGACCGTGCGCGTGGTTTCTCCACCGTGTACCTGGGTAACAGCAAAGCCGACAACGATGCTGCGTCTGAGCTGATCTCGCGCTGGTTGTCGTGGTCGACCCTGAAAGAACTGGCACTGGCTGACCAGGTGGCCTCTTCGGTGTGGGCAGCGGCCGACGCGGACTGGAAACAGTACGTTGAGCAGAACTTCCCGGACAAGTCGCCGAAGGACATGGAAGACCGTGCAGTCTCCATGTACAAGTACTTCTCCGGCCTGCAAGATTCGCTGGCGGTGCGCACCCGCATGGTCCGTGAAGAGGACACCAGCAACGTCTCCCAGCGTTCGGCCACCTTGGCCACTGCGGAGATCATCGGTAAAGTTCCGGGCGCGGCCAGTAAAGGTCTGTCAATCTCGGAAATGATGACCCGTGCCACTCTGCGTTCGGCACAGTCGGCGTACCACTACACCATGAACCTGCGCAACTCGTTCATGGCGCTGACCTACGTTCGCCCGAACAAGCTGGAAATGGCGGACCTGATCAACAACATCAACCGTCGTGTTGGTCTGTACGTGCGCGAGGTCGGCGGTAACTCAGTGGCACTGGCGTACATCGCTGGTGTCATTGAAGTGTGGAACTTCATCAAACCACGCATCGTGTCTTCGTCAGTCAAAGGTATCATCGACTTCGCCGACCTCGGCAAGCTGATTCGCTTCACCGACTTCCAGGTCATGTGTTCGTCGCTGCTGGCGTCGGTCACGGATGACGGCGTGCAAATGGACCTGCGTTGCATCAAAGGCAACTGCGACTGGCACAAGTTCGACCTGATCGACCCGACCAAACTGGTGCGTGTCCGTCACTCGATCCAAACCGACGAAGAGGCAGCCGTGTTCGGCAATATCTTCTCTGGCCGCGTGCAGTACTCGGCCGAAGAAGTGCTGGCGATGATCGCACAGTCCAACTACGGCCTGAATGACGCCTTCGTGTATAACGAAGACCAGACCGTACGCTTGAAGGTTGCTCCGCCATCCATCGTTGACGCCATCGTTACCTTCGAGTACTTCGTCGGCCAAGTTGATCCGAAGCTGAAAGAAGTACGCAACAAGGTCGCGGGCGCCAAAGAGGTCGAAGAGCAGATCACCATCATCCTCAACGGCCTGGGTGCATCCGAATTCATTCACTGGGTGTCTGAATTCTCCATGCTGCCGAACGGTTTGGTTGACGAAAGCACCATGACCTTCCGACGCAGCGAAGTGGAAGCTGACGAGTTCAACCGTGGTCTGATGAACTCGCTGCAATCCGACAGCACGTTGAACAAGAATCTCACCTTGTTCATCTACAACAAGACCCCGTACATGACCCGTACGTTCGTCGGTCTGCGCAACTACGTCTGTCCGAAATGCACCACGCCTTCGGACGGCCTGCAAGAAGAAGAACGTAAACTGGGCTACACGCCTATCGATGCGTTCATGACTTTTTTTACCCATACCCAGTTGATGCTGATGGACCTGGCGGTCACTCGCCAAGAAGTCACCAAAGAAGCCCGCTCCTGATCGACGGTAAGGTCATCCACAACGCAGAATACCGCGCGGTGCTGATGAACCTACTGGGGGTGGACATGTCGCATGTCCATCCTGATCAACGGCTTCTTAATGATCGTCTGCTACACGACATCAATATGGGTTTCGAAACACCCAGATCGATCTCGCCACACCAGTCGATCAAGTACCACAAAGTCGAGTCTGGTTACCTGCATCCGTGGTCCTACACGAATGTGGGTGAACAGTTTGGGATGAACCGGTTGGATGAGTTCATTCCATTAAAGGACTACCTCGAACTTCCAATGAACTGCGTGGACACAATTGTCAGTGGGGTCATCGCTGGCAAGACCAAGCGCGCGAAGTTGGAAGAAGAGGCACGTAAAGCCCGGGAAGCAGCGGCCAAGCAACAAGGTCAGCACCAACATGGCAACCCGACGCCGGAGTCCTTACTCCATGATGTGGCACAAGCACTAGGTCATGGCGAGCAGTAAACGAGATACCCCAGGGACCTTCGGGTCTCTGGGGTATTTTATGCGCATGCAGCAATGGTACCACCTTCATATTTGATTTTTGAAAGGGCCCTTTCAATGAGCGATCCAGAATACCAAGGTCCAGAGGTGGATAACCTCGAGGAACCTGCGGTGAACACTACCCAAGTCAAGGGTGGCAAAACCACCAAGGAAGTAGTTCCCCCTACCACCAAAGTGGTGGCGGAAGCTACGTTCTCTGAAACCCCCGATATCATCGGGGTAGCCTCGCTGACCAACGCCAAGGGTGATGTGGTGACCGACGTGTTGAAATCACGTATCGATCGTCACCTGCAATACCTGAAGGGAAAGAAATCCTTCGCCACGCAGAAAGAACGCGAAGACGAACAGTCCTCGTTCATCGAAAGTATCGGCGGTAGCTTCCAGCTGCCTTACGAGCAGTTCGTGGTGGTGACTGACTACATCCTCAACGTGGTCCGCGGTAATCCTGAAGCCTTCGCCGGCGGGCAGGTGTTCCGTTTCACGCCAGGGCTGGATAAGGTCTATCCTATTGACCACATCCGTACCTACAAGGCCTATATGTCGTTGCTGATCATGATCAGCAAGAACTGGGTCTCGCGGTACAAGCTCAACAAGCTGGTTGATGTGACCTACGCGATCAAGGATCTACCGACCAAGACCGCGAAGGAAAACGTCACCCGTTATTTCAATCAGCTGATGGTTGTCTAATCGGCTTCTTTCACCACTCTCTTAGTTAATAAGGAATGTCCAATGGACGAAGTTATTCTCACCGAAGCCGACGGCGAAGGTTACGCAGTACCCGAAATCTCCCACGTTGAACTGGTCATGGACGGTATGACCGATACCCTCGACCAGGTCGAGCGTGGTGTGGCTGGCGTCGAAGCACTGACTGGCGCCCAGGAATACCTGCAAGCTTCCATGAGCGCTGCTGGTATTCTGTCCATGCGCCAAGTTGCTGGTAACGAAGGCTTCATGGCTTCGGTTGGCGGCGGCATCAAGAAGGCGTACGAGTACGTCGTCAAGCTGTTCAAGTCGCTGTGGGACTTCTTCTTCAAGCGCGACAACAAGAAGAAGGCCGAAGAAGCCAAGGCCGCTCTGACCGATGCGAAGAAAGACTTCGAAAGCATCAAGGTTGGCGGCAAGACCGAAGCCGAAACCGACAAGATGATCTCTGCGCTGAAAGCTTCGGCGACCAGCCAAGAGCTCACCGTGGTCAGCAAGGCTCTGGAAGAAGTTTCCGGTAAGTCGCACTCCGAGAAGCAAAAGGTCCTGACCGACGCGATGAAGAAGTTCGCGGCAGCGAGCGCCAAATCGAAGAAAGTCCTGACCTGGAAGATCGACCGCCTGAAAGCCGCGATCAAAGGCGTGCAAGAAGCCGTTGAATCCATGGATGGCGGCGAGTTCTCCAGCCAGGTTACCAACGCCGGTAATGACGCCAAGAAAGTCATGGCTGACCTCGACGCTATCCGCGAGGTCCATGATCCGGATCAAGCCATCGCGGTATTGGCCAAGCTGCTTGCCGACATCGACAAGATCAAAGGCATGAACGACCACTTCGCCCAGGAAGAATCCGAGGTGAAGAAGCTGCTCGCCGAAGTCGAGAAAGGTGCGAATGCCGTCTCCGGTGAAGACGCGACCAAGGCCAAGAAAGACTTGGAAGAACTGCGCAAGTACCTGGGTGGTCTGCAAAAGGTCGCGCGTTTCTCGGTCGAGTACTACGACAGCCTGAAGTCGCTGGACAAGACCCTGCATCAAATCTTCGGTATCTAAACCGATCGCGGTAAAGCCCCTATACCCCCGAGCCCTTACAGGCTCGGGGGTATAGGGTTTATTATGCAGCTTGTTGGGTTTCGTATTCTTGTTCCACGTTGATGCGAGGTTTACGTGGCTTCTTACCTTCCTTGATATCCGCCAGTACCTCAGCTTTGCCTTTCTCTACCATGATCCGCTCAAAGACTTCTTGCAGTTTATCCGCTTCAGGGAAACGGAACAGGTCTTGACACAGACCCATGGCATTCGCTTGTGCCGAAGATGCGTAGTTAACCCCAATCTCACGGAACTTCTCATCATCCGCGCCTTGGATTTTGTACACTTCGATCTGGGTGGTCTTGTTACTGACGTTCAAGCACAGCGTACCGTGAGGATAGGCACCCTCAACGTCAATGTCCGACGAGTCACTCCGTCCAGAACTAAGTACATCGCTCAAACCATCAAACAACGCCTTCCCGACCGAAGCGTTCTTCTCGGTATCAAGTAGAGCGATCCAGTTCTTCAATGCCGGCAGACGATCAACAAAGGACTTGTCGCGCAACGCTGGCGTGCTACCCCAAACGTAATTCAACTCACGCGCAAAGAAGCTCAAGGTGTCAGAGATTAACTTCGGTTGTGATACATAGTTGAAGAACTCCGAGTACTTCAACAACATCGGCAACGACAGTGAGAAGTCGTGAGTCTTCTCGTTGATCTCTTCAATCACGATGTTATCCTGCACGCAATACATCGAGTACAGGAACTTGTGATTGCGCTGCATGTACCGGTGCCACTGTGGGGTGCCCGGCAGAAGGTGGGCGCCTTCAGCGGTGTACAACTTACCAGTGACCCCCGCGTGTTTCGAACAACCCTCCAGCGAAATGTCTGGCAGCTTACCTTCAGTGGGCTGACGTTTGATGCAATAGAACGACATAGCGTCACACCACTGCCACGTCGCCATGGTTCTAACCGTTGGCCACTTCTCCTGTGGCTCCAATGGTGAACTGCTACCGTCTTCCTTGACCTTGTGAGTCCGACCCAGGTCAAGCTTGTAATAACGAAACTCTTTCGGAATACGTGGATCGGAGTAACAGTCTTCGAGGTCGTAGCCCTCCTCTAGGAGCGCACGTTCGGTAGCCCGCATATCGTACTCAGCGTTCCAACTGGTGACCCAATCCGGTTCCCATTCGTGCATCTTGTCGAGCATGGCTTTCGCCACTTGACCAGGAGTGTCTACCAGTTGGTAGGTAATCACCAGCTTGCGTTTGTCGAGGGTCTCACCTAAGTACTTGAGTTTGGCGGCTTCCAGCTCGCGAATGATCTCTTCGTCACTGATCCCTCCGTACCACTTCCGTACTGCCGAGAAGTGCGCCTTGTCCTTCATGGTCAAGGATGCCATCATCATCGGTTTGTCTTCGCCCGGAGCATCCATGTCGGCTTCAACGTCGTAGGCCGCCATGGTGTACGGTTCTTGCTCCTGTGCCTCCGGGTATTTCTTGAAGAAAGCGTGCTTGACATGCACCGGCGGAGTCTGGTCGAGGCCAAACACATGCACGCTGGCCTTCGCGTCGCGCATATGGGCTTTGTGATCAGCCACACCGAACAGTTGCTTCTTCACTTGGTAGGGAATCTGACAGCGCGGGGCTTTATACTCACGCACCATCGATTCTTCAATGTAATCTTTCGGTTGTTTAAAGTGCCGCCGTCCTTCCTTTACGATCCAATAAGGTTGTTTATAATCCCGGATCGCAACGAACGAGTTACTGCGGGTGTTGTCTTCGTGGATATTGGTAATCTTGACACAAGTCAGGTCACTGTTGCGCAGAACTTTACTGACTGCGTAATTCGCATGTTTACAGACTTTTGCAACAATGGGTGAAGTGTTGGTGGTCATCGCTAACCCTGCATTTTATGCTTGCTTTAGACGCTATAATCATAGCGGTATAAGTCACTAAAAACCGTAGGAGCAATTGCTCATGATTTCCATGGATTTCCTGTCCAAGCGGGTGGCAGGGAACGAATTCATCGATTTTCAGTCTGACGAGTTCTATCAGAAACTGAAAGCATGCCTGACTTCCCACATCACGTACGAAGGTAGCAAGGCCCGATTGAGCAAGGACTGTGAACTGGAAGTCCTCAAACTCATTCGTGAGTACATCGGTTTCAAGAACATCACCATCAAGTTCATGGAAGAGGGCAACCTCTATATCGACGCTGGTTACATGGCGCCGGGTCATGTACTGAACAACGCCGGGGTTGACGCTCTGTTGAAGCCAACCCAAACCACCTTGTACCGTTGGTTCGAAGAGAACAAGGTTAAGGTGTTCAAAGGCGGCGTCGACTATAAGACCGGTCGAGTGCTGGGCTCGTTCTGCGACATCCCACTCGAGCTGGGTATCAACCGTAATATCACCGACTACTTCAAACCGGAATTGGTCGCGAAGTGGGGTGAGGACGTCCCCGGTGCGCTGGCGGGTGGGTTGACCCACGAGATGGGGCATGCCTGGTCGGCGTGCATGATGTTGGCCACCTGTGTCAAAGACAACCTGGTTGCTCGCACGGCGCTCGAACACTACCGAAATGTCAAGCGCCCAGAAGATCGTGTCGTGGTATTAAAAGACACGGCCACTCTGCTCGATATGAAGCCGGCTGAGCTGAACGAACTGAAGGCTTTGGCCGCGAAAGAAGGGGACGACGCGTTCTTCCTCTATTTCACCAAGCTTAAGGCCCAGCGCGACTCACAGCGTGCGTTGTCGGTCGGGGTGACCCAGATGACCAGTGAGGTGGTAGCGGACATGTACGCTATCCGTATGGGCTGCCACAAGGGTATTGTTGCCGGCATTGCCTCAATGGTCGACAAGGGTGTGATCCGTGTCGCCATGGAGTCGGTACTGTTCGGTATCCTTTCGGCCACGATCTGTCTCTACCCAATCATCGCCTTCAGCATCATCATGGGGATGACCTTCAACGGAATGCTTGTTGCTTTCTGCGTGGTGGCAGGGATTGGTGCAGTGTTGGCGTACTTCAGCCGGGGTTACTCCGGGGTGTACAACTCCGATCACCGTCGCCTGGAAGACATCCTGCGTCAGCTGATCGCCAAGCTGAAAGAAACCAAGAAGATGCCACCCCGTGATCAAGCTGAGTTGGTGACCACGATCACCCAGCTGGTGGACAAGATCAAAGACATCAAACCTTGGTACGACAACACCGTCGTTTACCGTTCAATGGGTTGGTTGCTCAACGGCAGTGATTTCAAGCTGCAAGAAATCGAACACCACACCCAAACCCTCAACAACCACGAACTGGTGGCCCTTGGCTCCCAGCTGAAAGCCCTGTCTTAAGGAGCCTGTCATGTCTCATCTGAACCACATCATGCAATAC
>RCUS01000584.1_pt1 | contig 23292 bp, 16 predicted proteins | sample 2166221 | NCBI WGS metagenome assembly RCUS01 (sample SAMN09932758, study PRJNA488358) | compost metagenome | isolation source: compost soil in cyclohexanecarboxylic | place: Germany: Experimental Botanical Garden | reverse complement strand
TGCAGCAGGGCGTCGGCATCGGCGCCGTTGTGGGCCGTCTCCACCGTCAGGTGCGCGTCGCGCAGGGCCTTTGCCAGCCAGTGCGACAGCTCCAGATGGTCTTCCACTAATAATATGCGCATGGTCTCCGCCATTCGTTTGAATTGGTGCAGTGTAAGCCTGCCGGGGCGTTGCCGACAGGGCGTGCATGAATATGTTTGTACCGCTTGTGGCTGGCCGGCGACACCTGTCAGTCTGAAAGCGAATTGAAAGGATCGCGCTCATATAGTGTGATCCTGATTCACGAAATTGATCAGGCATATCACCAATAACTATATCTGAGGGAGACACTCTACATGAAGAAAACAGCATTCTCGCTGGCCGCCATGGCGGTAGTCGCCGCCGGCAGCGCCCAGGCCCAATCGAGCGTCACCCTGTATGGCCGTCTTGACGCCGGCATCAGCAATACCAGCAATGCCGGTCCGAACAAAAGCTCGATGACGCAAGTGAGCTCGGGCGGCATGAACACTTCGCGCTGGGGCATCCTGGGCAGCGAAGACCTGGGCGGCGGCCTGAAAGCCGTGTTCAACTTGGAAGGCGGCATCCTGGTCGACACGGGCGCGGCTGACGGCGCGCTGTTCAAGCGCCAGGCCAACGTAGGCCTGGAAGGCGCGTTTGGCCGCGTCGTGCTGGGCCGCTCGTTTACCACCGTGTACGACTTCGTGCTGCCCTTCGACCCGATGGCGTACGCGCCTTTCTATTCGTGGGCCACTTCGGCCAACGCCACGGGGCCCAGCAAGTATGGCATGACGACCGCCTTCGACAACATGGTCAAGTATTCGGGCAAGACCGGTGGCTTCAGCTACGGCGCATCGTACGGCTTCGGCGAGCAGACGACGGGCAGCTCGGACAGCGCCAAGCTGTCCACGGCCGTCACCTATAAAACGGGTCCTGTCAGCCTGCTGGCCACGTACGAGCAGGTCAACGGCAATACCGTTCCCGGTGGCGCGCGCGACAAGACCACGGTCTACCACCTGGGTGCCATGTACGACGAGGGCCCGTGGAAGGTGCAGGCGGCGGCGCGCGACTACAAGCTCGACCCGGCAGCGGCCGGCAAGGCCGATGTGCGCGGCACCCTGTACTGGGGCGGCGTCAGCTACAAGACCACGCCGGTCGTCACACTGACGGGCGTGATCTACTACCAGGACGTGAAAAACGTGGCGTCCAACCTGGATGCCGATCCGATCATGTACGTGGCGCGCGTGCGCTATGCCCTGTCCAAGCGCACCGACCTGTATGTGGCCGGCGCCTATGCCAAGGCCAAGCACAATCAGCTGGTCAGCCTGTCGCGTGACGACGCCGGTTTCGGCGACACGCAGCGTGGCCTGATCGCCGGCATCCAGCACCGCTTCTAAGCCATGGCCATGCTGCGCTCCCTGTTCCTGTCCCTGTGCTGCCTGCTGCCCGCCATCGCGGCGGCACAGGCGCCCGCGCCCGCGCCGGCCGAATGCGTGGTGCCGTCCAAGCCGGGCGGCGCCATGGACCTGACCTGCAAGCTGGCGAAAAAAAGCCTGGCGCAGGAGGGCGTGGCGGGTGCGGCGGCGCCGATGCGCATCAGCTATCTGCCCGGCGGCATCGGCGCCGTGGCCTGGCATTCGATGGCGTCGCAGCGCCGCCGCGCCGAGGCGAACACCCTGGTGGCCTTTTCGGGCGGTTCGCTGCTCAATCTGGCGCAGGGCAAGTTCGGCAACGCCAAGGCCGGCGATGTGCGCTGGGTGGCGGCCGTGGGCGCCGACTACGGCATGATCGCCGTGCGCAGCGATTCGCCCTACAAAAGCCTGGCCGACCTGATCGCAGCCTTGCGCCAGCATCCGGACAAGGTGCTGATCGGCGTCTCCGGCACCATCGGCAGCCAGGACTGGCTGAAGATGGCGCTGGTGGCGCGCCACGCCGGCATCGACCCGAAAGTGCTGCGTTTCGTGGCACTCGAAGGCGGCGGCGAAGTGTTCACGGCGATGCAGGCCGACTACGTGCAGGTGGTCTCGGGCGACACCTCCGAAGCCACCTTGAACGCCAGCGCCAACCACGCGCGCGTGCTGGCGGTGCTGTCGGAAAAACGCCTGCCCGGCGTGCTGGCCGGCGTGCCGACGGCGCGCGAACAGGGCGTCGACGTGGTCTGGCCCATCATCCGCGGCGTGTGGATGGGGCCACAGGTACCCGAGGCGGACTACCAGCGCTGGGTCGCCACTTTCGAGCGCGCCATGGCCACGCCGCAATTCGCCGAATGGCGCGCGCAGGCCGGCCTGTATCCATTCGTCCTGACGGGGCCGAAGCTGACGGCGTATGTGCGCAAGGCCGTCGACGAGTATGCCAGGCAGGCGACTGAACTTGGCCTGATGCGTTGAACGACAATTTATTAAAAACATTGACAGACGGAGACAACCCCATGCAAACCAAGACCCTGCTTCAAGCCGCCATTGCCACCGCGTTCGCCAGCCTGGCCGGCGCCGCCTTCGCGCAAGTGCCGCCCGGCTATCCGGCCGACTACCAGAAGATCATCGACGCGGCCAAGAAGGAAGGCAAGGTGGTGATTTACAGCGCCACCGACAGCAAGGCCGCCGCGCCTTTGATCAAGGATTTCAGCGCCCTGTATCCGGGCATTTCGGTCGAATACAACGACATGAATTCCACCGAAGTGTATAACCGCTTCATTTCCGAAGTGGCCGCCGGCGGCAACACGGCCGACGTGATGTGGTCGTCGGCCATGGACTTGCAGATGCGCCTGGCCTCGGACGGCTATGCATTGAAATACAAATCCGTGGAAGCGGCGAAGATCCCCGGCTGGGCCATGTGGGATGACCAGGCCTACGGCACCACGTTCGAGCCGGCCGCCATCGTCTACAACAAGCGCCTGCTCGACCCCAAGGAAGTGCCGAAGAACCACGCTGATTTCGCCAAGCTGATCACGACGCCGAAATTCAAGGACAAGGTCACCACCTACGACATCGAGAAATCGGGCGTCGGCTTCATGTTCATGTCGCAGGATGCCAAGGAGTACCCGCAGTTCCTGGCCCTGCAAAACGCGTTTGGCACGGCCAAGGTGCGCGTGCAGTCGTCGACAGGCACCATGATGGAGCGCATTTCGTCGGGTGAAAACCTGATCGGCTACAACGTGCTCGGTTCCTACGCCCTGGTGCGCGCCAAGACCGATCCGTCGATCGGCGTGGTGCTGCCCAAGGATTACACCCTGATCCTGTCGCGTGTGCAGTTCATCAACAAGAACGCGAAAAACGTCAACGCCAGCAAGCTGTGGCTCGACTACATCCTGTCGCACCGGGGCCAGACCATCATCTCGAACGGCGCCAAGCTGTTTGCCATCCGCGCCGACGTCACGGGCGAAACGACGTCGGCCGACCTGATCAAGGAAATCGGCGCGGCCAATGTCAAGCCGATTCCCGTGCATCCGATCATCCTGCAATTCCTGGGACCGGCCAAGCGCATGGCGTTCCTGAAGCAGTGGAAAGAGACAGCCGGCAAAAAGTAACGCCGTCCTGGCCGTCCGCAGGCGCGTGCCTGCGGACGGATGCCGCACCCTACATTCATTGGATTCATCATGCAAACTGCCATCTTGCCGCTGCCTGCACGGTCGCGCTCTCCCTTGTCGCGCCTGAACTGGCCGCGCGGCGTGGTCGTGGCGATCACCCTGGTCGCCATTTTCCTGCCGCTGTTCCTGATTTTTTACCAGAGTTTTTTGAACGCGCCGTTCTTCATGCCGGTGCGCGAATTCGGCTTTGATTCTTACCGTTTCATCTTCGATGATCCCGATTTCTCGATGGCCTTCAAGAACGGCCTGATGCTCGCCTGCGGTCTGACCGTGATCGCCGTGCCGCTGGGCGGCATGCTGGCCTTTTTGATGGTGCGCACCGATTTGCCCGGCCGCAGCTGGGTGGCGCCCATGCTGCTGGTGCCGATCTTCGTCTCGCCGATGGTGATGGGCTTTGGCTACGTCGTCTCGATGGGGCCCGTGGGCTTTTACTCGACCTGGGCCAAGGAATTGCTGGGCTTCGTGCCCTGGAATATCTATTCCTTCACCAGCATCGTCATCATCGCCGGCCTGACGCACGTGCCGCACGTCTACCTGTATGCATCGTCGGCGCTGAAAAGCCTGGGCTCGGATGTGGAAGAAGCGGCCCGCGTGGCAGGTGCCTCGCCGATCCAGGTGATGATGAATGTGTCGCTGCCGATGATCATGCCGGCGCTGGCGTATGCGGGCGTGCTGGTGTTCTTCCTCGGCTTCGAGGTGTTCGGCCTGGTGCTGGTACTGGGCGATCCGGAAGGCCACCTGGTGCTGCCGACCTATCTGTACAAGCTGACGAATAAACTGGGTACGCCGTCCTACCACCTGATGGCCGCCGTCGCCGTCTGCCTGGTGATGGTGACCATGCCGCTGGTGATGATACAGCGCTGGCTGCTCAAGTCCGCCAACAAATATGTGTCGATCAAGGGCAAGGGCGCGCGCAGCAAGGCCATGCCGCTGGGCCGTTGGAAGTGGCTGGCGTTCGCGCTGCTGGCCGGCTGGCTGATCTTCACCATCATCCTGCCGCTGACGGGTATCGTGCTGCGCTCCTTCGTGCAGTACTGGGGCGAGGGTGTGCACCTGGCCGACGTCCTGACCCTGCAGCATTTCCGCGACATCTTCGAGCAGCCGTCGCTGGTGCGCGGCATCGTCAACACCATCCTGATAGGCGTCGTCGGCGGCGCGCTGGCCGTGGGCTGCTACAGCTTCATCGCGCTGGCCATGCATCGCAAGCAGGACGGCATCACGCGCCTGCTCGACTACAGCGTGCTGGTGCCGCGCGCCGTGCCGGGACTGCTGGCCGGCCTGTCGTTCCTGTGGGTGTTCCTCTTCGTGCCGGCCTGGCTTGACGGCATATTGAAAGGCATGGACAACGGCGTGGCCCTGTGGCTGAGCGGCCATGCGATCCCCGTGCTGCGCGAACTGCGCTCGACCATCTTCGCCCTGTGGCTCGCGTATTCGGTGGTGTGGATGGCCTACGGCATGCGTTTGATTTCCACCGCGCTGCTGCAGGTGGGGCCGGAGCTGGAAGAGGCGGCGCGCGCCGTCGGCGCCAGCCGAGGCCAAGTGACGCGCGACGTCACCCTGCCGCTGATCAAATACGGCTTGCTGGGTGCCTGGCTGATGGTCTTCCTGATCTTCGAGCGCGAATACTCGACGGGCGTGTACCTGCTGTCGCCGGGCACGGAAGTGATCGGTGCCATGCTGGTATCGCTGTGGGCCGGTGGCTCGACCGACCTGGTGGCGGCGCTGTCCTTCATCAATATCACCCTGGTGGCCATCGGCCTGGGCATCGCGCTGCGCTTTGGCGTCAAGCTGCATAACTAAATACAAAGACTGAGACCACATCATGAATGAACTGACCGTCAATGAGCTGTACCTGGACTACGGCACCGGCGCTTCCGCCAACCAGATCCTGAAGGGTGTCTCCATGCACCTGAAAAAAGGCGAAGTGGTCGCCCTGCTGGGGCCTTCGGGCAGCGGCAAGACCACATTGCTGCGCGCCGTCGCCGGGCTGGAAAGCCCGAAGGCGGGTACCATCGAGATTGGCGAGCGCAATGTGTACGATGGCGCGAAACACTTCGAGATGCCGGCCGAGCAGCGCAACCTGGGCCTGGTGTTCCAGTCGTATGCGCTGTGGCCGCACAAGACCGTGTTCGACAACGTCGCCTACGGCCTCAAACTGCGCAAGATGGGCACGAGCGATATCGCCGGGCGCGTGAAGGAGGTGCTGACGCAGCTGGGCCTGGGGCATTTGGGCGAGCGCTATCCGCATCAACTGTCCGGCGGCCAGCAGCAGCGCGTGGCGATTGCGCGCGCGCTGGTGTACAACCCGCCCGTGATCCTGCTCGACGAACCGCTGTCGAACCTGGACGCCAAACTGCGGGAAGAGGCGCGCGCCTTTTTGCGCGAACTGATCGTACGCCTGGGCCTGTCGGCGCTGATGGTGACGCACGACCAGGGCGAGGCGATGGCGATCTCGGACCGCATTTTGCTGCTCAATAACGGCAAGATCGAGCAGCAGGGCACGCCGCAAAGCATGTATGAAACGCCGGACACCCTGTTCACGGCGGAATTCATGGGCAGCAATAACCGCCTGCCCGGCAAGGTGGTACAGCGCGAGGGCAGCGCCGTGCGCTTGCAGATCGATGGCACCAGCATGCAGGGCGTGGCGCGCGGCGCCAATGCGGGAACGGAAGTGACGACCATGATCCGCGTCGAGGAAGTGAAGATCAGCGCCACGCAGGTGGACAACGCCATCGAATTGCCGCTGCTGACCTGCATGTACCTGGGCGACCGCTGGGAATGCCTGTTCGAGCGCGGCGGCGCCGATAACATCAGCCTGCGCGCCTACTCGCGCCACAAGCTCGAGGCGGGCAAGTACTGGCTGCATATGCCAGTCGACAAGCTCTGGGTGTTTTAACGGTGCTGTGGTGGCCGCGCTGGCGCGCTTTCGGGGCGGCACTGGCCACCGGCCTGGCGGGCGCCGCCATCTGTCTGTGGCTGCATACGCCGCTGCCGTGGATGATCGGCCCCCTGTTCGCCACGGCCGCGTTGCGTCTGGCCGGGCGGGAACTGGCCTGCCCCGTGCGCGTGCGCGAAGCGGGCCAGTGGGCCATCGGCACGGCGCTGGGCCTGTATTTCACGGCGCCCGTGCTGGCCGTGCTGCTGGACTTCACGCCGTGGATCGCCGGCGCCGTGCTGTTCGCGCTGGCGCTGGGGGCGTGCGGCGCCATGCTGCTGCGGCGCCTGTCCGGCGTCGACAGCGCCACCGCCTTCTTCGCCATGGCCGTTGGCGGCGCGTCGGAAATGGCCGTGCAGAGCGAGCGTCATGGCGCCGACGTGGGCAAGGTGGCCGCCGCGCACAGCCTGCGCATGATGCTGGTGGTGGCGACCATTCCCTTCGGCGTGCGCTACTGGGGCAGCCATGGCCTGGCCGAAGGACACGAAACCTTCGTGCCTGGCGCCGCCCTCGTCGATCCTGCCGGCCTGGCCGCGCTGGTCTGCATCACCGTGCTGGCCGCCCTCGCGTTCAAGCGGGGCAGGCTGCCGAACGCGTGGGTCATCGGCCCGCTGCTGGCGGCCCTGCTGCTGACGGCCTGCGGCATCCACTTGTCGCGCCTGCCTGAATGGATGATACGCGCCGGCCAGCTCTTCGTCGGCATCGCGCTGGGCACGCGCTTCAGCCCCGCTTTTTTGCATGCCGCTCCCCGCTACCTGGCCAGCGTCGCCTTGTGCAGTGTCTTGATGCTGCTACTGGCGGCCGCCTTCGGGCTGGGGCTGTCGCACTGGCTGGGCATCCATGCGGGCACCGCCATCCTCGCCACCTCGCCGGGCGGCATTGCCGAAATGTCGCTGACAGCCAAGACCCTGCATCTGGGCGTGCCGGTGGTGACTGCGTTTCATGTGGCGCGCATGGTGGTGCTGGTGCTGGCGATCGGCCCGCTGTTCCGCGTGCTGCAGCGGGCTTGATAGAGCTTAGTTGCGCACCACGATTTCCTGTATCTGCGGTTCGCGCTGGCGCAGGAAGCGGGTGATGGAGTCGACGCTGACGACATCGATCTGGCGCGTCATGCGGCGCTCGAAAGGGTGATCGTCAAAAGCGATATTCGCGCGGAACATGCGCGCGCCCAGGCGCGTGGCGGCGGGTATGCTCAGCGTTTGCGGCGCGTAGCTGGCGCTGCGCAGCCAGCCTTGCGCTTCGGCCCGCGTCTCGATCTTGCCAGGCGCGTTGCTGGCAGCGGCCAGCAGTTCCAGCACCCACTGATTCGAGTTCTGGTACTTGGTGGAAAACGGGTAGGCCAGCATATTGTAGTGTGCCTCATGCAGGCGCTTGGGCGTGCTCGACGCCAGCAGGCGCGCCAGTTGCTGCTGCGTATCCTGGCCGGGAATCAGGATCAGGGATTCATACATGAACACATCATCCATGAAGAAATTGCCCAAGCCTTCGTTGAACAGCGACGATTGCGCCGTGCCGCATTCATTGAGTTCATGCACCACCAGCCAGCGCCCTTGCGGGTGGTCGCGCCAGGCCAGCGCCACGTGCGAATAGCGCAAATTGTACTTGGACAAGTCCTGGCCGACGCGCGCCACCAGCGCCACTTGCGCACCCGAACCATCGAGCGCCTGCAAGGTCTTTTGCGCCAGGTCCATGGACTTGGCGAGAGTGGTGGCATCGGTAGGTTTTTCCTCGCACGAGCGCCCCGCATGGGCGGCGCCGGCCAGGGCCAGGCTGATGATCATGGCAGTCAGGTATTTCATGGGGTTCACGCTTTCGAGTGATGAAGGATGGCATTGCCGGCCGCATTCGGCACATAGGCGATGGCCTTGCCGGACAGCACCAGCATGTGGCCTGTCGAGACGGCGACCACCTGGATCACTGTGCCGGCCGCCAGCGACAGGCCCTGCGTGGCTTGCTTGCCCAGCTTGACCGACGCCGTGGCGGCCTTCGAGGCGCCTTTGGCTGTGCTCTTCAGCACGACAATGCTGCCGTCGGCCACGTTTTCCACCGTGTCGATGACGACCTCACCGGCGCTGGCCAGCACGACTATGGAGCCGACCAGCACGATGGCCGACGCCATGCTGGCGTTGTCGGAGGCGCGGGAGCTGTCGGCGTTGGCGGCCTGCGATGTCAGGGTAGCTGCGCACAGCAAGGTCATGGCGAGTATGTGTTTCATGGATGTCCTGTTCTTCTTGATGGGGCTTAGACTTGGGAGTGGTGCAGCAGGGCCTTGCCCAGTTCGTTCGGGATGAAGGCGATGGCCTTGCCGGACAGCACCAGCATGTGGCCGGTGGACAGCGCCACCACGCTGACCACGGTGCCTGCGGCCAGAGACAGGCCCTTGGCCGCTTGCGTGCTCATCTGTATTGACGCGCCACCCGCTTCGGACGCGCCTTTCAGCACGACGACAATGCCTTCACCCACCGTTTCCACGCTGGCAACGACGATCTGCCCGGAGGCGACCAGCATCGACATGGAGCCGGCCACCACGATGGCGGAACCCTGGCTCAGGTTTTGCGATCCTTTCGACAGGTTTTCCGAAGCGGCCGCCTGGGCCGAACCCGCCACGGAGCCGGCCAGCAGCAGCGACAAGGACAAGCAGATGGGTAGCAAGCGTTTCATGGGTGTCTCCTTCTTGATATGCCTGATTGGCAGAGGCATGATTGTCGATGCCAGCATTCCGGTCAATCGGAACGCTACTCGTAGTGGGCAGTCATACCCCAAGTATTACTTTTTGATACTATCTTGGCTTGTAGCAATTAAAGGATAGCCATGCCCCAGACCCATGCCTTGATCGAAGCCTTGAAGCGGCTGTTAAAAGCGCGCTCCCTCACCTATGCCGAACTGGCGCAGCGCATCGGCGTGTCCGAAGCCAGCGTCAAGCGCATGTTTTCGCAGAAACAATTTACCTTGCAGCGGCTGGACCAGATCCTGGTGGCCATCGGCAGTGATTTCCAGCAGCTGGCGCAGGCCGTGCAGACGGCACAGGCCACGCCGACCCTGATCACGGGATTGACGTATGCGCAAGAGAAGGAAATCATCGACGATCCCAGGCTGTTCGTGGTGGCCGTCTCCGCGCTGAACCTGCTGCCGCTGGAACAGATCATCGCCATTTACGACATCAGCGAGGCGCAAGCCGTGAAATACCTGCTGCGCCTCGATAAAATCGGTTTTCTGGAACTGCTGCCGAATAACCGGGTCAAACTGCTGGTGGCGCGCACCTTTGCCTGGATACCGAATGGCCCCATCCACACCTATTTCAAGGAGGTCGCCTATGGTGACTACCTGAATTCCCAGTTCGACGGCGAAACGGAATTGCTGCGTCTGGTGAACGTAATGCTGTCGAAAAAATCCACGGCCGCTTTGCTGGAACGCTTGAAGCAGGTGGCTGTGGAGTTCTCGCAGCAGCACCAGGAAGACGCGCGCCTGCCTGGCAATGAGCGTTTGGCCATCAGCTTCATGCTGGCGGCACGGCCCTGGATGCCGCAGACCTTCAAGGCGCTGCTGCGGCAGTGAGCCAGCATTGCTAAGTCAGCGGCAGTGAGCCAGCAGCAGTGGGCCAGCAGCAGTAAGCCAGCGGCAGTAAGTCAGCATTAGTAAGCCAGCAGCAGTAAGCCAGCAGCAGTAAGCCAGCAGCAGCAAGGCAGCGGCAGTGAATCTGCTGCGGTAAGTCGGTGGGCGGTGAAGCAGCGGACGGCGCGGGCGCGATATCGTTCTATGTCGCTGCCGAGCGCTTAATGCTCCTGCTTGTCGGTGCTGCCTTGTTCCTGCCCTGATTCTGGTCCAGGCGCCTGCCCGCGTTCTTGCCCACGTTCTTGTCCTTCTTCCTGCCGTTGTTCCTGCTTCATCTGCGACAGCAAGCGCCAGGCAAAAAAGCCCAGCACGGCCACGCCCAGCAGCAGCGCGGCCCAGAGGGCCGCCAAGCGCCAGCCCGCACCGTCAGGTGTCTTCGCGACGGGGGCATCGCTGGTCAGCGCCACCACCGTGGCCGCCGTGGCGACAGGCAGCGCCAGCAATTCTTCCTGTGTGAAGCCGGGCGCCACCTGCGACAGCGGCAGCGCCGCCGGGCTTGCGCCATTCTTGCCGAAGACCAGTTGATACGGCCCCTTGCCGCTGGCCAGGAACACCAGGTTGGCCGGTGTCCAGCCCAGGCGCAGGACGGAATCGCTGTGCGGATTGCTGCCGCTGTGATATTGCGGCCGCAGCACCCACTGCGCCGTGTGCACGATGGGCATGGCCAGGTCGCCCGAAACCCGTTCCTTGCCATCCATGCTGATGCGGTAGAACGTCGTGTTGAGCAGTGGCTCAAAGTCGGCCGCCTGCGTGGCACGCGCTTGCGGACGCAGGTGCAGGCGCTGGCGCGGCGCTTCGCTTGCCGGGCGATACACGCCCAGGGTGACAGGCATCGACGTGTTGCCTTCGGCCAGCTGCAAGCCGATGCTGTCGGCGGGTATGGCGATCGGTGTGGCATACAGGCGCTCGTCCATGTGCTTGCCCGCCGTCCCCTTCAGTGCGATGGTGGCGCGCGGCGCGGCAATGGCCGTGATACTGACCTGCTGCGCGGCGATGCCGGCGAAAGTGACGGGATCGCCGTACTGCCAGCTCAGCCGCGCATAGCGGAAGGCGCGTGGCGTGAATTCGATACGGTCGTTGGCCAGGGTTTGCGTGTCGCTGTTGCGCAACCAGTTCAGGGTGGTGGTGGCGATGGCATCCCATTGCTTCAGGTCGTCGCTCACTTCCAGCAGCACTTGCGCATTGTAGTTGTTGGTTCCTGGCGGCAAGGTAAAGCGCAGGGCGCCGATGCGGCTATCCTTGGCGGGCGCGCCAGCATCCAGGATCAGCGCCTGCACGCCAGGCGCCGCACCGGGCGTACTGCCGCCGCGCGCCGTGACGGACAGCAGGCGACCGTCGTTGCCGGTGCGGATCTCCACGCCGTCCAGGTCCGAGTAGGCGGCCGGTGCGCCGGTGACGGGGAAGATACGCACGGGTATCGTGTCGTGCTGCGTGCGCGATTGCGCGGGCGGGGCCGTCAGGGCGAAGGCCAGCGGCTTGCCGCTGCTGTCGAACAGGCGCATGTCGGCCAGGCTGGCCGAGCGCGCGTGCAGGTAGACGTCGGTGGGCACGCTTATGCGGCTCAGGCCGGCATCGGGCCGGGGCGTCAGGGCGATGCTCCAGCGATAGTCCTGCGGCCGGTCTTGCGGCTGCTCCCGGGGCGGTGCTGCCAGCGCGGCACCAGCGAACAAGCATGTGCAAAAGAGGAATGATGGTTTCATGCGGCTCCCGCCTGTGGTTCGGCTGGGGCGGGTGCGGCAGCCTTGGGGAAGGGCGCCAGGTAGCCGATCAGCACCATCAGCAAACCCACGCCCACGAAGGAAACGATGCGCTCGATGCCGCCCACGTTGGACAGGTCGATCAGGAACAGTTTCACGACCACCAGGCCCAGCAGCACGGCGCCCAGGCTCCACTGCTGGCGCCGTTGATGGCGGGCCGCGTGGCGCATCAGCAGCAGAGCCGTGATGCTCCACACCAGCGACAGCATGGCCTGCACGAATTGCGAGGCCAGCATGGCGTCAAAGGTATAGGGCACGCCCAGGTAGTGCGACACCGTGCGCAGCAGCATCAGGTTGAACCAGCCATACAGCAGGCACGCGGCCACGACGGGCAAGCGCGCTTGCCACAGGGCCGGCAGCGGCATCTGGCCCGCTGGCAACAGACGGTAGCTGGCGATGGCCAGCAGGACGGCAAAGCCCGTGCTCAGGTCCAGCGGATTCAGTAGCGGCAAGTAGGGCAGCGGGGCCATGCCGCCGTCGTCGAGCACGTTCCATGCGGCAATCAGCAGCAGTGACCACAGCGCGCCCAGCGGTATCAGGGTGCGCTGGTACCAGGCGGCGATGGGCGCCACGGGCCAGCCGCCCGCGCGGCAGCGGCGGATCAGCCAGGCCAGTGCCAGCATCATGGACCAGGCCGGCAAGTAGCGGGCCCAGGCAGGACTGACGCTGTCCTCGTGGCGCGCCAGCCAGCTGTTGACGTGCATGGCGCCCAAAGGCCACAGCATCAGCCAGGGCGCCGCCGTGCGCAAGGTATGCAGCAGGCGCAGCACACGCACGTCGAGGTTCCAGGGGGCCTTTGGCCAGGCCAGCAGCAGATATTCGCCGGCGGCCAGGGCGCCGGCCAGTGCCAGCCACGACAGAGCCGTCGGCAGGTAGTCGCGCAGGTACAGCGCCAGCAGCAGGTTGGCGCTCCACAAGCCCAGGCCGATCCAGGCCGGCACGCCGAACCAGCGCAGCTGTGGCCAGTCCAGGCGCCGCGCCAGGATGGCGGACACGGGCGCCGTCACGCTGACGGCAAGCAGATACAGCGCCAGCCAGTGCTCGCCCGCGTGCGGCTGCATGCTCAGGTCGCCGTCAAGCAGGCGCAGCAGCCAGCCGGTGAGCGGCACGAGGATGGCGGCAAACCACAGCAAGCCGCTCCACACCAGCAACGGGCGCGCTGCCAGCGCCAGCAGCGCGTCGCCGCCGCGCGCGCGCAGCGCCAGGAAGCGGGCGCTGGCAAAGGCGGCGCCACCCAGCAGCAGGGCGCTGAGGAAGGAGCCGTCCAGCAGGCTGGCCGGGTGCGCATCCCAGGCCCAGCTGCTGCGGCTCAGCAGCACCATGCCCGCCAGCACCTGCACGGCCAGCAGCAAGGCGCGCGGCGCATGCCAGTCTTCGCGCCGCCCCAGCCATGCCAGCAGGCCTGCCACGCCCAGGGCGCTGACGGTCAGCAGGTTCAGCTGCGTGGCGTTATCCGTGCGCAGCAGGATCTCGTTCCACACGCCGCCCAGCAGCCAGGCCGTGGCGGCCGTCAGGAACAGCACGGACAGGCTGGCCATGAATTCCGGATACAGGTGGCTGCCGTGGCGGCGGAAATTGAAGGCCATTACCAGCGCGGCGGCGGCCAGCAGCAGGCAGCCGAGCCAGAGGTTGGCCTGCAGGGCCGCTGCCGCATCGAGTCGCAGCATGGCAAACAGGAAGGCAATCCACGCGCCCGCCTGTACCAGCAGGCCGAAAGCCCAGGCCAGGGTCTGGCGCTGGCGCAAGCCCACCCAGACGATGCCAGCCCCTTCCAGCGCCCAGGCGGCCGACGTCCAGCGGCCGTCGAGGGCGAACGGGATGGCCAGCGTGCCAAACACGACACCCAGCGCCAGGAACGCTTCGGCCAGCAGCCTGAAGCCGCTCCGGCGCCACAGGGCCACGGCCAGTCCCGTGTAGGTCAAACCGGCGGCCAGGGCGGAAAACGCCAGGCCAAATTTAAAATTCCAGACCAGGCTGTACTGCAGGCCCATGGCGGCCAGCGGCGTGCCGAAGACGAGCGTGCCATCCACGTAATGCTTGAGGCGAGGCGCCTGGCGCGCGCAATAGGCGATGGCGATGCCGATATAGAACAGCACGAACAGGATCAAAAACAGCTGCGTCGACAGGTAGTGCTCGGGTGTATAACGCAGCAAGCCCCAGGCGGTGGCGACGACAAAGGTAAAGCCGAAACTGAGCACGTTCAGGACGCGCCAGGCACGCTTCAGGGCGATGGCAAAGACGCCCGCATTGAGCAGCGCGTAATAGCTGAACAGGCCAATATGGCTGCCGCTGCCTGTCGACACCAGCAAGGGCACGGCAAAGCCGCCGACGATGCCGAAGACGGCCAGCCAGACGGCGTTCTGCAGCACGGCCAGCAGGCAGGTAAAGGCCGTCAGCACGAACAGCAGGCCGAAGGCCAGGCCGGCCGGTATCAGTTCGTACAGGCGGAAGGCGCCAAACGTCACCAGCATCAGGATCGCCAGCGCCGTGCCCTGCAGCGGCAGGCTGATGCCCGGGCGGCTGATACGGATGCGCCAGGCCCAGGCCAGCAGGGCGATGTCGGCCAGCGCGATGCCGGCCAGGCGCAGCTCGATGGGCAATGTCACCTGCGCCGCCACGTACTTGAGCAGGAAGCTGACGCCGAGGAAGAGGATCAGCAAGCCCAGCTTGGCGACCAGGTTGCCCGCAAACAGCCAGTTTTTCGCCTTGGCCAGGAGGCCATCGGGGTGCGCGACCCAGGACGGGGTGTTCGGCGCGGCAGGTGGCGAAACCGGCGGCGTGGGTGGCACCGGTGGCGTCGTTGGGACCGGTGGCGCAGGCGCGACGGACGCGGCTGGCGCCGGTGCGGCCATGGCTGCCGATGTTGTCTCGGCCACCTTGATGCCGGCCGCCTGCGCCGCTGGCGCGGATGGCGGCGTGGCCACCGCTACTGGCACTGGCGCAGGCGCCGGCGCAGATGCAGAGGCTGGCGCAGGCGCAGTGGAAGTGGCCGGCGCAGGGGGCTGCGCCGCCACGGCCGCGGTCAGCGGCGTGCCGGCCTGGCCATCGAGCGCTTGCAGGCGCTGCTGGATGCCGTCGACTTCCTTGCGCAAGCGGGCCGTCAGCAATTCCAGATCGGCCACCTTTCTGCGGTACTGCAGCACTTGCACAAAGGCGGTGATCAGCACGCCAAGGATGAACAGCGTTATCAATCCAAACATGGGTCAGCTTTCCTGGAGGGGCGGGGAGTCGGTACCCGCAGTATGCGCACATTACCTTATTATCAAGAAATGGGCGATTTTTGTGATGCAGGGAAAGCTGCAAGGCACGCGGCCAGCATGGCGCTTCGGGGACGCTTGGGTATTGACTAAAAGCAATACCCGGACATTAAGATTGTCGTGCGCAAGATAGTGCTGTATTTTAGCAATTCCTTAATTGCCCGTCCCCCATGCCATGAGTCAAAGCAGCCAGTTTTCCTTATTGTCGCAGCGCCGTTTCGGGCCGTTTTTCTGGACCCAGTTCTTTGGCGCCTTCAACGACAATCTGTTCAAGACGGCGCTGATGGTGATCCTCGCCTACGATGCGCTGAGCTGGACCACGCTCGATCCGTCCACCATCACCAACCTGATCCCCGGCCTGTTCATCCTGCCCTACGTCGTGTTCTCGGCCACGGCAGGCCAGCTGGCCGACAAGTTTGAAAAGGCGGGCCTGGCGCGTTTCGTCAAGTGGATGGAACTGGCCATCATGGCGGTGGCCGCCGCTGGCTGGATGACGCACACCCTGTGGCTGCTGGTGGCCGCCGTGGTGGGCATGGGCGTGCACTCGACCCTGTTCGGCCCCGTCAAGTATGCGTATCTGCCGCAGCAGCTGAAACCCGAGGAATTGGTGGGCGGCAATGGCCTGATCGAGATGGGCACCTTTGTCGGCATTTTATTGGGCGAGATCCTCGGTGCCGTGCTGATCGTGCACAAGCCCTTGGGCGTGGAACTGGTGGCCGGCGCGACGATCGCCGTGGCGCTGTTCGGCCTGATCGCCAGCTACCGCGTGCCGCGCACGCCGGCGCCCGAGCCGGACTTGAAGGTGAGCTTGAACTTCGTCGCCGAATCGTTCCGCAACCTGAATTTTTCGCGCAAGAACCGTCCCGTGTTCCTGGCCATGCTGGGCAATTCGTGGTTCTGGTTCTATGGCGCCCTGATCCTGGCCCAGTTCCCCGTGTATTCGAAGGATTTCCTGCATGGCGACCACAGCGTGTTCGTGCTGCTGCTGACGGTGTTTTCCGTCGGCATCGGCACGGGTTCGCTGCTGTGTGAAAGGTTGTCTGGCCACAAGATCGAGATCGGCCTGGTGCCGTTCGGCTCCATTGGCCTGTCGCTGTTCGGCATCGACCTGTATTTCGCCAGCAATGCGTATGCGAATACGCAGGTGGTCGATGCGCTGGCTTTTGTGGGCCAGGCGGGCGTGCCGCGCATCCTGATCGACATCGTCATGATCGGCGTGTTCGGCGGCTTTTTCATCGTGCCCCTGTTCGCCCTGATCCAGACGCGCTGCGACCCGAAACATATTTCGCGCACCATCGCCGGCATGAATATCCTCAACGCCCTGTTCATGGTGGCGGCCGCCGGCGTGGCCATCGTGCTGCTGGGCCAGGGCTTTACCATCCCCGAACTGTTCCTCGTCACGGCCATCCTGAACGCGCTGGTGGCGGCCTACATCTTCTCGCTGGTGCCGGAATTCCTCATGCGTTTCCTCGCGTGGATCTTGATACAGACAGTGCACCGCGTAAAAGTCGTCGATGGCGAGCGCATTCCGACAGAAGGCGCGGCCGTGCTGGTGTGCAACCATGTCAGCTATGTGGACGCCATCGTCATCATGGCGGCCAGCCCCCGTCCCATCCGTTTCGTCATGGACCACCGCATCTTCAAGACGCCGCTGATGGGCTGGATTTTCCGCACCGCCAAGGCGATACCGATCGCGCCGGCCAAGGAAGACCCCTTCCTCATGGAAAAGGCCTTCATCGATATCGCGCAAGCGCTGCATGAAGGCGAACTGGTGTGCATCTTCCCCGAGGGTAAGTTGACCCGCACGGGCCAGATCAGCGAATTCAAGGGCGGCATCGCCAAGATTGTCGAGCGCAGCAAGGTGCCCGTGATTCCGCTGGCGCTGCGCGGCTTGTGGGGGCATTTGCTGAGCCACCGCAATGGCCATTTGTTCGAGCGCGCCTTCAAGGCGGGCTTGCGCTCGCGCCTGTCGCTGGCCGTCGGCGTGCCCGTGCCGCCAAGCGAAGCCACGCCGGAACTGCTGCAGCAGAAGGTGCAGGAGTTGCGCGGCAAGTGGAAATAAGCGCGGACCAGGCAGGGAATCAGCAGAGAATCAGCAGAGAATCAGCAGAGAATCAGCAGAGAATCAGCAGAGCACAGGCAGGTAACAGGCAAGGCGGCAACAAGCGCAGCGCCGGCTAGCCCTGCCGCGCCAGGTGTTGGCCCAGCAGGGCGGCGATGGCGTCGAAGTCGACCGGTTTCGTCAGGTGATGGTCGAAGCCCGCTTGTTGCGTGCGCAGGCGGGCGTCGCCCTGGCCCCAGCCCGTCAGGGCGATCATCAGCACCTCGCGCCCGCGCGCCTGCAGGCGGATGCGGCGCGCCGCTTCATAGCCATCCATGCCCGGCATGCCCAGGTCCATCACGATCAATTGCGGCCAGGCTGCCTCGATGGCCGCCAGTGCTTCTTCACCATCGTAGGCGACGTCGACAGCATAGCCTTCCAGCTGCAGCAGGGTTTGCAGCGAATCGGCCGCATCGCGGTTGTCATCCACCACCAGCACGCGCACGGCATGGCGCGCGGCCGCCGGCACCGCCTCTGCCGTTGCCGCGTCGCCGGCGGCGGCGTCCGGCGCCAGGCTGGCGGGCAGGCTGACGACAAAGCGGCTGCCCAGGCCCGCTCCGGCACTGTAGGCGGCGATACTGCCGCCGTGCATTTCGGCGAACTGGCGCGCCAGGCTCAGACCGATGCCGAGGCCGCTGGCGATCTGCCCCGGCACGGTTGGCCCCTGTTCAAACATGGAAAAGATGCGCGGCATGACGTCCTGCCCGATGCCGATGCCGTTGTCTTCGATGGCAACGCGCAGCAAGCCGTCTTCCATGCGCGCGGTAATGCTGACGTGGCCGCCTGGTGGCGTGAATTTCACGGCATTCGAGACGAGGTTGGCGAAGACCTGCACCACGCGCGCATAGTCGGCGTGCAAGACCACCTGCTGCGGCGGCAGGTCGAGGCTGATGCCGATGTGGCGGCTGCTGGCGGCCGGCTGGCACAGCTCGGTCACATGGCCGAGTAATTGTTGCAGCACGATGTACTGGCGCTGCAATTCCACTTTGCCGCGCGTGATGCGCGCCACGTCCAGCAAGTCATCGACCAGCCGCGTCAGTTGCGTGACCTGGCGCTCGATCACGCCTTTTACCCTCGATACCTGTTCCGACTCAGGGTAGAGGTGGCTGAGCAGGGCCACCGAGGTCTTGATGGGGGCCAGCGGGTTGCGCAGTTCATGCCCCAGGCTGGCGAGGAATTCATCCTTGCGCCGCTGCGTTTCGCGCATCTGGTACTGGCGCTGGCGCGCGCGCAGCATGGCATGCGCCGAGGTGATCAGGGTCAGTATGCGCACGGGGCGCTCCAGCAGGGTCAGGTTGCCCAGGGTGGAAATGGCTTGCCGCAGCGGCAGGGAATCCTGTCCGCCATGCGTGAGCAGGATGATGGGAAGGTCGGACCAGTCCGGCTGTTGCCGCGCGAAGTCATCAAGCACCTGGTAGGCGCCCGCATGCAGCGCCTCGTCTACCGTCAGGACGCCGGCGGCACCCAGCGACAGCTGCTCGGCCAGCTCGCCGGGCGAATGGCAGGCATGGCTGGCAATGTCGCCACTAGCCAGCACGGCGCCGGCCAGGTTGGCGTCCTGGCCGGCCGGCGCGTAGATCAGGATGCGCTGTTCCATGGCGAGCCCTAGGGAAATGGCGTGCCGCCGACGGTGGGCATGCCCGACAGGATGCCGTGGAAACCGGCCAGGGCGGCGCCGATGCGGATGCCTTGCGGGCTGATCTCGAAGCGGCGGATGCTGCGCTCATGCGCGCTGCCGCGCTTCTTGAAGACGGAAATGGCTTGCCGCACTTCGCCTTCCGTTTCGTAGTAGCGCAGCATGATGACGCTGTCGGCCAGGTAGCTGGCGTCGGCCGAGGTGGTCATCGAGGTGCCCAGCATGTTTTGCTGCACGCCGACAAGCAGGGTGGCCACGCCGCGCTGGCACAGGTAGTTGAGCAGTTCATGCAGGTAGGTGCTCTGGAAGCGCTCGTCGGGCACCGCATGCATGTAGCCGTTCAGGCTATCGATGACGATCACGCGGGCGCCCCGGTCCGCCGCATCGACGACGGCCTGGGCAAATTCGCCGGGCGTCAGTTCCGCTGGATCGATTTGCTGTGCACTGAGCAAACCCGTGTCGAGCGCCGCTTTCAGGCGCATGCCGACGCCATCGGCGCGGTTCAGCAGCTTGCTGCGCGCTTCTTCGAACAGGAACATGGCACAGGGCTCGCCGCGTTCCGTGGCCGCGTGCACGAATTGCGCCGCCAGCGTGGACTTGCCGCTGCCGGCGGGGCCGGAAATGAGCGTGCTCATGCCTTCTTCCAGGCCGCCGCCTATCATGGCGTCAAGGTCGGGCACGCCGCTGGACAACTGCTGGTGGCTGCCATCGCGGCGCGTATCGGCCGCCACCAGGCGCGGATAGACCACCAGGCCGCCGTGCGCGATCTTGTAGTCGTGGGTGCCGCTGCGAAATGGCACGCCCCGGTATTTGACCACGCGCACGCGGCGCCGGTCGTTGCCGTAGTCCTGGTTTTGCAGTTCCAGCGAGAGCACGCAGTGGGCCACGCTGCGCACCTGCAAGCCATCATCGAGGGCCGAGCGGTCGTCGATCAGCAGGGTGGTACAGTGCCGGCTGGCCAGGTATTGCTTCAACGCCACCACCTGGCGCCGGTAGCGCAGGGGATTTTCCGCCAGCAGTTGCAGTTCGGACAGGGAGTCGAGCACCAGCCGGGCAGGGCGGTGCTTTTCGATGGCGGCCATGATGCGCTGGTTGGTCGACGCCAGCTCGATTTCGGACGGGTGGAAGATGCTGTACTGGCGTTGCGGGTCGAGCATGTCATCGCTGGGCGCCACCTCTTCGATGGCGATGCCGGCCAGGTCCCAGCCATGCGACAGGGCGGCAGCGCGCAGTTCGATCTCGGATTCGGCCAGCGCGATGTACAGCGCGCTGGCGCCCGCGCGCGCCCCTTCGGCCAGGAATTGCAGCGCCAGCGTGGTTTTGCCCGTGCCCGGCTCGCCTTCGACCAGGTACAGGCGCTCGGCAAGCAGGCCGCCCGTGAGGATGGTGTCGAGGCCGGCGACGCCGGTCGACAGCAGTGGTGGCTTTGATGGCGGCGTGCCGGGGCCGGCCGCACCGTCTGAGCCGTCTTCCGGCATCGCTGATTGCACCTGTGCTGTCATCACTGGACCCCCGCTATGGCCACGCTGTGGGCTAGCAGTGTAGCGCATCGGCCGCTGCATGCGTTTTCGATACCATTGGTAAATAATTATCGGCCGCGTGCTTGCACGTCAGGAAAGTGTTGCGCACACGTCACCGCTTCAGCAAAGAACCCTTTACCCTGCTACAGTATTCACTCAATCCAACTTTCCCGCATGGCCGTTTTGCCGCTCCCACCTGGTTTTTGACTGAACTCTGTTGGCTTGCCGCTGCTGTTGCTGCACTCATTTAATTGCACCATTGATAACAAAGCGCGCTCAAAAGTTACTATGTTTCAATTGTAACGATGCTTGACGATTTTAGAATGATCGTTCATTCTTTGATCTGCGTTAATAAATTTAGTCATTTCTAACGACACTAGCCAGCTTCTTTTTCAGAAAGTCCAAGATGCAACCAACCTTTTCCTTGACGTCGCCGCGTACGAGCGGCGCTATTGCCGTTCTGTGCGCCACTGTAATCATGGCCGGCTGCAGTAAAAAACAGGAAGCACCTCACGCGCAGCAAGCGCCACAGGTGGTCGTGTTTACTGTTAATCCGGCCGCGTTGCCGATGAGTGCCGAATTGCCCGGCCGTACGAATGCCTACCAGGTCGCCGATGTGCGCCCGCAAGTCGGTGGCTTGATCCAGAAGCGCCTGTTCGTCGAGGGTAGCGATGTGAAAGCGGGCACGGCCCTGTATCAGATCGATTCGGCCACCTACCAGGCTGCCGCCAATTCGGCCAAGGCAGCCCTGTCGAAAGCCAAGGCGAACCTGCTGACGGCTGGCCCGAAAGCGGCCCGCTACAAGGAACTGGTGGCCATCGAAGGCGTGAGCCGCCAGGAATACGATGACGCGCTGGCCGCGTTCGAGCAAGCCAAGGCAGATGTCGAGTCCGCCACAGCGGCGCTGGAATCGGCGAATATCAACCTGCGCTACAGCACCGTGACGGCACCGATCAGCGGCCGTACCAGCCGCTCGACCGTGACGGCCGGCGCGCTGGTCACGGCTGGCCAGGCCGAAGCGCTCACCACCGTGCAGCAGCTGGACCCGATCTATGTCGACGTGACCCAGTCGAGCACCGAACTGCTGCGCCTGCGCCGCCAGATGGCAGATGGTTCCCTGAAGAAAGTCGGCGAAGGCCAGGCCAAGGTGGACCTGATCCTGCCGGACGGCAGCAAGTACAGCGAACCGGGCAAGCTGCAGTTCGCTGGCGTGTCGGTCGACCCGACCACCGGCAACGTGGTCTTGCGCGCGCTGTTCCCGAACCCGAAAGGCGAGTTGCTGCCAGGTATGTACGTGCGTGCGCAGCTGGAAACGGGCGTCGATGAAAAAGCCATCACCGTGCCGCAAGTGGGCGTGACGCGTAACCAGAAGGGCCAGGCCACGGCCCTGATCCTGAACAAGGAAAACAAGGTCGAGCAGCGCGTGCTGACCACCAGCGGCACCATCGGTACCGACTGGCTGGTGACCTCCGGCCTGGCCGCAGGCGACCGCGTGATCGTGGAAGGCTTGCAAAAAGTCAAGCCAGGCGCACCAGCCGTTGCCGTGCCGGCCAAGGCAGCTGCAGCGCCTGCCGCTGCAGCTTCTGCCGCAGCATCGGCTGCCAGCGCCCACTAATTCAGGAGAATATTAATGGCCCGTTTTTTCATTGACCGCCCGATTTTCGCCTGGGTGGTCGCGATCGTCATCATGCTTGCCGGCATAATTTCGATCCTCAGCCTGCCGATCGCGCAGTACCCGAGCATTGCTCCGCCGTCGATTTCGATCAGCGGCTCCTACCCTGGCGCCTCCGCCAAGACCGTGGAAGATGCGGTCACCCAGGTCATCGAACAAAAGATGAAGGGTATCGACGGCTTGCGCTACATGGCCTCGTCGAGCGATGCGACCGGCGGCATCAGCATCACGCTGACGTTTACCAGTGGCACCAATCCTGACATCGCCCAGGTGCAGGTACAGAACAAGCTGCAGCTGGCCACGCCACTGCTGCCGACGGCTGTCACGCAACAGGGCCTGGTCGTCTCGAAAGCCACCAAGAACTTCCTGATGGTGTTCGGCTTCATTTCCGAAAACGGCAAGATGGACCAGACCGACTTGAGCGACTATGTGGCCGCCAACGTCGTCGATCCGCTGAGCCGCGTGGCCGGCGTGGGCGATGTGACCCTGTTCGGTTCGCAGTACGCCATGCGCATCTGGCTCGACCCTGCCAAGCTGCAAAGCTTCAACCTGACCCCGGCGGACGTGATCACGGCCGTGCAGGCGCAGAATGCGGAAGTGTCGGCCGGTGAACTGGGCGGCACGCCGTCCGTCAAGGGCCAGCAGCTGAACGCCACCGTGTCGGCCCAGAGCCGTCTGCAAACGGTGGAGCAGTTCGGTGCCATCTTGCTGAAAACCACCACCGACGGCGCCATGGTGCACCTGAAGGACGTGGCCAGCATGGAACTGGGCCGCGAGAACTACAACACCGTGGCCCGCTACAACGGCCATGCGGCAACCGGCGTGGCGATCAAGCTGGCGACGGGCGCCAATGCGCTCGATACGGCCAACGCGGCGAAAGCCATGTTGTCGGACCTGAGCAAGCAATTCCCTGAAGGCATGAGCTACCAGGTAGCGTTCGACACCACCCCGTTCGTGAAACTGTCCATCGAAGAAGTGGTCAAAACCCTGGTTGAAGCCGTTATCCTGGTCTTCCTGGTGATGTATCTGTTCCTGCAGAACTTCCGCGCCACCCTGATCCCGACCATGGCCGTGCCGGTCGTGCTGCTGGGTACCTTCGGCATCCTGAACGCCTTCGGCTATTCCATCAATACACTGACCATGTTCGCCATGGTGCTGGCCATTGGCCTGCTGGTCGATGATGCGATCGTGGTGGTGGAAAACGTCGAGCGCGTGATGA